>Ga0193964_1000588_pt1 | contig 17449 bp, 14 predicted proteins | sample FB_7_MG_FD_140323 | JGI IMG/M metagenome (GOLD analysis project Ga0193964, IMG submission 140323) | Microbial mat bacterial communities from the Broadkill River, Lewes, Delaware, United States - FB_7_MG | ecosystem: Environmental > Aquatic > Freshwater > River > Microbial mats | place: USA... | reverse complement strand
TGATTTGTAATAGGAACCATCTCGTCATCTGCCGTAGCCTCTGCACCTGTTTACATCACTTCTGCTTTAGCAGTATCGACCTTCCACTCGAATGCTACCCAAGTCAAAGCAAGTGCCAACATAAGACCTATCTGTAAGAAAATTGCTTTCTTATTCTCTAAGTCTGCTTTAGGTGTCTTTTTAACTTCCATAGATTATAAAAGATTAAGTTTTTTCAATATTTTTTGTGCCAATAATATTTTTTCCGTCCGTAAAGGTAAAAACAAAAACGAAAAACCTAGTATATATTACAAGATTTTTGCAAGTAATTCCTTATTATTTCACCTGAATTTCATTCATTTTCAAACCTCTGACAATTCAAATATAACCATTATACGCGAGAAATGGAGAAAAAGATACTCAAAAATTCTATAACAAATCATAAGAAAGATAACCTCAGTCAGAGTTGGTAGGGAGATGATAAGGAGTTAATACAGCATTGATAATAAACTCAAGTTTAATAAAATTAACATCTCCTTAAGATAACAAACAACATTAAATCGTATATTTGTTACATGAGCACACAACAAGAAAAAAACGCAAAAGAAAAGAACTTATTTAAAAGTATTCGTCCTACTAAAGTCATATACCCCATACTTATAGGCGTAGCAGTTGTTGCATACATGCTATACAAAGAGTTCGACCCCAAAGCATTCGATTACATAAAATTCACAACAACATCAGTATTATTTTTAGCCATAGCCTTATCATGTATGGTAATAAGAGATCTAGGATACGTGATACGACTAAGAATTCTAACAGATGGCTACTTCACATGGAAGAAAGCCATAAGAACCATCCTACTATGGGAATTCACCTCAGCAATAACACCATCAGCAATTGGAGGAACTAGCATTGCTATCTTATTTGTTCATAAAGAAGGACTATCCGTAGGAAAAAGTTCAGCAGTAGTAATGGCTACATCATTCTTAGACGAACTATACTTTATAATAATGTTCCCTTTGATTCTCATAACAATAAACCATACTGAATTATGGGAATTAGCTAACACAGAGTCAATGGTAGCAACATCGTTAATATGGTTTAGCATAGTAGGCTACTCAGTAAAACTAGCATATTTACTAGTTCTATCATATGGTCTATTCAGAAACCCAAGAGGATTAAAATGGTTAATTCTAAAAATATTTAAACTCCCAATTCTAAAAAAGTGGAAACACGGCGCAAATGACGCTGGAACAGAAATAATAAATAACTCCAAAAATTTAAAAGAAAAAAGATTTTCATTTTGGCTTAAAGCATTTACAGCTACATTCTTCTCCTGGACAGCAAGATATTGGATTGTAAACGCAATTTTAGCAGCATTCTGGTTTAGCAACTACACATGGGGCGACCACATCCTAATATTCGCAAGACAACTAGTAATGTGGATAATGATGCTAGTAAGTCCAACACCAGGGGGAAGTGGATTTGCAGAATACGTATTCTCAGAATTCCTAGGACAATTCTTACCAGGAGCAGGACTAGCAGTAGCTATGGCTGTACTATGGAGATTAATAACCTACTACCCATACCTATTTGCAGGAGTATTCCTACTGCCATCATGGATAAAAAGCAAGTTTGGTAAATAATTATACACTATGCTAAAAATAATTATATTTGTACACAAATAAATACAATTAATATGCCTAGAGCTTACGACAAACCCAAGTACAAGAAATTCAATATCATTCCTCGATTCTGGGATCCAGAAGAAGAAGAAAGACAGGAAAGAGAACGAAGAGTAAAGGAAAAACTAGGTCTAACTGAAGATGACGAGAAATACGTACCACACATAAAAGGGAAGTTCAAAGCAGAAATGAGAGAACGTTTTGGATCACATCAGTCAGCGCGAAAAAAATCGACTGTAAGAGTGTTCTTCGTACTAATCATTCTTCTTATTATAGCCTATTACTTGGTTTTTAAATACATTGACATCTTTTAAATAAACATTCATACATGTCAGATATAATACACCTATTACCAGATTCTGTTGCTAATCAAATTAAAGCCGGAGAAGTTGTACAAAGACCATCTTCTGTTGTCAAAGAGCTTATCGAGAACTCAATTGATGCAGGCGCTGATAATATCAGCATTGTACTAAAAGACTCAGGAAAAACTTTAATACAGATAGTTGATAATGGGAAAGGAATGTCTGAAACTGACGCAAGAATGTGCTTCGAACCACATGCAACATCGAAGATAGCAAAAGCATCAGACCTATTTGCCATAAACACAATGGGATTCAGAGGAGAAGCTCTAAGCTCAATATCATCAGTTGCCGAAGTTGAATTAAAAACAAGAAAGGAAGAATCTGAACTAGGAACACAAATAATAATAAGAGGAGGAGAATTTATAAAACAAGAAAGGACATCATGCAGTGTAGGCTGCAACTTCCTTGTAAAAAACCTATTCTATAACGTTCCAGCAAGAAGAAAATTCCTAAAAGCCGATTCAACGGAATTAAGAAATATTATTACAGATTTTCAGAGAATATCACTTACATATCCAGAAATAAAATTTAGATTAATAAATAACGATACGGAAATTTTTAATCTACCAGTATCAAATTTGCGCCAAAGAATAATAAACATCTTTGGAAAACAACTAAACTCTAAGATTGTAAACGTAGACTGTGAAACAAGTATCGCAAAAATTCACGGATTTACTGGAGATCCTCAAAAAGCTAAACGTAAATATGGAGAACAATTTTTCTTTGTAAACGGACGATTTATGAAACACCCTTACCTTCATAAATCGATCATGAATGCATATGACAAATTATTACCAACAGACTCTATTCCAAGCTATTTCATATACTTTGAAGTAGATCCAAAGATTATAGACATAAACATTCATCCAACAAAAACTGAAATAAAATTCGAAGATGAACAAGCTCTATTCCAGATTCTAAACGCAACAGTAAGAGAATCATTAGGAAAATTTAATATCATTCCATCTATTGATTTTGATGAAGATAACTCAATAGACATACCTTCACTTGGAAGTAGAGAAGAGGAAATATCTGCACCAAAAATCAGAGTAAACTCTAATTATAATCCATTTGAAGAAAACAATACAAAACCATACAACCCTTTCGACACTGGAGACTACCAAAGTACAATAGCTCCAGACATAGAAAACTTTGAAAACTATAAAATAGAGGAAGCTGCATTTGAACCAGACATACAGCCAGAAAAAAGAATCTTCCAAAGTAAAGTAAATAACTCAAACTTTGGAAAAAATCCAGAAGTTTCGAAAAGAGCATCAAGCATCAATCAAACTAGGATTTCAAGTTTTAATAACGAAGAGAAGAAAACTGATACTAAACAATACATACAACTAAAAAACAGATACATCATTACGCAGGTTAAATCTGGATTAATGATGATTGATCAGAAAAGAGCACACGAAAAAATCATATACGAAAACATTATAACATCTATGGAAAATCACAAAGGAACAACACAACAAAGCCTGTTCCCTGAAACCATAGAACTCGATGCAAAAGATTTCAACATAATACTGTCGCTACTAGAAGATTTAAGAACCATAGGCTTTAACATCGAACCTTTGGAAAACAATACAATTACAATTAATGGTACACCATCTGAAATAGAAAACTGTCCAACAAAACGAATAATTGAAGAACTGATACAACACTTCAAAGATACACAATCAGACATTAAGACTGTTATAAAAGAAGATATAGCCCTAAGCATTACAAAATCTAGCACAACAGGGCACAACAAAACACTTACTACAACAGAAATAAACAATCTGATAGACAATTTATTTGCATGTCCATCACCAAACTACACACCAGATGGAAAACAGATTGTCACAATTATAGAAATGAACGACATTAAAAGCCTACTAAAATAGCCGTAAACACTACGACAAACAATTTATTAGAAAAAAAACATACATTTCTCAAATATAAATGTAACTTAATCTATAGTAACAAAGTATAACAATTAAATGTCTTTGTTCACTTCTCTGCTTTACCCCAATTGTGGCAAAGACTTAGTTTTTTTTCATAATTTTGTAGTGTTTAGATACTAAAACGCATTTGTATCTTACGAGTAAGCCAGTACCCCAAACTGGCTTACTTTGTTTTTACCAACAATCAAGTAAAAAATATTATATCTTCTCTTATTTTTTAATAATTTTGAAGAAAATAACAACAAGTAAAAAAGATGACAGGATACATTGAAATAGAAGGAATGGAATTCTACGCACACCACGGTTGCTACGAAACAGAACGTATAGTTGGAAACAAATTCTTAGTAGATTTAACAATAGAAGCCGATTGCACAAAAGCATCTGAAACAGACAATATAGAAGATGCAGTAAACTACCAAAAAGCCTACGAACTAATAAAAGACGAGATTCAAATAAAATCTCACTTACTTGAAAATGTTTGCAAAAGAATACTTGACCGACTTTACAACAACTTTACAGGCATACAAAAAGCTAAAATAAAAGTATCTAAACTAAACCCACCAATGGGAGGACAGATGCAAAAAGTAAGCGTTACACTTGAAAGATAAGCATACATATGGCAACAAAAGAAGATATTAATAATATTATACAAGATAGTATTCTTCGCTCAAATGAATACAAAACAGATATTTTAAAATATATTACAAATATTGAGATATCAAATAATAAGATTAACATCTTAAAAAGAAGAAACAAAAAGTTTCTAAATAATGCCATACCATTTATCGAATCGATAGAAACAAACATCGATAATAAAGACGCAACATTTATTCTTTGCGATAAAGACGCCAATATAATCTTCACAACAAACAAAAAAGTCAATGAACTAATCCAAACCGGCTTAAGTCTAGACGAAACAAGAGTAGGAACAAACACCGTTGCAATCGCAATAGAACACGATATTGCATTAAAATTAAACGAGAAAGAACACTATAACAGTACTTTCAAAGAATATTCAAGCTGCGCAGCTCCTATACACTCAGAGAAAGATGAGATAATAGGATGTATTGCATACTTTTCTCACAAAAACAACGACTCGCAACTACACCTTCCAATGGTCATTTCTACAGCAAAAGCCATTGAAGACAGCATCAAACACAAAGAACTAAGTCGTAAACTTAGCTCAAACACATATTACACCTTTGCTATAATGAACTCCCTTAAATTTGGAGTAATTGCAATGAATCTAGATGGAGAGTTACAGTATGCAAACGACTTTGCTTGCCAGATTCTTAACACTAGGAGAAAAGAATTGATGCTAAACAACATTGCCAGTCTAATTGTTAACTGGCAAGAACTACATAAACAATTTATAAAGACTGAACTAATTCTCAACGAAGAAACAACATTTATAAATAAAAAGAAAAGGGAAAAATTCAATCTGAGCATATTTCCTATCTACGATAAGAATAGCAAACTTATTGGAATGGTATACTCCATAAGAGAAATGCATAAAGTTTATGGACTTATTAACAAATACACTGGAGCAAATGCCAGATATACTTTCGACGATATCATCGCCCAAAGTAAAACAATGAAAAACATAATCTCATTTACCAAAAAAGTATCCAACAGTCCATCAACAATACTTCTTGAAGGCGAAAGTGGAACAGGAAAAGAGGTTATGGCTCAAGCTATTCACAACTATAGTTCAAGAAAAGACAACGGTTTTGTTGCAATAAACTGTGCCGCTATCCCCGAAACACTAATGGAAAGCGAACTATTTGGATATGATGAAGGAGCTTTTACAGGTGCTAAAAAAGGGGGACAACCAGGTAAATTTGAACTTGCAAACGGAGGAACATTATTCCTTGACGAAATAGGTGAAATGAAGCCAGATATGCAAGTCAAACTACTAAGAGCTATACAAGAAAGTGCCATAATGAGGGTTGGTGGCGATAAAGTAATCTCTATAGACGTAAGAATAATTACAGCAACCAATAAAAACTTAAAACAAGAAGTAGATGAAGGAAACTTTAGACTAGATTTATTCTATCGACTAAACGTAATTCCTATAGAACTACCTCCACTTAGAGAAAGAAAAGAAGACATTCCTCCTCTGATAAAGCATTTCTTAAGCAAAAAATCCAGACTTCTAAAAAAATCGAAGCCAAATATTAAATTTACAACACAGCAAGAACTTCTTGAATACGACTGGCCAGGCAACATTAGAGAATTAGAGAATCATATTGAAAAACTGGTTAATCTAAACGGAGAGTTTCCACTAGTTAAGGCTAAGGACACGAAGACATCTGAAGAAAAAACCGAGAAAAAACTAAAAAAAGAAGAGACCATTACTTTCACCTTGGAAGAAGTTGAGAAAAAAACCATTATAAAAACACTAACATTAATGAATGGCAATATCTCTAAAACAGCTAAAGCGCTCGGAATAGGTAGAAACACCTTATATCTGAAATTAAGGAAATATAATATTGTCCTATAATGATACAGTGTTCATATATAGGACAATATCAATCACATTAAAATGTCCTATTACAGGACATTGTTATTATAAAATGCTATATACTAGAACTAGAAAAGAAAAATAATAACAAAACACTACAAATTATCTAAATACTAGCAACATATTGCCAAAAATATCATAAAAAAATCAAAAACTCCCACCACTATACAACTACAGAACAATAAGTTATTATCTTTGGCACAACTTTTGATATTAACTCAATATATTGCTGCTAAAACAAAGCGCACACATAATAGAATATTCAAATACTAAATAAAAGTACAGGAATGTATTATAACAACTTTGCACTAGAAACAAGAAGAGAGCTACTAATTAAACTAAGTAAACTATTAGTTACAGATCAGTTAGTAGAAGAGATTGAGAGAATTCCACTCGAGATGAGACCAAAAAAGAAACAACCAATTAGATGCTGTGTCCATAAAGACAGAGCTGTACTAAAGTACAAACTAATGGCAATTCTAGGTTATAATATCGATGACGAAGAAGATGAACTAACACCCCTATCTGAATACGCAAAGCAAAGTCTAGAAAGAGAAGAATTCACAGACACAATATTAACAGTAGTAGACGAAGCATGTAGCGCATGTGTAAAAGTAAGCTACACTGTAACAAATCTTTGTAGAGGTTGCGAAGGGCGTCCTTGTAAAATGAACTGTCCAAAAGGAGCAATACAAATGATTAATGGACAAGCGCACATTGACCATGAGAAATGCGTAAACTGTGGACTTTGCCAAAAAGCTTGTCCTTATCACGCGATTGTTTACATGCCGGTACCTTGCGAAGAAGCTTGTCCTGTTGGAGCAATCACAAAAGATGATGACGGAATAGAACACATAGACAAAGACAAATGTATAAATTGTGGAAAATGTATAACAGCATGTCCATTTGGTGCTGTAATAGAGAAATCACATCTTGTACAAATACACAAAAGTCTAAAATCTGACATACAAAACGTAGCGGTAGTTGCTCCAGCTGTCGTTGGACAGTTTAAAGCAAATGCAGTAAACATATTTGAAGCAGTTAAAAGACTAGGTTTCGATGAAGTAATAGAAGCAGCCGAAGGTGCAGACATGACTGTAGCACATGAATCAGCTGAATTAAAAGAGAGACTAGAAGAAGGACATACATTCATGACTTCATCTTGCTGCCCTGCATACACAGCTTTAGTAGACAAACACATTGAAGGACTTAAACCTCAGGTATCTGATACACCAAGCCCTATGATATATGCAGCTCAAATAGCTAAACAAAAATATCCAGAGGCAAAAGTTACTTTCGTAGGTCCATGTATAGCTAAGAAATTTGAAGGATTTAATGCAAAAGACGTAGACTTTGTAATGAACTTCGAAGAATTAGGAGCATACCTAATTGCTAACGACATAGAAGTTGCAGAATGTAATGATGGAACTCTAAATGAAAATATCACTGGAGAAGCTAGAGGATTTGCTGCAAGTGGTGGAGTTACAAACGCAATTATAGCAGTAACTGGAGACGAATTTAAACCATTAGTTATTGACGGGCTTGACAAAAAGAACATTAATATGCTAAAAGCATATTCAAGAAAAGCTCCAGCAGCTAATAACTTTATTGAAGTAATGTCGTGCGAAGGTGGATGCGTTGGCGGACCATGTGTGATAAATAATCCTAAAGTAGCTAAAAGACAAGTAGATACATTCTCAAAAGGAAAGTAAAAATTTGCTAAAAATATCAAGGACGATAATCACAATAGGTTATCGTCCTTTTTTTTTACAAAAATTAGAAAATATATCTTGTAAAAACTTGCAATGTAAAGCAAAAACGTATTATATTTGCACTCATCAAAGAGAAACGGTCTCTTGGCCGAGTGGCTAGGCAGTGGTCTGCAAAACCATCTACGGCGGTTCGAATCCGCCAGAGACCTCCAAAAAACCTTTAGTTCTAACGAACTAAAGGTTTTTTCTATTTTACAAAAATGTAAATTATACATTATTACTTAGTCTCTCTAAAGAACAACTCTTTCTTTATATCTGAAATATGCCTTTTTGCAATATCTGTCAGCGATAAACTAGCAGAAACTCCTTCTTTTGCATCAACTTCATCTTCATCACTCTTCTCTCCTTCTACCTTCTTCACAAACAACTTATAATAGTCTAAAGCCATCCTTAAATTTTTCAACTTCGTATTATAAACACCAGCCACATAAAATAATTCCACAGGATTATTACTAACCTTATATGAATCTATATACATTTTAATAGCACTCTCATAATCTTTTAAAGATTTATACAGATTTGCTTTTTGATGATTAATTGCACAAACAACCTTTACCTTAGGCTGAATATTCTTCATCGATTTCTCAAGGAAGATCAATCCTCTCTTCTTCACTCCATTATGCAAATATGACTCACCAAGAAAATAACAAACAAGATAATCGGTAGAATCCTTAGCATATGCCAAATGAAGCAACTTCTGACCCTTTATAAACTTATCTCTTTTTAATTCAGATATACCAAGATGTTTCAAGACATAAGCACTAGAATCCCCCTTTGCATATACCTTATAAAATAACTTACTGCACCTATAATAATTCTCTTGTTTTAAGGCAGTATACCCAGCCAATTTTAAGAAAGCCACATTCTCAGAATCATGCTTTAGTATAACATTGCAAACCTTAATAGCATCTAGATGTCTACCGCTATTATTATATATTCCTACAAGTTTCTTAGCAGAATACTGATCATATGGAGATATTGCTAATGCTCTCTTATAAAACAACTCTGCATTCTTAAAATCTTGCAATCTAAAATAACTAAGCGCCAGGTGTTTCACACAAACCAAATTCATTGTATCTCTATTGAAAATAGGCGTAAGAAGCTTTACTACTTTTGGAAATTCAGTATTAGCCTCATATATTTCACAAAGTTTAAATGCATACTGTATTTCATTCACATAATCTAAATATAACGACTGTGCATTATAATAATCACCCAATTCATAATAGTAATCTGCTAAAAGTTTCTTTAAACGGTCAGATTTAGGAAAAATCTCTACGCCACATTTAAGATAAGATAAACTTTGTACTTGCTTACCGGTCTCATGTAGTGAATATGCCAACCAATAATAATCATCAACACTCACATTATTATACTTAATTTTGTTCTGAGCAATACTTACAATCTTATCATTCTTTCCTTCCAAATAAAGAAGACTATATTGTTTCTGCGAAAAAACAGAAGAACTCGTCGCAATTATAATAAATAATACAAGGGGGATTGATTTAATAATATTCATAATGTTATATATTTAATTGATTAATCAAATATATAACTAAAGATTTAGTTTACAAACTAAAATTATAGTTTATCTATTAAAAATAAGCTACGAAACACAAAAACAACAATCTACAACATCGATAATTCCAGAAGAAACTCTCTAACATCTTTATAGTTATTAAGAATATACTTAGCTGCCGTATCAGAATGCCCAACTTTTATTGAACATGCACTACTAGGCAAATCTCTAAACATATATTCATCAGTAAGATCATCTCCGATACATGTTACATTATCGTAATCATTATCCATAAGTAATGAATTAGCAACTTTACCTTTATTTATATTTGCCGACTTGACCTCAACAATCTTATTCCCTTCAAGTATTTCTAAATTATTATCAAGCGAAAGAGCTGACAATTCATCACGTAATTCGTTAGCACGCTGAGTACCTAACTCTGGATCAACATTTCTATAATGCCATACCATTGCATAATCTTTCTCCTCTATATGAGAACCAGGAGTTCTATCTACATAAAAGTCCATAATAGGATACACAAGGTCACTCCAATCACTCTTCGAATCTTCTCTACATCTCCATATATTATCCTTCTTTATCCAAACACCATGCTCTGCAACTAAAGTATAAGACTTATTAACAAACCATTCATCTAGATCATTTCTCTTTCGTCCACTTATTATAACCAAATTATTACGTAAATTATTGGCAATATTATCAAGAAGATCATATAATTCTTTATCAGGATATGCAAGATTTGGGTTTTTCTTAAAATCAACCAAAGTGCCATCGTAATCAAGAAAGATCACTCTGTTTTTAGAATCTTTAAAAGAAGAAAGCACAGATTTACGAGCTGAATTTATAAGCTTAACAGACAATTCGGTCTCATTACCTCCACTTACCCTATTTAAAGAAGACATAAAATCTTTAGCCCATTTTTCAACATTATATTTTCTTAATCTGGTTTGAAGAATTTCATTTCTTTTTACCTGTTCTCCTTCTGGCATTTCAAGAGCCTGCTTCAAAGCTATAGAAATCTCGTCTGAATTATAAGGATTAACAATTATAGCCTCTGACATCTCTTTTGAGGCTCCTGCCATCTCGGATAGTATAAGAACTCCTTTCTTATCAAAACGAGATGCTATGTATTCTTTTGCAACAAGATTCATCCCATCTCTTACCGGAGTTACAAGCGCAATGTCACATGCATTATATAGAGATACTAAATTATCAAAAGGTACAGAACGATAAAAATACCACACTGGACGCCAGTTTATTGTAGAATACTTTGCATTAATACTGCCAACGAGTTCATCTATCTCACTCTTCATAAGTTGATATTGTTCAATATCTGATCTTGAAGGAACAGTAAGCATTAAAAGAGTTACCCTACCAATATATTCAGGATATTTAGCTAAAAAATCATCAAAAGCTCTTAACCGTCTCGCAATACCTTTTGTGTAATCCAACCTATCAATAGATAAAACTAATTTAAGCTGAGGTGTCAATAGCAAATACTTGTAAATCTCTTGTTCAAAAATAGATTTCTCACTAAGACTACTATTAAAATGCTCCATAGATGCATTATGGAACCTATCAAAATCAATTCCCATAGGGAATTCCTCTACAGCTACTATACGATTATTTAAAAATATCTGATTAAACTTAGTTTCATTACCTAATAAACGTTTAACTGCACTCAAAAAGTGTCTTTTATAATCGAAAGTATGAAAACCAACTAAATCAGCTCCCAACATACCATTCAGCAACTGATCTCTCCATGGGAGGGTTCTAAATATCTCAAAAGATGGAAACGGAATGTGAAGAAAGAAACCAATTGAGACATCAGGCATTCTCTCCTTTATCATTTGAGGAAGAAGCAGAAAATGATAATCATGAATCCATATTTTATCACCCACACTGGCATTAGCTAAAATAACATCTGCATACTTCTTATTAACCTCTACATAAGCATCCCAATACTCTTGCTTGATTACTCCATACTCACCAAAATAATGAAACAAAGGCCATATTATATTATTACTAAATCCATAATAAAACAAATCAATATCTTTCTGGGTAAGTAAAACAGAAGCACAATTAGCCTTCTCGAGTTCATTCCCAATATCATCAACAAATTGATGAGAAATCTCTTCCTTTGCCAAACCAGTCCAGCCTATCCACATAGAATCAACATCTGTATGAATTGACCTCATACCTGTAGCTAATCCTCCCTCGCTAGGAGAAACTGATAGCTTATTATTGTCTATCGAAAATCTAAATGGAAGTCTATTAGCAACAATGATTATTTTACCCATAATGACCTATTAATGTATTACTTAACCTAAATGTAATACTCTACGTATAGAATAAGGTTACGACATTATATCTAAATCTAATTCAATATGGATAATTACAATTATGGCATTATTGGAAATTGCAAAAGCGCAGCTCTAATATCAGATACAGGAGAAATAGTCTGGAGTTGTATGCCTAACTTTGACTCACCTTCAATATTTGCAAAAATACTAGATGAGAAGATTGGGGGGAGTTTTAATATTATTGTAAATAGAACATATAAGATTAAACAAAGATACCTCAAAAACACACCTATATTAATAACTGAATTCAGTAATGGAACAGACTGTTTCGAACTTATAGATTTCATGCCTAGATATAAATATGGCAAACAAGATTATTATGCACCTCCAAACATCATTAGATACATCAAACTTATAAGCGGATCCCCCACCTTCAAAGTTGACTATAACCCACGAATGGAGTATGCAAAACAAGAAATGGAATCTGATGTATACTTAGAATATATTAAAAGCTATACTACCAGGGGCCGATATAACTCTTTATATCTATATTCAAACTTTGACAATCACAACATTGCTTCAGGCAAAATGCTAAGAGTAACTGAAGACTCTTTCTTTCTGATTTCTTACGATCAAAAGATTCTTTGCCAGACTTTTGAACGCATATATTTAATATTTCAACGAACAAAAGTGTACTGGCTGAACTGGACAGACAAAACAATGAAATATAAAAAATATAATGAAGAAATTCAGAGGAGTGCACTAACTTTAAAACTTCTAAGTTACGATAAAACAGGAGCGGTTCTTGCTGCCGCAACTACATCTCTGCCAGAATCCGTTGGAGAAGTAAGAAACTGGGATTATAGGTTTTGCTGGATTAGGGATACCTCAATGATTATTCGTGTACTTGTAGAACTCGGACACCTGAATGTGACTCGCAGATATATGAATTTTATAATTGATATAATTCCACGTAAGGCTGAGAAAATTCAGATAATGTATGGTATAGACAAAAAGAAGAAACTAAAAGAAGAAATACTAAACCATCTATCTGGATATAAAAATTCATCACCTGTAAGAATTGGTAATGCTGCATACAAACAAAAACAAAACGATATATATGGTATATTAATGGATGTCATATATTATCAATATACATTATTCGACTTTCCTATTGATAAAAGTGAAAACCTATGGACTATAACCAAAGGAATAGTGGTGAAAGTTGAACGTAATTGGGAAAAACCAGACAGAGGTATATGGGAATTGAGAAATAACCCCAAACACTTCACTATATCTAAGATCCTATGTTGGGTTGCAGTTGACAGAGCTCTTAAAGTAGCAAAAATATTAAATCGACATGAATTTATTAATTCATGGGAAAAACTAGCTCGAAAGATAAAAAACAATATCATGAGAAGAGGCTGGAACGCAAAAATAGGAGCCTTCACTCAATACTACGGATCTGAAAATATGGATGCAGCTAATCTATTAATGGAAACATATGGATTTATCAGTAAAGACGATCCAAAATTTATTAACACTGTAAAGGCAACATACAAAGAATTACAGCATAAGAACCTTATGTATAGATATATTAATGAAGATGACTTTGGAAGGCCAACATCGTCATTTACTATTTGTACATTCTGGATGATAACAAGTCTCTATAAAATAGGTGAAAAGAAGAAAGCGAAAGCTATGTTCGAAAAATTACTTTCATATTCCAATCATCTAGGCTTATTTGGAGAGGATATTGATTTCGAAACAAAAAGACAGCTAGGAAATTTCCCACAAGCATATTCACATCTTGCATTAATACAAACAGCAATCATTATTAACAAAGGAGAACTAACCCATTGTGATTTGGTAAAGACTAGAATAAGTAAATAATGATTACTCCTCGTAATCAAGAATATCGCCAGGCTTACAATTCAGTTCTTTACAGATTGCTTCTAAAGTAGTAAAACGCACCGCTTTAGCTTTCCCTGATTTAAGTACAGAAAGATTTGCTTCGGTAATACCAACACGCGTAGCTAATTCCTTAAGGGAAATCTTGCGCTTTGCCATCATTACGTCTAAATTTGTTATTATTGACATCGTCTTCCCTTTCTTAAATTGTTAATTCTTGCTCCTGATGCATATCAAGACCTACTTTATAAACTGCTGCAATACAATATACAACAGATAATTTTATAACTAAATAGACATAATCTATAAATGAAAACATCGTATTATCCGCTAAAATATTACTATTTATAAAATAGTAGTACCCCTCAACTAAGAATTTTATTAAAAATATAGCCAAGAAATAGTAAACTAATCTCTTTAAAGACTTATAAATAGAAATACTAAACCATTGATTATATTGATTCAGTATATTAAGCCTTCTGAAGATCAACATACATTCTAACAAAAATAGAATCGCAAACACCACTGATATCAATATATTTAACAGATATACAAAATAGTCTCTTTTAGAATCCTCTTTAAATTCCATATTAACAGTCTTAATTGAAGACATAAGAGATTTTGCTATATATCTTCCACATCTTTTACCACTTTTATGTGCGATACTATTATCAACTTGCTCTTTAACAAAACTACTTTCTACTTTTTCAGACATTTCTACTGAACATTTCTCCTTAGAACAGAATCTATCGTAAGTTCCAACTGCTACACCTGTTAAAACTGCACCCCCAAATAGACATACCAAAACAAATATAGTTGTAATGAATATTGAGATTGTATGTATTAATTTTTTTGAATTTTTCATATCTATACTTTCTATATTGAGAAAATAAGCACTAATATCATAATCAAACCTACTATACTCACTACAATAAACGATATCGAAATTAAGTAAGAGATTCTATTAATAAGTTTCTGAGAATTTCTCATTCTTTATAAAATATAATACTATATTGTTAATTCTTGTTCTTCACGCAATTGTACTCCCTCTTTATAAACATGTGCAATCACAAAGATAATCGCAACAGTCCATAGAGTTTCAACAATGTCAAGATTAGGCAATAAATATACTTTAACACCATTTACAAATACATCATCAAGCATAAAACAATATATCAGCTGAAATATTCCTCGCACAAGAAATACCCCTATAGTCAGATAAGCAATCCTGTTAATAGCTTGATAATTTGCCATAGAAAACCATACTTTATTCTTAATTGAATCTTCAAGAGACCTGAAAATATTGACAAGTTGCTTTATAAATAACATTGATATAACATACGCAAATAACATTTCTAATATTCCTAGTATCATACCTGAATATGAAGTATCATTTATTATAATTTCATCAACTGCTGACTCATGAGTAATTCCATTTTTAACCTCGCCATTTAAACTATAAGATAATTGATAATCTGTAGATATATGTTTTGATTCACTTGAGAATATTTCATCTATATCCCTTACTACATTAAATGAAATCTCATTCTCACTTACATCTGTTAATCCTGAAAGTCTTGCAATAGCAATACCCACTAAAACTACTCCCATCATAATTCCCATTATATATAAAACAGAAAATAATCCTGCCAATGCACTTATTAATCCATTTGATCTTTTCATATAGCTAAATCGTTATTTTGTTAATCTTATAAATACAAATATAGATGAGTTTTCCTGGAAAACAAATATTATTTATTGTTTTTCGATAATTATTTAACGAATATCGAAGATATTGCTATACAGAATACACATAAAAAAACGTCCATATAGTTTTATCTATATGGACGTATATATTGTAAATTAAAGAGTCTCTTACTTCTTAAAAAGCTCTAGTATTTGTTTCTTCACTTCATCTGGATTAGGATTAACAGGGAAGATAATATCAGGTTTTTCATATCTAACCTTTTTATCTCTTTTAAAATGCTCTGCACCTCCACCTGTAATATTTAACATGATAGTTGCATCCTTTTCTACCTCATTATTCTCCACTGCATTAATAAGTGATGCAACAGCAATTGCAGCCGCAGGCTCAACATCATTACCCTCTAATTCCAGGAATAATTTAGCAGCCTCTTCTCCTTGCTTGTTGTTCGCTTTTAAGATCTCACCATCAGTGTCAACAAGAGCGTCAAATAAACCACCTTTAATTGAATATGGAGGTTTACGGTTAGAAAGCACCTTAGCATTTATCTCTTCTACTTGTTTACGAGCCAAATCATCGTCAAGAGGAAGAAGATCTCGAGATTTTTCTTTCCAGGCATCATACATAGGTAAGAATGGTTCATTTTGAGAAACCATAAGCCTCATCATATTTGTACCAAAACGACCATCATTAATAAAACGCTTATTAGCCTCCCATGCAGCAATAGCACCTGTTCCACTACCAACAGCCTGGAAATAATAATCAGGAATTCTACCGATTGTTGTCACAGCAGAAAGCACCGTAGTTGCCATACCGTCACGACGAGCAACATTTTTAGCCCCTCCTTCAGGATAAAATTCATCTAACTCACAAGCAATATTTGAAAGATGAATCGCATCAAAATAATCAGCACCTGATTCACAAGCAACAAGCTTTACACAAGAATCAATTTCATGGTCGAACCATAGAGCCTGAATGTTATCCATTGGCACACAAAGTAATAATGGAATCTTATTCTCTGAACATACATGAGCAAACGCACGAGCAGTATTTCCTGCTGAAGCTACAACCATTACTTTATCTGTCTGATTATTTGTTCTTGCACAAACAGAAAATGCCTCACATTCTTTAAAAGAACCCGTCATCATCATTGCTCCTTTCTCTGGCCAATATCCGTTGAAAGTAATATACAAATTAGAAAGACCAAGGTGTTTAGCTAGACCCTCACTTTTATAGGTAACAGGCGCGCCTGATCCCTTAAGAGTCTTCTCTATAGGTAACCAATCGGAGAATGTATATAATCCTGGATTATTGTTTAGCTCTATTTGTTTCTTTGCATAATCTGCAAATATCAGAGCAGGTCCATCATTCTTAGGACAATCAAGTTCCCAGTTCTTATCTTCAAATCTATTTCCGCAACAAAGCGACTCAAGAATATATTCTGTCTTTTTAAAATTTGTCATATCATCAATTGTTTAACACAAAAATAGAATAATTATTAAAAACAGAATAGAGTATAAATACTAATAAAGATTATTAATCATAATATCATAAATATAAACAATATGTATGTTATACGAAACATTTTGCCATAAATTCCCGTTATGACATAATATGTTAAAGATGGTTTACTAAAATTATTTACAAAATGAAAAAAGTAATTATTTATGCTATATTTATAGCAATGTCATTCGCATCGTGTTCGGAAGATGAAAC
>Ga0193964_1000585_pt1 | contig 17515 bp, 13 predicted proteins | sample FB_7_MG_FD_140323 | JGI IMG/M metagenome (GOLD analysis project Ga0193964, IMG submission 140323) | Microbial mat bacterial communities from the Broadkill River, Lewes, Delaware, United States - FB_7_MG | ecosystem: Environmental > Aquatic > Freshwater > River > Microbial mats | place: USA... | reverse complement strand
CAGGATCTTCCAGGTCTCCGACGACGATGGCGCCTTCGCTTGCTTCCACACAATGGGGCTGCTCACCTTTGGCCAGACGTTCGGCGCACAAGTTGCATTTTTCAACCACGCCCTTGGTACGGGTAGGGAAACCCGGGGCTGTCTCTTCAATGAAGGGACGCGGATCTGTGAAGTTGAAATTTCTTGAACCGTATGGGCAGGCCGCCATGCAGAACCGGCAACCGATGCAGCGGTGGTAGTCCATAAGGACGATGCCGTCTTCCCGTTTGAACGTTGCCTGGGTGGGGCATGCCTGTACACAGGGCGGGTTTTTACAATGGTTGCAGGTCACAAGAAAGGGAAGATCATGGAATTTTTCAGCTAAAAATTCATCTTCCTTGTCCGGAAAGGCATAGTGGAAATGTTCGTCCCAGATCCATTTAATTTCTTGCCCATCCCTGGCCGGGCGGTTGCCGGAATATTTCTCAGCGTCCGGCTCAATGGTGAAATCCGGTACGTTATGGGATTTATGACAGGCTTCTTTGATCGCTTCAACAACTTCTTCGTTCAGCTTGGAGGTGTTAATGGCCATCCCCCAGCGTTTTGCATGCAGGGCCTCTTCGTTTCTCTCTGTTTTCGGTTGGGCGCTGCCGTGGGGTTCTGATGCGGCAAGATTCATTACCGGAGCAGCACCCATTCCGATGGCAGCAATACCCGCTACTTTAAGAAAGCTTCTTCTGCTCTTTATCATCATTTAATCTCCTTGGGGTTGGTGTGACAATCCCAGCAATAGGGGCTCACAGAGGCATAGTCGTGGCAGCTGTCACAGAATTTAGCTTTATCTTCATGGCAGCCCAGGCAAGAATTCTCACCTGTGGACAGGCTCATGTTAAAGGTTTCGCCGTTGGTTCCTGCGTATTTGCGGTCGCCGGTGCGCACAACAGAATCGCGCCACACATCCAACAAGTACATATGCTCTGCCCGCATTTCATATTTGTCCAGAACGCATTTTTTGGCTGTTGCTGCTTTTCCCAGCAGTTCCGGTTTAGGCGCTGCCTGTGTGCTTGTGATCAAGTTGAACCAAAACGGAGAAAGAACGGCGAGCACAAATACCACAAGTCCTGCCATAATCATGTTTTTACTCATCTTATTCCTCCTCTACCCCTGGCAGGGGTTCCATTCTCAGGTCTTCGGTTCTTTCCTTTTCACCCGGCAGAATCAACGCATTGCCCACAAGTTCGTGAATACCTGCCACCTCGCATTCCGGAACCCAGTATTCGCACAGGGTGGAAAGGGCGGCGCGGTCAATAGCACAGATGGTGCCAAGGGTGTTAACACCGAATTTGTCATGGACATATTTCAGTGCATTAGCTCGAGGCAGGGCACCTGCCATTCTCAATTCCATGTTTTCACCGGCATTGAGCCCGGCACCGGAACCGCAACAAAAGGTCTGTTCGCGGATGGTGTTGGGTGGCATTTCATAGAATTGATCCACGCAGGCGTTAATGACATACCGGGGTTCATCCAGAAGACCCATACCCCTGGCGGGGTTGCAGGAATCATGGAAGGTCATGATGCGGTTGGCATTACGGCTTTTATCCAGCTCTAACTTGCCGTGTTTGATCAAATCAGCGGTGAACTCGGTGATGTGTACCATCTTGGTAGAGGCGGCATTGTCAAACCGGGTGCCGGTGATGGGGTTCACAGGGACTTCCATGAAGTCGGCAGGGCCGTTCATGGTATCCATGTACTGGTGGATCACACGCCACATGTGGCCGCATTCCCCGCCCAGTATCCATTTAACACCAAGACGTTTGGCTTCGGCGTACATTTTAGCGTTGAGCCGTTTCATGGTCTCATGGGAGGTGAAGAAACCAAAGTTGCCGCCCTCGGAAGCGTAGGTTGACCAGGTGACATCCAGTCCGTATTTATCCTTGAGATATTTGAACAGAATGAGATATCCCTGACAAGTATAGGTGCCCGGATCGGCAAATACGTCACCAGAAGGCGTGACGAAAAGGATATCTGCGCCTTTTTTCTGGTATTGGGGCGTACAGTCGACTCCTGTGATATCCTCGATGTCTTCGACAAAGAAATCGAGCATGTCCTTGAAGGCGTGGGGCTGGATTCCAAGGTGGTTACCAGTCTGGTAACAGTTTGAAACCGGTGTGGCAATCCAGTCAATATTCAGGCCCAAAAGATTGAGCAACTCACGGCCTATGATGGTGATTTCGGCCGTGTCAATGCCGTAGGGGCAGAACACTGAACAGCGTCGGCATTCCGTACATTGAAAAAAGTAGTACCACATCTCCTTGAGGGCTTCCAGGCTCAATTCCCTGGAACCTAACAGGCGCTTGCCTCCTGGGATATTTTTCAGGAGCTTGCCGGCAAAGGTAAAGTCATTGCGATAAATAGAGCGCAGCAACTCGGCCCGAAGTACCGGCATGTTTTTCGGATCGCCGGTTCCCAGGAAGAAATGGCATTTATCCGCACAGGCGCCGCAGCGTACGCAGATATCCATGAATATTTTAAAAGTACGGAAACGCTCCAGCCGTTCTTTGATTCCCTCGTGCAGGATTTCCTGCCAGTTTTCCGGCAGTTTCCAGTCTTCCTCTATGGGATTCCACGCCCTTGCATTGGGAAGCCCTAACGTCTCAACGCTTTCGGGCTTGGCTGCATAACAGTACATGCCGGGCCGGATCTGAACGGATTTGGTAGTGTCCAGCCAGTTTCTGGACTCGGAGCTAGACCGGGGACGATAGTCAATTTTGTCTAATGCTTCATCCGGTGTAAGTTCGTCAGCCATCTATCACTCCTTTTTATCCACCGGTAGGCCGGCTTCAATCATTTTGTCTCTGAAGTGGTCCTCATACTGTTCATAAGTATGGATGGGCACATCATAGTTCCAGGGGTTAATATGCCGTTTGGCCCGGGTGTTGTTGGCCATGTTCCGGGTGGGGCTTAAGAAGACGCCGCCCATGTGCATCAGTTTGCTCATGGGGAAATAGGCAAACAGGATGCTCACAAGGAAAAGATGGCCGTAGAACAGCCCGCCGACTTCTTCGGGAATGTGGGGATGGAAGGTAACCAGTCCCATGGTCATTTCCTTGATACCAATGATATCCACTTTAGTGAAATAGCGCATGGCAATTCCGGTGACGGCGATGCCGATGATCAGGAACAAGGGGAAATAATCAGCAGCCTGAGAGATATAGCTGACTTTTGCATCAAGAACTCTGCGGCTTAAAAGGAAAAGTGCTGCCAGCAGAAGGACAGGTCCGGAAATGAACAGCCCGGGAAGTCCAACCTGTACAATGCCGTCAAAATATTCCAGTAACTGAATGAATCCGGGAACAGGCGCAGTGAAAAATCTTAAGTGCCTGAGAAGAACTGCCAGGAATGCGTAGTGGAATGCAAGCGCACCTACCCATAGAAAAATTTCCCAGGAATAGGTGAGTTTGTTGGACGCATTTCGGTTAAACGCCGCCTTTGTATTTCTGAACAATGACCTGAAAGCAAAAATTTCCAGGAGCATTCTTACAAAAACGCCGGCTGATGTGTTCGGGTTGTCAATGGTGTTTTGTTTAATCCATGGCAAAGATTTCTGCTGGCCGCAGGTCGTAGGAATCCTAAACGGCACGGCAGATGCTGCCCATCCCTTGACTTTGATCACAAAGCCAATCAGGAATGCGGCAATTGCCAAATACGGAATTAATACACCAAAGACCACCTGAAGCCCAAGTCCCTCAACCCCTGTGTAAGCCAACAGGAAGAGCAGAAAGACAGCAGTAAGGGGGATCAAGTACCTTTGATTCATGTTATAACCACCTCATTATTTTATGTATGACCCGCAATTGTCGTGCCATACATGTTAAGATTGTTTGGAGCCTAAGAGGTCTCCCTCTGACAGCTCCGCTACTAAACCTGCCCTTTCAAAGGCGTGATGGATGCGTCTTTTGCTCTCCGTGGCCTTTAAAAGGAAAATATCCTCTCTACATTTCATGTACCGGTTGAAAGCAGCCAGGGCAATTTCGTCCACCAGGCGATAAAATTTTATCATATCGGCCTTTTCAATGACGCTTTCTCCGATTTCCTTTAATGCAAACACAAAACTTACGGCATTTGCAGGGTCGAATGCCTGAACAGCACGAATCCGAATGACCGGGTCCAGGGCTTTTTCAAGACTTTCCCTGCTGAAGTTTTCTGTAATAAGGTTTAAAACTTCTTCAAGAGTTTCCCGGGTGACGCCCCCTATAGGATTGTCAAAACGATCGGATTTTTTGCCTAAAATCCTTGCAGATTCTGCAGGATATGTATTGATGGTGGCATGAAACCAACTGTCCAGCAGTTGATCCCGGTTCTTTTTTATAGTTTTTTTCAATGTATAGTAATCTTTAATTTATAATATTTATAAAATGTCAACGGGTTATTTTGCGCAATTGTTAGAAGGATATAAACTCCCGCCAATTTTATGTCAAGGGTAAACCTGCTTTGATTTCCGAATGAAAGTTGCTGTGTTTAAGGCTTTTGTCTCGTTTCTGAGACATCATTGTTTCTCATGATTTTTCGTTGAGAAAAAAAATATGGCAAATGTTTATTTTTGTCTGAGAATAGTGTATTGCCTACGCCACGTATATTTATATCCAATGCTGCCGGCAAGGTTTTTTCCGGTCTCAGAACAGGTTTCGCAAGAAAGTGAAAATATGAAAAGATTTCTGTTTTTATTGAGTTGCTTTATTGCTACAAGTACCTGTGCCGCAGCTCAAAATCTTCCAGGGCCTGGCGGATGGGGCGTTTCATTGGGATATGGTCAAAGTATAGATGATATTGATATTTATCATGCAGGGCTTTTAAAGCAATGGGATGTAAAATGGCTTGAGAACAACACCGGTTATGTGCGTGGTTATTTTGAACTGTCCTATAACCGCTGGGAAAAAGGCGGTGAGGACGTTAATATAGTCGCATTGTCTCCGGTCTTCCAATATGTTTTTCATGTAGGGAATGCGATCTGGTATCCATATATAGAGGCGGGGATTGGTGCTGCCTATCTTGACGATTATACGATCAATGATAGGGATCTGTCCTCAAATCTTCTATTTGAGGACAGGATTGGCGTCGGTATCAGAATTAAAAATGTGGATATCAGTTTCCACTACATGCATTATTCAAACGCTGCTTTAAAAGAGCCTAACGACGGAATTGATATATTGATAGGAACCCTGGCCTGGTACTTTTAACTGGTGTTTGAACGAAAAGTCACCCACCTGCGGCGTTGCAGAAAAATTCAAAATCCTCACATACATTAGTATGCTGCGGTTTTAATTTTTTCTGCGCCTTGCATCTGGGCAACTTTTCGTCCAAACACGAATTTCCGTTTTGGCGCTAACTGATTTTCAAACTGGTTTTCTGAAATACAGGACCAAGCTTTTTCCAAGTACCGGGTTAAGCAACCGGTCAATAAAAGTGGTCAGGGTCGGTTTTTTCATCAGGTCCCATACCAGAAACCTGTGGTAGAGATTTACGGCGAGCGAATCCGTGCGGGTTGGCCCCACAAGGCATTTGAGCCACCAATAGGGGCTGTGGATGCTGTGGGCATAATGACAACTTATGAATTTTGGGCCTTTATTTCTGATTTTTTTAATGATTTCTTGTTTGTCGTAAATTCTCACATGGCCCATATTGGCGTTGTGATATTCATCCGACAACTGCCAACAGATCCATTCGGGCCAGGCCCGGGGAACACTTACGGCCAGTATTTTACCCGGTTTGACGATTCGAATCAGTTCTGAAATTGCTTTTTCGTCATCCGGGATATGCTCCAGAACCTCCGAGCAGATCACCACATCAAAACTATTGTCCTTAAAGGGAAGGGTCGTGATGTCCATGGCGGACAACGCCCAGTTCCTGCATGACAGGTCATTTAACTCCTCGTGAAATTCAAGCTTGCCTCTGGTGGTGAGCAGGTTGTCAAATCCAAAGTCTGCACCAATGCAGACGGCACCGGATTCTCGGCAGGCCCTGATGGTGTGACGCCCCTCTCCGCACCCGATGTCCAGAACCCGATTACCTGGGGCAATGCCCAATCGTTTAAAGTCCATGGTAATCATTTATCACCTCTCGGTAGACTTGGGCCGTGCGCATGGCGCATTTTTCCCAGGTAAATTCACTCGTTACCCGTTCATAGCCCCGGCAGGCCAGGTCTTCACGCTGTTTTTCATCGTCAAGCAGTTCAATGATGGCCTTTTCAAGGGCCTTGGCATCCCCGGGGGGCACAAGTTTTGCCGCATCCCCTGCCACTTCGGGCAAGGCCCCGCCGGTTGTGGAAATGACCGGTACCCGGCAGGCCATGGCCTCTCCAACCGGTAGACCAAACCCTTCGTACATGGAGGGCACCACCGCAATCTGCGCTTTTGCATATTCCCGGACAAATCGCTGGTGATCAATGCGGCCGGTAAAGTCGATATGGCGGGCAAGATCAAGTTTTTTAACAAGATTTTCGATGCCACCGTTCTTTTTGGGTGTGCCAATGACCGTGAGAGAGACATTCCTGTGCTTTAACACCCCTTTAATTGCGTAAAGCAGGTGGTACAAGCCTTTTAAGGGCATGTCCGCACTGTTGGTGACGATCAGGCGGCCGGCTTTCTTTTTTACATGATCCAGGGGGAAAAAATTATCCAGATCAATGCCGTTGGGAATGGTTTTGAATCTTGATGCGGGGATTTTAAATTCTTTGGAAATATCTGTTTTGGAGCTGTCGGATACCGTGATAATGGACGGTATTCTTCGGGCAACACGTTTTTGCATACCGATAAAGGAATACCAGCGAAGGGCTTTGAGCTTTTTATAAAAAGACCTGGTAGCCTTAACCGCCAGGCGTCGGTCCACGGTCATGGGATGATGGATGGTGGCGGTTACGGGCAGGTCCCGGGCAAGGGACAAAACACCGTAGGAGAGGCTTTGGTTATCATGGATGATGTCATAGCTTTTTGTTCGGCCCGTCATATAGCGCTTCACCCGCATGCCGAATGTCATGGGTTCGGGGTATCCCATGGCGCAGATGTCAAGCCATTCAATGAGGTTTACAGGGTCTTTTAGTTCCTCAATACGGGGCGTTCGGAATAGATTTTCCGGGTTGTACAAATCCAGTGTGTCTAGTTTGGTCAGATTAACACCGGCATTGACTAAGGGGTCCGGGGGGCCGGCAATGACTTCCACCCGGTGGCCAAGATCGGACAACGCATGGCTTAAATGACGGATATATACACCCTGTCCCCCGCAATGGGGGTTGGACCGGTAGGAGATCAGTCCGATGCGTAAGCCTGTTTTATAAAATGGTTTCATGGGGGGAGGAGTCTTTAATGGTACGCCCGGCTGGAGTCGAACCAGCGATCTTCAGCTTCGGAGGCTGACGTGCTATCCACTGCACTACGGGCGCACAATGTTACGAGCTGTTATATCATATTCGTTAATAAAATCCATATCAAATTTTTCCTTAGCCTCGCCTGCCACATATAGGGAACCTGCAATGCATATGGCATCGTTCTTGCAACTTTTTGAAATTGCGTAGGATATTGCCTCTTTTACGTCGTCGATTACCTGTAGTTCCCCTTTGAATATTTTTTTGGCTGCTGCGGTCAACACTGCAGGCTCAATGCTTCTGTCAATTTTGGCTTTGGTTACAATCACCCGCTGTGCCCTGGGCAAAAGCTGGGTCAGCATGGCTTCATAGGGTTTATCATCCAGGATGCCGATGACAAGTGTCAGTTTTTTATCCCCTAAAGTCTGGTTGAGATATTTGCCCAGCAGAACAGATGCCTTGAGATTGTGGGCCCCGTCCAGGATAACCAGGGGGTGGTCCATGATTTTTTCAAGGCGGCCCGGCCACTGGACCCGGGCAAGCCCTTTATGAATCAATTCCTGGGTCAGTTCATATCGTGGATCAGTTTCTTTGTTTTGTTCAAACATGAGCTCAACGGCAGCCAGGGCCAAAGAGAGGTTCTCCCGTTGGTGTTCTCCGGGTAAGGGTTTGGTCAGACCTTTGAAATTTTGATAAATTCCCTTGTAATTATATGTTGGCCGACCAGGGGTTTTGCGGATGGAAAAGTGGTTTTTGAACTGGTAAAGGGCTGATCCTCGATCGTTGGTGATTTGGGTCAGCCTGTCTATTCCCGATGGCTGGGATACGGCCGTAACTGCAGGCACTCCTGGTTTTATGATACCACCTTTTTCCCGGGCCAGATCCCTGATGGTATGTCCAAGGTAATCGCTGTGCTCAATGGAAAGGTTGGTGATAACACTGACCTTTGGCGTAATAACATTGGTGGCGTCAAATCTTCCTCCCATGCCGGTTTCAATGACTGCCCATTCCACCTTCTCTTTGGCGAAATGATAAAAGGCCATGGCCGTGACAATTTCAAAAAAGGTTGCCCGACGTGATCCTTGGCACAATTTATTGTCGGCGGCGTTGATTGCCTCGTACGCGCTGACCACCTCTGTGTCGCTGATCTGTCGCCCGTTTACGCAGATTCGTTCGTTGAATCGAACCAGGTGGGGGCTTGTGTAGATACCCGTTTTAAACCCCGCAGCACTGAGGATTGACGCAATGCAAGTCGCCGTGGAACCCTTGCCGTTGGTTCCGGCCACATGAACCATGTTGTAATTATTTTGGGGGGTGTCGAGTTGTGAAAGGATGTTTGAAATGGTATCCAGCTCAAGCTTGATACCGAACCGGCCCAGTTTGTAAATTTTCTCCAGGCACCGTTTATAAGCGGGGGGGGTCATGAAAGATGTCCATAAAAAAACCCGGCATATCTGCCAATTTGATATGCCGGGTTATTTTTAATGCTTAGCTACGTCTTCTGCGAGATCTTGAGGCAGCAATTCTTTGCCTTCTCATTGCCTCTCTCATCTTACGTCTTCTGTACTGACAAGGTTTTTCAAAATGTTTCTTAACCTTGAGACGTTTAAACAGTCCGTCATTCTGAATTTTTTTCTTCAGAATACGTAACGCTTTTTCAACGTCATTATCAATAACTGTGACAGTAATTTCTTTCAAGTAGCATCGCCCCTTTCAAAATAAATTTAAATATAGCAGCCATGGACTGATCTGGTCTATTAATACCCAGACTCAATTCATAACGAAATATGAAAGCAATTCAATAAGTTGTTTTGATTTTCATATAAATAGTTTTGGATTGACTTGGTCTATTGGCATCCGGACACAACCCTCAACAAAACATGAAATTAATTCAAAAACGTATGCTAACTTTCATACGAAAATATTTATAACCGAGCTTTTTAACAAATCGAATGCGTTAAGGCAAGGGGAAAATGGTTGGCCCGGCAATTCCTAAACGGCTTTTCATAGCCAAGTTATGATAGAATTGGGGGGAGGGTGATATTAGTCAGAATTTTTAAGGTTGAAAAACCCGGACGCATAAATGCGTCCGGGCCGGCTATATTTTACAGCTTGGAGATCAGTTCTGCAGTTACGTCGGGCAGTGCCTGTTCGCCGTTCAGCGTGATGTATTTGAAATCTGCATCAGGCTGATCTCTGAAGTAATAAGAAGAGGCCAAGGTGCCGGTATCGGTGTCATAATAGATGGAGTGACGTTTGTCGATGGCAGCCTCGTCCTGGTCATCGGCACGGGAGGTCAATGCACCGCCGCATACCCGGCATTTGTCTCCGTCGGGCTTGATGGCATCAATGAAGATGTTGTTGGGATGGTTATTGTCATTTTCACACAACCGTCTGCCCATAATTCTGTTTTTGGCAATTTCACGGTCCAGCAGCATTTCGATAACGTAGTCAAGTTTGATGCCCTGTTCGTTAAGCGCAGCATGCAGTTTTTCAGACTGAACTTTATTTCTTGGAAATCCGTCCAGCAGCCATCCGTTTTTGCAGTCATCCTGTTTGATGCGATCGATCATCATGGGGATGGTGATATCATCAGGTACCAGGTCACCCTTATCAATGTATTCCTTGGCTTTTTTGCCAAGTTCGGTGCCGCCCTTGATGTTGTCGCGGAAAATCAAACCGGATTCAACATGGGCCATGTTGTATTTGTCTTTCAGGATTTTTCCCTGGGTGCCTTTGCCGCTGCCGTTGGGGCCGAAAAATAAAATGTTCATCGTTACTCCTTGAGGTTGGTTAATATTTATGTCCTGTCGGGACACGTCCGACATAATAAAAAATCGTAATATTTTAAAATGAAAGAATTGATCACCGCATGGTGTTCTTTCATGGTCTGCTGCAGGGCGTTCTTGTTATGAAAAATTAAGATCTGCCCATAACTGTATCAGCAAATCTTAATATAGGACTGCCCTTTTTTTGTCAAGGTATTGCAGCCTTCCTTCATGTACTGTATATGCTTTGATTTTCTTTCAATGAACCGGATAAAATGTATTAAAAAGTTCGCACGAGCTTGCCAAATTAAAATGGCACAAGACCTTGAATGTGCCCCGGCAAATTGATATTAAGGGGCTGAGTCTTAATTCAGACAATTCGGTGCAAACGTTAAATAATTATCCATATATAAAATAAAAGGTGAAAAAAATGACGGAACTGATTGATGTCAGGGCAAGGGAAATTATTGATTCAAGGGGCAATCCTACGGTTGAAGTGGATGTGACCCTTGCCTGCGGCGCACAGGGGCGGGCTGCAGTGCCTTCTGGTGCTTCAACTGGTACACGGGAAGCGCTTGAGCTTCGTGATAAGGCCGAAAACCGTTTTATGGGCAAAGGTGTGCTCAATGCCGTGGCCAATGTCAATGAAGTCATAGCTCCGGAGATCATCGGTTATGATGCCATGGATCAGGCCGGACTGGACCGGACCATGATTGACATTGACGGAACTGAGAATAAATCACGGCTGGGTGCCAATGCTATTCTGGGCGTCTCCATGGCCGCCGCAAGGGCCGCAGCCGCAGCCAACGGCGTTCCATTGTACCGCCATATCGGCGGCATCAATGCACGGGTCATGCCTGTTCCCATGATGAATATCATCAATGGCGGTGCTCATGCTGCCAATAACCTGGATATCCAGGAGTTTATGATTCTTCCATTTGGGGCCGCCAATGTATCCGAAGCTGTTCGCATGGGCGCGGAAACCTTTCATAACCTGAAAAAGATTCTTAAAGGCAAGGGGCTCGCTACTGGCGTAGGTGACGAAGGCGGATTTGCTCCGGACCTTCAGTCCAATGAAGAGGCCATTGAATATATTATTGCCGCCATTGAAGCGGCCGGCTATCGTCCGGGCAAGGATATCGGCATCGGTCTGGATGCCGCAGCCAGCGAGTTCTATAAAGACGGAAAGTATGTATTTGCTTCTGAAAACAGGGAAATGTCTCCTACTGAACTCATTGACTACTATGAAAGTCTGATTGACAAATATCCTTTGGTTTCCATTGAAGACGGTCTGGCAGAAGAGGACTGGGATAATTGGGAAATTATGACCCAGCGCCTGGGTAACCGTATTCAGATTGTGGGTGATGATATATTTGTCACAAATCCGGATATTTTTAAACAAGGCATTGCCAGGGGTGTGGGCAACTCCATTCTGATTAAGCTTAACCAGATCGGCACCGTGACCGAGACCCTTGACACCATCCAGATGGCCAAGGATTCGGGGTATACCACTGTGGTGTCCCACAGATCCGGTGAAACCGAAGACAGCTTTATTGCCGACCTTGCAGTGGGCGTGAATGCCGGGCAGATAAAAACGGGCTCCATGTCCAGAAGTGATCGTGTTGCAAAATACAATCAACTGATGCGTATTGAAGAGGAACTGGCTGAGTGTTCTGTCTTTCCGGAAGATTTGTTTGTTTTAAAATAGTGTTTGAACGCAAAGTCACATATCTGCGCTTTGCATCTATACACGACATTTTTGTTCATGGACTGAAATAAATCAGACATGTTCATGGTATTTTTTTTATTTATCAGGTGAGGAAAATGTGAGGCTCTTAGCCTTATAAATCCTCACCTTTTTTAGAAAGTTATGATTAAAAAAGCGTGGGAGTGAGGACTGGATGGCTGAGACAACTAAATATATTTTTGTAACAGGTGGGGTGTTATCATCCTTGGGCAAGGGACTGGCTTCGGCGGCCATTGGTATGCTTCTGGAAAGCCGGGGGCTGACCGTGACCATTCAGAAACTGGATCCTTACATAAATGTTGACCCTGGAACCATGAACCCCTTCCAGCATGGTGAAGTGTTTGTCACCGATGACGGCGCGGAAACCGATCTTGACCTGGGGCATTATGAACGGTTCACCAATGCCAAACTCGGCAAGAACAACAATTTTACCACAGGTAAGATTTATGACCAGGTGATCACCAAGGAGCGCAGGGGCGAGTATCTTGGCGGGACTGTTCAGGTGATCCCCCACATTACGGATGAGATTAAACAGGCCATCTCCCTGGTCTCCAATGACACAGATGTGGTGATTGTTGAAATCGGCGGTACCATTGGGGACATTGAATCCCTTCCCTTTCTTGAGGCCATCCGCCAGTTCAAGGCCGATGCCGGCGCCAATAACGTGATTTACATCCACCTGACCCTGGTGCCCTATATTAAAACCGCCTGCGAGGTGAAAACCAAACCCACCCAGCACAGTGTCAAGGAACTTCGAAGCATCGGTATCCAGCCGGATATCCTTTTGTGCCGTACGGAGAGCCTTTTGACCCAGGACATCAAAAACAAGATTTCCCTGTTTTGTAATGTCGGACCTGATGCCGTATTCACCGCCAAGGATGTGGACTGTATTTATGATGTGCCCATTGTCTACAACGAAGAGGGCCTGGGGGACATGATTCTTAAAAAATTGAGCATGTGGGCACGGGCACCGCGCATTGACGGCTGGCGGGAAATGGTGGAACGCCTGAAAAATCCAAGGCATAATGTCACCATCGCCATTGTGGGCAAATATGTGGATTTGACCGAGAGCTATAAAAGCCTGAACGAGGCACTGACCCATGGCGGTATCTCCAATGACACTAAGGTAAATCTGCAATTTGTGGATTCCTCCACCCTGACAAAGGAGAATGTAGTTGACGTGCTGTCCAAGGTCGATGGCGTTCTGGTTCCGGGCGGGTTCGGGACCCGGGGGATTGAAGGAAAGATCCTTGCTGCCGGGTTTGCCCGTGAAAACAAGGTGCCCTTTTTCGGTATCTGTCTGGGTATGCAGATGGCCGTGGTTGAGATTGCACGTAATCTTGCCGGTCTGGAAGATGCCAACAGCGTGGAATTTGATATCGACACGCCTTATCCGGTGATCTATCTGATGAAAGAGTGGGTGGATGAACAGACCGGCAAAGTGGAGAAACGGGATGAATCCTCGAATAAAGGCGGTACCATGCGTTTAGGTGCCTATCCCTGTCTTCTGGTTGAAGACACCTTTGCCATGAATGCCTATAAGACTGAAAATATTTCCGAACGGCATCGCCACCGTTTTGAGTTCAATAATGAATACAAGGATAAACTGGTGGAATCAGGACTTGTTATTTCAGGGACATCCCCGGACCATGACCTGGTGGAAATTGTGGAACTTAAAGATCATCCGTGGTATCTGGGCTGCCAGTTTCATCCGGAATTCAAGTCTAAACCCATGGCTCCCCATCCGCTTTTCAAGGCTTTTATCAAGGCTGCCCTGAAAAACAAAAAATGATTGAAGAATTCATCACCATAACCGGCACCGGCGATATCTGTCTTGAGGGGTATTTAAACCGCCAGGAGACAGGTAAAGCTGTGGTGCTGGCTCATCCCCACCCCCTTTACGGCGGGAACATGGATGTGCCTGTGATATGCCGGATGGCCGCCTGCTTTCAATCGGCCGGGATTGCTACCCTGCGTTTTAATTTCAGAGGTACCGGGGGCAGTTCCGGCAAATTTGACAATGGCCGGGGCGAGCAGGATGATGTCAGAAGCGCCTTAGATTTTTTATCCGACCAGGGGTATGATCAATTTTTCCTTGCCGGATATTCTTTTGGTTCATGGGTCAATGCCCATGTCGTCAATGCCGGTGTTGAGATCTGCGATCATATTATGGTCTCGCCGCCGGCAGCGCTGTTGAGTTTTGACCAGGTGGGACAGTTGCCCAATACAGGACTGATTGTTACCGGTGAAAATGACGATTTGGCCCCTGATTTCATGGTGCACGATCTGTTGTCTAAATGGGGAATTTCTCCCCGGGTAGAGGTTCTTTCCGATGTCGATCACTTTTATGCCGGTGCTTTAGACAAGTTGGGAGACGTTCTCTCAGACTACCTGCAGTCCTGACTCTTTTGGGCATTGGAAAAACGTAATTTGGACCGGATTGATAAAAAAATACTGAACATTCTCCAGGAAAACGGGAGAATCACCAATGCCAAGCTCTCCCGGATGGTGGGGATTTCAGCGCCTGCTACTTTAGAGCGGGTGAAGCGCCTTGAAACAGCGGGGGTTATTTCCCATTTCACGGCGGTGGTGGATCCGGAAAAGGTCGGATTTTCCATCATGGTCATTGTCAGCATTACCCTGAGCCTGAGCAAACTGTCTTCGGTGCCTTTGATCAAGGAAAAATTTTCGGAACTTGATGAGGTTGTGGAGTGTTACCAGATCGCCGGTGCCCATGATTTTATTCTCAAGGTCATTGCAAAGGACATCAAGGCCTATGCAGAATTTATGAACCAAAAACTGACCCGGATACAGGGCATCCAGAGCATCCAGTCCTCATTTGTCATTGACAGCCCCAAGGATAAAAAAATTTTTGTTTTGGAAACCGGGGAATGATAGCCGAAGTTCCATTCATTTAAAGTAAAATTGGGTTCAGTCGCTAATTAGTTTCTTCATCCGTTGTCGGCGAGCCGAATCCTCCGCCGCCGGGGCTCATGATACGGAAACGCTCGCCGGGTTGAGCCAGGATCTCGTTTTTAGCGCCCATATTGATTGAAGTACCGTCTTTTCTGATGAAAAGATTGACCCCCTTTTTGCCGGATTTACCGCCTTCCAGCCCGTAGGGGGCAAAGACCCGGCGTTCGGAAAGGATAGCTACATTAAGCGGCTCTAAAAATTCCACCTCTCGCACTAAACCGTCCCCACCGTTAAACCTCCCCCGTCCGCCGGATCCCCGGCGGATGGAAAACTCCCTGAGAATTATGGGATATCGTCGTTCCAGGATCTCCGGATCGGTGATGCGGGTGTTGGTCATGTGGGTTTGGACCCCGGTCTGGCCGTGCCAGGTCGGTCCGGCCCCGGCTCCGCCGGCGATGGTTTCATAATAGCCGAACCGCTCATTGCCAAAGGTAAAGTTGTTCATGCAGCCCTGGGAGGCCGCGGCCACGCCAAACGCCTTGAGGACCACGTCGGTGATGCGCTGGGAGGTCAGCACGTTGCCGCCCACCACCGCCGCCTCGGCAGAGGGGTCAAGCAGCGAGCCCTTGGGGATCTTGACGGTGATGGGGATAAGGCAGCCGTGGTTTAAGGGCAGGTCTTTTTCAATCAGGCATCTGAGGCAGTAAAGGATGGCCGACTTGGTGACGGCCTTGGGGGCATTACAGTTTCCCCAGATCTGAGATCCGGTGCCTTGAAAGTCGAATACGGCACTGCCGTCCTTTTGGTCAATGGTGAGGGCCAGGACAATGGGGCTGCCGTCATCCAGATAGTCCTTGGCGCGGATCGTGTCCCGTTCGGCCAGCCCCTTGGATGTGGAAAGTTCCCTGAGCCGCTGGCGCACCGCCTCTTCCGCCGCATCCTGGATATGCTTCATATAGGCCTGGACCACTTCCAGGCCGTAGTGATCCACCATCTCCAGCACCAGTTCGATCCCTTTCTGGTTGGCGGCGATCTGGGCCTTGAGGTCGGAGATGTTGTCAGCCAGAAGACGGGTGCCCGAGATGGCAGGGCGACCCGGTGCCGGGGTTAGTTTGCCCGGGGCCAGCAGCAGTTCTGAAATGCCTTGCTCTTGAAAAATGCCGTTCTCCACCAGCTTAAACGAGGTAATGCAGGCCCCTTCCTCTTCAAGGCTACGGGAATTGGGAGGCATGGAGCCGGGGGTGATGCCGCCGATGTCGGCGTGGTGTCCCCGGGAAGCCACCCAGAAAATCACCTGGTCGTCCTTGAACACGGGTGTGATGACCGTAATGTCGGGCAGATGGCTGCCTCCTGCCGCCGGATGGTTGGAAACCAGCACATCCCCGGGTCTAAGACCGCTTTTCTGGCGGTGAATTTGCGCCTTGACCGCGTCGCTCATACTCCCCAGATGGACCGGCAGATGGGGGGCGTTGGCCACCAGCTCGCCATGGGGGCCGAACAGGGCGCAGGAAAAATCGAGGCGCTCCTTGATATTGGTGGAGATGGCTGTCTTTTGGAGCATCCTTCCCATCTGTTCGGCAATGGACATGAAAAGATTGCTGAAAATGGAGAGTTGGACCGGGTCGAGATTTGTACTGATTTGTTTGCTTTTGCCTGCACCTACCTTTATCTTCACATCGCCATTTTGGGTAATGGCTGCGGTGCAGTCCGGTTCGATGAGAATGGTGGAGGTATGGTGAATCAGAATGGCAGGTCCGGAAATGCAATGGCCTGGGGCAAGTTTTTCCAGATCATAAATATGGGTTTTTTGCAGGCCGTCTTCAAAACAGCACTGGGTTGTGTCCAATACCTGCGGCGTCCCCTGGGCCTTTGGAAGGTTGATCCGGCGCAGCCCCGCAGCTTTGCCCCGGGCCCGAATCCGGATATCGTCGATGAGGATTTGTCTTCCAAAAAGATCGAATCCGAACTCCCTGCGGTATACGGATCTGAAAGCTGCCGCATAGTCATTGTCTTCTGGTCGACAGACCATAATGGCCGTATCTGTTCCCTGGTACCGCAGGTTAAGAAACCGGGTGGCGTCAACGGCCTTTGGGGAGAATCCCTGATCCTGTAGTTCCCGGTGTGCCTCTTTTTCCAGCCGCTCAAAAATCGTTTCAGCGTCTTTCAATGCGTTTGGGCACAAGACGGCAGAGGAAGGGTGCTGACGTTCGGTGACCACATCGGCCATGCCCATGCCGTAGGCGGACAAAATGCCGGAAAATCGGTGGATAAAAATTTGGGATATCCCCAGTGTCCGGGCAATGGCGCAGGCATGCTGGGGACCTGCGCCCCCGAAGGTGGCCAGCACATGCGCCTTGATATCGAATCCCCGCATCACCGAAATTTCACGGATGGGTCTGACCATCACCTCGTTGGCCACCCGGATGAAACCCAGGGCAGCCTCCTCCATGGTCATGGCCGGCAGTCCGGCAGCGGCGCAGTAATCGTTGATCTCATCTGTCAGGCTGGCCAGGGCCTTACGGGCTGCTTCCACGTCCAGGGGCTGATCTTCGGTGGGTCCGAAAATATGGGGAAAGTGTCTTGGTTGAATGCGGCCGAGCACCAGATTGGCGTCCGTGACTGTCAGGTATCCGTCTTTTCTGTAGCAGACCGGCCCCGGGTGGGCTCCGGCGGATTCGGGCCCCACCAGGAACATACCGTTGTCAAAGAAGAGGCGGCTGCCCCCGCCGGCGGCTACGGTCTTGATGT
>Ga0193964_1000581_pt1 | contig 17632 bp, 18 predicted proteins | sample FB_7_MG_FD_140323 | JGI IMG/M metagenome (GOLD analysis project Ga0193964, IMG submission 140323) | Microbial mat bacterial communities from the Broadkill River, Lewes, Delaware, United States - FB_7_MG | ecosystem: Environmental > Aquatic > Freshwater > River > Microbial mats | place: USA... | reverse complement strand
CAAAAATATACAAATTTTACCTCAAAACCTTATCAATCAATTTCTGTGAGATGAAAAGATTAGAACTTAGGGTCAGGACACAAACCACTAATCAACTAGACGAAACTAGACGGGACAGGTGAACGCAATCGTATCATCTACTCATCCTCTTCACAGTACCACTTACCGTAGATTATACCAATAACTACAAAAGTAAAAGTTCAGGTAATAATAGAAGTAGCAAAAATCCAAGAGGCAATATTTAAATCAAAAATGTTATAATCAAACAGTTCAAACGAGGAGACATAATGCACTTAAGTATAGATATTGACCAACAGAAATCTACACTATTTTTAGACCTATTAAACCTACTCAAAAAAGATCAAATGATAAATAATTTTGAAGTATTAAGTGATGCACCAAAGTTGTCTAAATACGAACAAGAGGTCATTGATGATATTTCACATATAGCAGAGACTATCAAAGAAGCAGACAATGGCTATGGCAAAAAAAGAGATTTGAAGATAACGCTTTAAATGTCATATACTATCATAGAGCAAGACCTATATTTAAAAGCACTTAAAAAGCTATCAAAAAAGTACAGAAACATAGAGTCTGATGTAGATGATTTTTCCGCTCGTTCCCACCCCACCCTCAGAGGAAATTCATACGAGATTTAGTATCTAATTTTTTAAGCTGTTGGTCGTGCCAATAACTTAGCAAAACCAAAGCTGTAATTGCACCAATAAGAGCATAACCCATATCTGATTGTGTATCCCAAATATATCCTTGTGTTCCCAAAAATGCCTCTGCACCCTCTTTGCTCCAGAGTGCTACTTGCCACTCTATTAACTCATAAAAAGCACTAAAAGCCAATGAAATAGTGATAACAAAGAGATTAAGCCACGCTTTACCACGGACAACACTAAGTCGTATCAAAATCTCTCTGGCCAACATAGCAGGGATAAAGCCTTGGGCAAAGTGACCTACTTTGTCATAGTTGTTACGCGAATGGTTAAAAATCTCGGCAATAGTATCAAAGAGAGGTACTTCTGCATAGGTATAGTGTCCTCCTACCATCAAAATAACCATATGAATAAGTATAAGCGTATAGAGCATAGAGGTCAAACGAAAACTCTTATAGGTAAAAGCCAAAACAATAACACCTATAATAGCTGGGAGAACTTCTAAGAACCAAGTAAAATACTCCTTGGGATAGAGAGCAGACCAGATAAATACTAGCGAGAATAGAGCAATCCAAGCATAAAATTTTATCATATTATTTAAGCAACTTTTCTATCTCATCTTCAAGCTCTATGGGTTTGGTTGATGAGCCAAAACGCTTGATAGCATTTCCTTGTTTGTCCACTAAAAACTTTGTAAAGTTCCATTTGATTGCTTCTGTGCCTAAGAGACCTGTTTTTTGTGCTTTGAGATATTTATAGAGTGGGTGAGCCTTGTCACCATTGACATCTATCTTGGCAAACATTGGAAAAGTTACCCCAAAGTTTACACGGCAAAAGTTCTCTATTTGTGCCTCTGAGTCTGGCTCTTGTGAAGCAAATTGATTACAAGGGAACCCAAGGACTACAAACCCTCTCTCTTTATATTTTTTGTAAAGTGCTTCAAGTCCAGCATATTGAGGTGTATAGCCACATTTACTTGCTACATTTACAATAAGCACTACTTTGCCTTGATACTCTTGGAGGCTTATCTCTTGATTTGTGATGGTTGTGACCTTAAAATCATATATTGTTTTCATGGGGGTATCCTTTGCTAGGGTATTGATAGTTGCTATAAGCAGTAGAGAAAAAATAATTTTTATCATGACTCTTCCTAATTTTATTTATTTACTCCATTATACTATTTTCTTTTAAAAACTCCTCTAGCATTCTATTACAAATAGAAGAAAAAGTTATTCTAAATAAAATAGTTCTTAATGGTACTATTCTTAATTCAAATTTATAAAAAAGTAGTATAATTATCTAAAAAATATTGAAGAGAGTAAAAATATGTCAAATACAATACCATTTTATAAACATCTTATCACTGATAAACATAGACAATATATTGATGAAGTACTCACGCTTCAAAATGATTCCAAAATAGAAAAACTTGAAAATCGTTTTAGAGATTATATAGGTTCTAAATGTGCACTCTCTACCAACAGTAGCACCTCTGCACTGCATTTAGCTATGTGTGCATTAGACCTTAAACGGGGGGATAAGATTATTTGTAGTATTAATAGCTTTCCTGACCTTCCTGAAGTTGTGCGTCATTTTGATGCTGAGCCTCTTTTTGTAGATTGCAAAGAGGATGACTATACTATGGATATAAACAAACTAGAGAGTGTTATTATCAAAAATAAAAGTAAAAAGCTTCGTGCAGTTATTATTAATCATATTGCAGGAAGAGTGGGTGATTTAGAATCTATCTATCGCCTTGCAAAAGAGCATAATATCAAAATAGTAGAAGATGCTAGTGATGCTATGGGTGCAGAGTATCAAGGTACAAAAATAGGAAATACAGGTGCAGATATTACTACCTATAGCTTCTCTCCACACCTCCATAATAGTGTAATCCAAGGGGGTATGCTTGTTACAAATGATGAGAATCTCTATAACCGTGCAAAGCTCTTTCGTACTCATGCTATCCGTAACGAAGAGGGTGCCTCTTTTGATGAAGTGGAGTACCTCTATAATGTTATTGATATTGGTTGGAAGTATGATATGAGTGAGCTAAGTGCAGCTGCATGTTTAGCAGAGTTTGAAAACTTGGATGCATCTATCAAAAGACGAGAAGAGATAGCTCAATATTATCTCAAACAGCTCTCAAAGGTCAAGCATATTACACTTCCTACCAAAAATAGTAATGATATTTTTGGTCATTTTGTTATTGAGATAGATACAAATCGTGATGCATTTGCACGAGAGCTTAAAAAAGCTGGGGTTATGGTTGGTCTGCACTATATTCCACTCCATTTTATGGATTATTATAAGAATAAGTATGAACTCAAAGTATTTGATTTTCCAAAAGCATTAGGTATTTACCAAAAAGTGATGTCTTTACCAATCTATAATGGTCTTACGAATCAAGAAGTTGATGCTATCTGTAGTGCCATAAAAAAGGTAGCTAAAGTACATATCTAACAAAGGAGTACACAATTAAAAAAATTTTTGAAGGACTTTTTTTTGTTCCTAAATGGTACCACTATCTACTCTATCCTCTCTTAGTGCCTCTTGCACTTATATATGGGATAATTATGCGTCTTAGACGCTCTTTTACCAAAAAAGAGAAGTTTGTAGTACCTATTATTAGTATTGGGAACTTGATTGTAGGGGGGAGTGGCAAAACACCATTTGTTATCGCATTAGCTACCAAATATCCTCATGCTACAATTATCTCTCGTGGCTATGGACGCAAAAGCAAGGGAGTTGTAGAGGTAGTAAGAGAGCAAAAAATTATTGCTACTGTTGAAGAGAGTGGCGATGAAGCCATGCTTATGGCAAACCTACTGCCTAATAATATTATTGTAAGTGAAGACCGCAAAAAAGCTATTGATTATGCTATCTCTTCAGGGGCTAGATTGATTTTATTGGATGATGGCTTTAATCGTGTTGGGATTAAAAAATTTGAGATTCTTTTGGAGCCTCAATATATACCCAATAGACTCCCCTTCCCTGCTGGACCATTTCGTGAATTCTCTTTTACAAAAAAAGAGGCCGATTTGATACTCCAAGAGGGAGAAGACTTTAGCAGAGTTGTAAGCTTTTCTAATCTACGAGAGAAGATGATTCTAGTCACTGCTATTGCCAATCCACAAAGACTCAACAAGTACCTTCCAAAAGGGGTTATAGCCAAAAAGATATTTCCAGACCATGCCTACTTTGATGAAGAGGTTATGGTGGATTTACTAAGAAATTCTGGTGCAGATACTCTCCTTGTTACACAAAAAGATGCTGTAAAACTTACACCATTTATGTTGCCACTCTCTATTATGAGACTAGAGCTTGATATTGATGCATCTGTATTTGAAAGTATCGATAAATATATTAATAACCATTAAGGAACTAAAAAAACTATGAAAAACAAAATAGAGGTAGTCCAAACCCTACTCGACGCACTCCCATTTATCAAAAAATTCTCTAATGAAAAGATTGTTATCAAATATGGTGGTTCTGCACAGACAAGCAGTGACCTCAAAGAGAAATTTGCACAAGATATAGTTCTTTTGCATACTGTTGGAATGAAACCAATTATAGTCCATGGTGGGGGAATGAGTATTACAAAACTTTTGGCTGATTTGGGTGTAGAGACTACTTTTGTAGAGGGACAAAGAGTTACAACAAAAGAGGTTATGCGTATAGCAGAGATGGTGCTTAGCGGAGAGATAAACAAAGAGATAGTCTCCCTCCTAAATAATTATAATGGCAAAGCAATAGGAATATCAGGCAAAGATGCCAACTTTTTAGAAGCTGCACCAAAAGATTTTGAAAATTTTGGCTATACGGGAGTTATAGAAAATGTAAATACTGCTATTGTAGATAATATTTTAGATGATGGATTTGTCCCTGTTATTGCTCCTATTGCTTCAAGTAGCACCATAGGTCACCCGGGATTTAATATCAATGCAGACCTAGCAGCGAGTAAAATTGCTGTGGCTATGAATGCTAGAAAAGTACTCTTTCTTACAGATACACAAGGTGTTTTGGATAAAGAGATGCAACTTATCTCAAATCTAAGCATAGAGAAGACACAAATGCTCAAAGCTGATAAGACAATTCAAGGGGGAATGGTACCTAAAGTAGATGCATGTATCGAGGCTCTTCGAGGTGGTGTTAAAAAGGCTCATATTATAGATGGACGCGTAGAACACTCTTTGCTACTAGAGATACTTACAAGTAGCGGTGTAGGTACTTGTATAGAGCTATAAAAGCTCTATACACCAAGACTTTGTGTTATACTTGCCGTAAATGTATGATTATTTGTAAGTGCATGACGCAAACGGGTATCAATTTTGAGTATATTCAAAAACTCCAAAGGGAGTGATTCATTCGATGCCAATGCTTCATTAATCTCAAAAATTTCTAACTCAAAAAGAGTTTGTAATATTGAGATGGGTGTAGATACATTCGATGCAAGTGCAGATAATACAAATTGATTATTTTTATTTTTTTGGTACAAATTTTTGAGTATATCTTTAGATGCAGATGGATTTCCTGCCAAAAGCGAATCATATTTATTTGGATTCTTTTTGTATAAAATATCAATCATAGTTGCATCCAAAGAAGGATTTGAGGCTAGAGATTGCAATAAAAATGGATTAGTTCTTTTGACTAAACGGTTGAGTACATCTTTTTCAATCAAAATATTCTCTCCTAACGCACTATATTCAGACTCTTCTATCTGTATAGCTTCAATAAGATGAAATCGTTGATTATCAATTGGCTGATAGGTCAAAAGAACTTCTCGCACAGAACCTCTATTACTTAGAAGCTCTATAAAAAGTGTATGGTCAATAGTTGTATTAGATGCTAATGCCTCATCAATCTCAGTTTCATGGTAGTTATTGGCAAACTTTTTGAGTATCTCAATAGGTGTAGCAGGATTGGCAGAGAGATAAAATGGGATATTTCTATCACGAAAGTTAAGAAGCTTATTGATAGTTTTTTGATTAATATAGGAACTATTTGCAATAATTTCTCTTAGTGTTACCCACTGCTTTCCTTTTTGAAGAAACTTATAATCAGGGAAATAGAGAAGTGCATAAAGGAGGTCTGGATTGGTTGTATCTCGCACAAGACGGTTGAGCGTAAGGTGCGAATAGAGAAGATCCTCTTCATTAACTTTAAACTCTAAAAAACGGCGGAGTGTGGCTATAATTACTCCTCTATCTTCGTTATTATCACTATTTTTGCTTCTATCCCAAACATACATAGGAATTAATTTTAAAAATAGAGAATCGTTAATATAGGGATTATGCAGGAGTTGATAGAGCCTTTTTTGATCATTTTTGAGCTTAAGACTCATTAGAATATGTGCATCTACCAATGAGAGACTCATAATCTTTTCAAACTCACTAAGTTTATATATGGGAATATCACGCACATAAGCATCACATGAGATAAGCTCTTCTACATGACTGATACGATGATGCTCAATAATTCCAACTACCCCTTCTTCTAATCGTGTCACTACTTCTATATCACTTTTTTTTAAAAAAGCTACATACTCTTCTCTTGTAAAAAGCTCTCCTTTTCCAAGAAGAACTATCTTTTTACCAGAATTTTTATATAGAAACTTATCTAAGGGTAACATTTTTTCTCCTAATATTTTTCTAATGGATTATAATGAACCGTTGCACCTTCAGAGAAATTAGGTACCTCATCATAAGTGAAGACTGTATAGTATTTCTCTTTCTCATAGGATGCAAAATTATCATAAGTATAGGTATCACTACCACCATATATTTTTACTCCATCAGTAAAGTGTTGTGGTGGATGAAAACTATTTCGCACTACATAGTAGCCTGTCACAGACTCTTCTTTTACTCTATCCCAATTTAACTTAATCATTCCATTCTCTTTGGTAATATAGAATTTTTCTGCCTTATTTGGTGGGGTGCGTCGCTTTTTGATATACTTCACAACAAGCTCTACATCACTCTTCCAACTTACCACACGACTCTTAACCCCTTTGGATGATACTGCACGAATTACAAGCTTAAGCTTTTTACCCTCTTGGTGCATTGTATCAAGGGTTAATTTAGAGAGAGTATCAAAATTAAAATACTGATACTCTTTGGTATTAAGATCTCCTTCAGAGACCTCATATCCTATATACTCTATCTTGTCTCTATTCTTAATATCTTCATAGCTTCCAACATCATCAAGCTCTACAAGCTCTATATAGTACCGTACATCTCTTTTTTTCTTAAAAATATTACTATTTGTAATCTTCAATGCACATTTGGTAATCACTGTCTCATCAGAACTAGGTAACTCAGAGAGGTCAAAATCTAAATAACCATAAATTCTGTTACCCTCTTTGTCAAAACCACTTTTAAGGATATTCTCTTCAACTTTCTCTTTTGCTATAGTTGTTTGTGTAGAGGCAGGGAGTTTTATTTTGTGTTCTGTAACTGTATATTTGACATCAAGAATAGGTCGGTAGTGTATCCCTCCACCAAACTGTCCATACCCAATATCAAACTGCATCATCTGCGAATCTTCTCCATCAGGCAACTCTTTTGGACCATCTATACGAAAATGAGCTTTCCCCATTGCTATCTCTTCTTGAAGCAAGGCACACTCATGGCTTGAAAACTCCCAAAAGTTCCATATTCCTTGGGTAAGGTTATGAGACTTAATAGCCTGTCCTATAGTCCCTTTGGTCTTTGCAGTCTCAATAGCGTTAAAATCTGTTACTTCACTAAAGCTTCCACTCTTCATCAACGAGAGATTCCACTCACCAAACTTCTCGATTTTTGCACCTACACGGTTCATAGGATAGAGGTAGACTCTAGCCTCTTTGATGATTGCATCACTAGGGAGAGAATCAAAATCAAAACTCACTACTCCATTACAGATACCTTTGGTTTTATTAACTCCAACAAACAGAGAGTTCAAACCAAAGTGCGAACGATTCTGCTCTGCTGTATATTGCCCTACATACCCTGTTCCACTCTTATTTGCAAAAATAAGCTTAAAAAACTCATCATCTTCGAGTGCTGTTCGTACTTTGACAATAGGAGCAAAAGGTGACTTATAGCCTGATTTTTTGTTTACTGCACGAATAGTATAGTTGTAGTTTGTAGAGCTATTGAGGTCTGTATCCTCAAAGCTATTGCCACCAACTGTAGCAATAAGAGTACGATTATTACATGCATCTTTATCTTCAAGGCTTCTAAATATCTCAAAGCAGATAATATCTCGCTCTTCATACTCCCAAACAAGTGTTAATGAAGTTGCTTGAACATTAGATATACTAAATGAATTTACACGAGGAGGAGCTTTTTTGGAGTAGTTGACTACCTCGGTAAATGCATATTTGAGTGCTGGAATATTCTCGTTGATGCTACTACTCATACTTTTCATATAATCAGGAATATTTTTGGTGCCAACTTCTACTACTGTAGAGATAATCCCTTTAGAGTAATAATACTCTCTCCCACTTCCGCTAATAAGCTGTGCTGGTGGCTTTCCTCTATGGATACCATATTTTCTTCCTGTAATCTTAAAGATTTCATCATTCATATTTGCACAAAGAGCATTCATATCTGTACCATTTAACTCTGCTTCATGGTTGAATTTATGTGCTGGGAAAAAGACATTTCCTTGAGAGTGATAATCAAATGCTATAGTAATATTATTATGAGTATCGACAAAGTTTTTCATAGCTCTACTCTCTGCTTCACTAAAGGGTGCTTCGCCTCCATAGATATTTGAACTTGTATTGCTATTTTTACTCCACCCTATTGAGAAGTTACGATTGAGGTCTACACCTACTGTACCATCTCCATTATCTCGTCTGTTCTTTCTCCAAAATGAAAAGTGCTTTCGTGAATACTCAAATCCATCAGGATTCAGACAAGGTACCATATAGAGTGTAGACTCCTTAAGACTCTTCTCTAGGGATGGGTCTACAAACTGATTATTTGCAACATACTCAATAAACTTTAGGGCAAGTTCATTACCTATCCACTCTCTAGCATGGACTGTACCAGTAAAAAGCATAGCTGGTTTTTGGTCTGCTTCGTGTACACCTTGGGAGATTTTGACGAGAACAATATCTCTCTCTTCATAAGTAGTTCCTATCTTAATAACTTCAATAAGATGGGGATGTTTTTTTTGCATAGTATAAAGAAAGTCTAAGCTCTCTTGATATGATTGATATTGATTTTTCATTTTTATCTGTTCTTTACTAATTTAATTGTTTTTACTTATATATCTCGACCCTATTCATTAAGAAGAGAGAGAGAAATCACAATAGTGTGGCTCTCTCTTATAAAATATTAATGCTACAGTTTATTTTTAAATTTTTTCCACTCATTAACAATATTGTCCAAAACTTTCTCTTTAAGCCAAGAGATACTAAGAAGCTTTTTTGGCTCTTTTTCAAGTGCATGTACTAACTCTACAGTATCAAATTGATTGAGTATCTTTTCAGATTTTTTCTTTCCGATACCTTTGACTGAAGTTAATACCTCTGTCATTTTCTCTTTATCAAGCATAAGAGAGTCATCTAACTCTTGTTTAGGTGTACTCTCATCTCTATCATATTTTGGATTCTTTTGGCTATTGACTTTTGTAATAGACTTTCCATAATTATCTTGAAAATTCCATTTTTCACTTGGCCACTCTTCATAAACTCTATCTTCTGTCATAACCATAGGGTAACTTAAATCTAATTGATTGAGTGCTATATCACCCTCAGTAGTCTCTACTCTCTTCTTATCAAGGAAGTATGCCCCATCAAAACTAGGAGTATATTTTCCAAAAGTAATATAACGAAGTGTTCTAAGTACAGAAGAGTCCATCTTTCCAAGCTCTTCCCAGTTATAAAGAGGGATATTTGGCTTAGGGAATCTTCCATTACTAAATTTCCACATCAAATATTGACCAATCCAGTCTCTAATATATGGGAATGCAGCGAAAGCAGTAGCACACTCTAGGATACGATATTTACCATCCACACCCACTGCGATATCACAAGCCCAATACTCAGCATTAGCATCTTTGGATACTTGTACAGCGAGGTCGAGAAGCTCTTTTGGTACCTTTTGGTAATCCATAGAGCCACCTTGTGAAGTGTTGGTCAACCACTCACCCTCAGGCGGTCTTCTCCAAAAGGCACAAACAGGCTTGTGACCGATGAGCATAACCCGTACATCTGCCTCCATAGGTACAAAATCTTGCATATAGACAGGATTATATTTTTTCTTTGCAATTAACTCTTTTGCCTCTTTGGCAGAGTCAACTTTGTGTACAAAATATCCACCATAGTTAGATGGTCCATAACTCTTTTTGATAATCTTTGGATACTTTGTTGTCTCCATAAACTTTTGAGCTTTTTTTGGATTATAAAAAATATAAGTTTTTGGAATAGGTATATCATACTTCCATGCGAACCGTGTTACATTCTCTTTTGATTTATTAGAAAATTGTGTATCAAGAGATGGTATAAACTGAACATTAGGAAGCTCTCTAGCAATCTCTCTAAATGTCTCATACGCAGTAGCAGGGATATTTCCTATAAGAATATCAATCTTTTTTCTTTTCACTTCACGGACAAATCTATCTTTATCATTTTTCCAATGATAGGTTACTGTCTCTATCTTATCTGGCCACCCTCTAAAGTTTGACTTATCAAAAAATCTTAATACAAAATCAAGATAGAGCATCCCTATCTTTGGAAGTTTTGCCTGTTGTTGTTTTTTGCCCATTTTTTTCCCTTGTTTTATTTTTGTTTTTTTGTTTTGCGGTCTATCATATCGACGATTAGGTCAATCTTTTTATCATTGAAGTTTAGACCCATCTTCTCTTGTTCTGGTGTAGCAAATGCTGGTATACCATTGACCTCTATCACCACATGCTTCTCTTTTTCCATATCATAGATGATATCAACACCTGCTATATCTGTACCACACACTTTGGCTGCTTTGATAGCTAGCTTAACTACTTCATCCGTAGGTTCTCTCAAAAAGACTGAACCACCACTCGTGATATTGGTACGCCAATCTGTAGCACTTGCTTTTCGTCCATAACAGCTGACAAACTGACCATCGACTATATCTACACGGAAATCTGTATTATCATATTTGAGGAACTTCTCTACATAGAAGAACCGCAAGTCCATCTGGTTGAGAAATGGCAAGAGTGTATCGAGTGTCGCTTCGCTCTCTATCTTGGTGAGACCTACACCACCCCATCCATCTGTTGGTTTATAAATAAGCTTATCCCACTTTTTAATGATAGCTCTGAGTTGATCACTATCATCTCTATGGCAGAGTCTGAAATCAGGTGTAGATACACCATGGTTTCGTAACAGAAATGATGTCTGAAACTTATCTTCTGTGAGTGAAAAAGAGTCGTAACTATTAATCATCGGTATGATACGATTAAGTGCCTGATACAAAAACATCTGATACTGTGTCTGCTCTCCAGCATTATAGGAGAAGAAGAGATCTAATTTATCTAATTTAGTCTTATTATGCAATATATGACCATTTTTGGCTATAGCATCTCTAAGATTTAATCCCGAAAGAGTCTCTATCTCTCTCTCTTTGAGTTTTTTGATGATTTTGCTCTCTACCTTATCACCACCACTGTTCTGATATAACCACATACCAATTTTTCTTGACATTAACAAACCTTTAGAAGAATTCAAGCTGTATTTTACTATATTTTACTAAAATATCTTCAGAGAATTTACTATAAATTATAAGGATTAGAAATGTCAAATAGGGACTTTTCAGAGCTTCAACAGATTATTGAGATTAACTCTTGGACTAAAAACAAAGATGGTGTAGATAAAAATGGTCAAATATTTTCTACATGGCTTAAAAATTTAGGTTTTGAACAGACGACATATGAACGATCAGATATAGGCAATCATCTTCATCTAACCTCAAAAAAAAGAGATGGAAAAAAACTTCTTTTACTAGGTCATCTGGATACTGTTTTCCCTCCAGAGAGTTTTGAAAACTTTAGAGAAGATGAGGAGTGGATATATGGACCTGGTGTTTGTGATATGAAGGGTGGTAACTATGTCGCATTAGAAGCACTACGAAATATTTATAAAGAGAAAGGAGATATCTACAATATCGATTTTCTTTTGGTGAGTGATGAAGAGACAGGGAGTGATGATAGCAAATACCTCTCTATGGAGTTAGCTTCACAATATGATTACTGTATGGTCTTTGAGGCAGCAGGAGCCAAAGATGAAGTCGTCACAGCTCGAAAAGGTGTGGGAACTTTTTTTGTGGATATTCAAGGCAAAGCATCCCATGCGGGAAATCACTATAGCGATGGTGCAGATGCCAACTTAGAAGCTTCATATATGATACAATCGCTTATAGCACTAACAAATCTCCAAGAGGGAACTACTGTAAATGTGGGCAAAATAGAAGGAGGTATTGGAGCAAATACAATCTCTCCACATGCACATCTTACTTTTGAGCTTAGATATACAGATATACTAGAAAGAGATAGAGTCTTAGAAGCCATAAATACTCTTATTGCTACACCCAAAGTAACAGGTACTTCAGTAACCCTAAGTGGCGGGATTCAAAGAGATGTAATGCAACCCTCTCAAGCACAAACCGAGTTTGTAGAAAAAATTAATACTCTTTGTAATATCACACTCCCTACAGAGCAACGAGGTGGTGTAAGTGATGCTAATATTCTCTCCTCTAAGGGTGTCATTACACTAGATGGTTGGGGTCCTTATGGTGATGGAGACCATACTATACATGAGAGAGCGTCCAAAGAGAGTTTTGATAAGAGAATAATATTAGTAACAGAAATATTAGGGTATTTTATGGAAGATAAAATTTAAAGGAATCATAAACGAATGAAAAAATTATTACTTATTATGATTATACTCTCATCTCTTTTACTAGCAGATGAGACAGAGGATTTTTTAGCCTCTCTTCCAAATCATAACATAAAACAGATAACTAAAACTGTAGATACAAACCAAACCACCCCCTCCCCCCAAAAAAAACCTATAGAAACCATAGAAACGAGAGAGCCAAAAGAGATAAAAACTGTCAAACAAAAACCTAAAAATAGAGATATTGATTCTGTACTTGTAGAAAAATCAAAGAGTAGAATCTACCTCCTCTCACAAGGAGAAGTTATCAAAGATTATCGTATCTCGCTAGGCAAAAGCCCCAAAGGGCATAAACTCAAAGAGGGTGACCAGAAGACTCCTGAAGGAAACTATACACTCGACTACAAAAAGAAAAATAGTACCTTTCATAGAGCTATTCATATCTCCTATCCCAATAGTAAAGATAGAGCGAGTGCAAAAAAAGCTGGGGTAAGTCCTGGTGGATTGATTATGATTCATGGACAAACAGCAGGAGAGCTTGATTGGTTCTCTGTATGGGCTATACGATTTTTTGATTGGACAGATGGATGTATTGCTGTGACCAATGAAGAGATAGATGAGATATACTCTCTTGTAAAAATAGGAACCCCTATTGAAATTCGACCATAAAGAGAGTAAGAGATGAAAGAACAACTTATTATTACAATTAGTGATATTCATGGCTCTACACAGTATACGGTGCATGAGGTAATCAAAAAGATAATACTTTGGATTATAATGGGAATATTTTTAATTGTTGTTGGGACATATATCTATATCTCTATGATTCAAAACAATGTTACACACCTCAATGGGAAAGTGAGTGAAATTGAAAAAAAGAGCCAAGAACTCACACAACGAAATAATGATTTAATTAATAATAACAAAATACTTATAGATGCAATCACAGATAGAAGTGAAAAGTTGGTCTCTATGGATGATAAACTCAAAGAGATAGAAGAGATGGTAGGTGTAGGACCAGATATTAACTCTAGCTTTTTTGACCGTATAGATGATGCCAAATCACACCAAGCACATAAGATAGAACAGGCTAAACTCTCTGCTCTTCAGGTTGCTTTTTTGACAAAAGGTATTCCAAGTGGTCATTTTTTAGATTATAGACGCGTCTCTAGTAAATTTGGGTATCGTATTCACCCTGTCACCAAAAGAAAAGATTTTCATGCAGGTATTGACCTCTCGGCTAAACATGGAACTCCTATCTATGCACCTGCTGATGGAGTGGTGGAGTATGCTCAAAAAAAGGGTGCGTATGGGAACTTTTTGCTTATTGCTCATAATTATGGATTCAAAACTGCTTATGGTCACCTAAGTAAGTATGCAGTCAGGCATGGTGAATATGTCTCCAAAGGTGATTTAATTGCTTACATAGGAAGTACAGGAAGAAGCACAGGTCCACATCTTCATTTTGAGTTACGGTACCTCAATAAGTGGCTTAATCCCTATACCTTTATGAGATGGAACACAAAAGATGCAGATATAATTAGAGAAAAAGAGAAAAAAGTAAACTGGCAAGGAATTTTTAAACAAATCCAAAATTCTATAGACCTTGTAGAAGTAATTTAATTAAATTTGGCTAAAATACTACTATGAATGATAAAATTTAACAGTGAAAGAGGGTTAAAATGGCATTTTTTGGTGGAAATTCAACTAAAGAGACAGAAACAACAGTCTCAACTGCACCTGTTGCAAAAAAGAAAAATGGAAGTAATATTAATTCAGCAACTATTATTACTACTGGTACAGAAGTATTAGGAACCATAAAAGGTAGCGATAGTGTCCATATTGATGGTGTTGTTAAAGGTGATGTTATTGTAAATAATATAGTTGTCATTGGCAAAAGTGGTCTTGTAGATGGTACTATTAGAGCCCAAAGAGTTATGATTAGTGGAACACTTGATGGTTCTATTATTTGTGATGATTTAGAAGTCATGCAAAGTGGTAAAGTCCGTAATGAGATTAATGCATCTGCAATTATCCTAGATGGTGAAGTCGAGGGTGATATTGTTGCAGAGAGAAGTATTCATGTAACAAATAATGGCAAAGTAAAAGCTCAAAGAATTATGAGTCAAAAAGTTATGGTAGATGGTTCTATTCTTGGAGAAGTTGTAGCAACAGAACTCCTAGAGATAGGTCCAAAAGGGTATGTAGAGGGTAATATTACCGTCAAAAATATCAAAACACACGAGGGTGGAAGAATTATAGGCTCTATGGCAACATATATGGAAGCTATTAAAGAGACTATCCAAGAACCTCAACAACTCGAAGATAAAACAGAGATTGATGAAGATGCAAAAATTGATGAAAAAGATGAACAAGAAGAGAAAGATGAGTTTAGTTTTGATAAACCTCTAAAATAATGGATATTATCTTTGGACCAGTCAACTCTCGTCGTTTTGGTAAATCCTTAGGGGTTGATCTTAGTCCTACAAAAAAACAGTGTAACTTTGACTGCCTCTATTGTGAACTTGCTCCTGCCCAAACAGTAGCAAGTTACCAAGATGTTTTGAGTGTATCAGAGATAATCTCTGCACTCACACAAGCCCTTCTCGCTCACCAAGATATAGATGTTATTACACTTACTGCCAATGGAGAACCCACACTCTACCCACATCTTGAAGAGCTTATAGATGCTATTAATCTTATTAAAAATAGTACCAAAACATTGATACTTAGTAATGGTAGCACCATAAACCAACCAAAAATACAAAAAGCTTTATATAAATTAGATAGCGTTAAACTCTCTTTGGATTGTGCCACAAATAGCTGTCTCAAAAAACTTGATAGATCCCACCAAAGTATTACCATTGAGTCCATTATGCAAGGGATGCTCTCATTTAAGCAAAAGTATACTAAGCCTCTTATTATGGAAACACTTTTTGTAAAAAATATCAATGATAAACCCCAAGAGATTAGACAACTCAACCAATTTCTTCTTCAGCTTAATCCAACTCGTATTGATATAGGTACCATAGATAGACCTCCTGCATATAATGTTGGCTCTCTTAGTTATGAAGAGTTATATGCACTATCGCAACAATTTGACCAAAAACTTCCTATATATATAAGCTCACGCAAAAAAGTAGAATCAAAACCTGCAAGATATACAAGCCAAGAGATTATGCAAACACTCTCAAAAAGACCACTCTCCCCAGAAGATATAGAAATACTTTTTGATGCAACAAGCCAAGAAGAACTCCAAGAACTCCAAAAAGAGGGGAAAATAATAGTAAAAGAACAAAATAATATAAATTTTTACATTATTTCGTAAAAATACTTGACATCCCTTTTGGAATAAGCTATAATCCTTCCACGAAACAAGCATACGCTTTTTTCAAACCGTTCCGAATTAGCTCAGCGGTAGAGTAGGTGACTGTTAATCACTTGGTCGCTGGTTCGAATCCAGCATTCGGAGCCACTTTTAAATTAAAATTACCCCCCTCTTTTATGCAATAATTACAAATTAATTAACTAAAATACTTTTGATATTTTTCAATCAGAAGCCTTATTCTATTAGGTAGAAATAATAAGTAAGTAAAGCATCTACATATATTTTATTCTATCACGCTAGAACTTTTTAAACAAATAAAAGACAAAATTAAAAAAATAAATAGAAGCTGAAAGTCTGTACATAGATAGAGAAGAGGTTTTGGCTCTTTTGAGAAAGTATAATATAGATTTTATTGACTATAGCTTGAAAGATGAGAAGAAAAATGTAGATGAAGATTATTATTAGTGATACGACAGCTCTTATTATTTTAGCAAAGACAAATCACCAACCTATCAACAAAATATCTGTAGAATTAAAAAACATTTTATTATCAAAGGGAAAAGATGAAAGATAAGCTAATCAAGATAGTAGGTAATTTAAACTCAGATGATATGAAATATATCTTGAATGAACTTGCTAGAGGCTAAGAGGCTAAGGGGTCTGGGCTAAGGGGTCTGGGCTAAGGGGTCTGGGCTAAGGGGTCTTGTAACAACTACATAATATTACAAATGAAAGATATCATATAATTCAAGAGCTATAAATTATCAAAGAAAAATTTAAAACAACATCTAATATACTAAATTTATCCAATATTGATACAAAACCTAAGATTGAAAATTTGGATATACTATCAGAAAAGATTATGTAGACTAAGGAACTTTGATTTTTATATTGCGAATGTAAAATACCTATATCAAGTAATTATATACAAAATTAAAAAAGTAAATAGAATCCGATATAATAAACAAAAGCGAGGTATAAAATGACAATACATATAGATGACCCTTGGTTTGAGAGCCTTTATACTAAAGAGTTTGGGGCAAATACCACTAAGTTTGTAGAAGAGATAAAATCTTTGCTTGTTGAGAGGTATAAAAAAGAGCAAAGAGTAGTAGCTCTGCTTCATCAGTATCGAGATACTCATATCTCTATAGGTAGGATTGCTGAAAACTTGCATATAGATAGAGAAGAGGTTTTGGCTCTTTTGAGGAAGCACAATATAGATTTTGTTGATTATAGCTTGGAAGATGAGAAGAGAAATGTGGATGATTTTTTGGAAGAGTTTAAAAAGTAGATGAAGATTATTATTAGTGATACGACTGCTCTTATTATTTTGGCAAAGACAAATCATCTTGACCTTTTAAGCAATTTCATTGATAGAGTCTATATTCCCAAAGCCGTAATGAGTGAGATTAGATACAAAAATGATATTGTCAAAGTTTTGATAGAGAATTCTGATTTTATTGAAGTAAAAGAGGTGAGTAGTCAAGAGATATTATCTGATATAGAGACAACAAATCTTGATTTAGGAGAGACAGAGGCTATTGCTTTGGCTTTGGAGCTTGATTTGAGATTGATTATAGATGAGAAGATGGGTAGAAAGATAGCTTCTCAAAAAGGTGTGAAGATTATTGGATTACTTGGTATTTTAGAAGCTAATTTTAGATTGGAGTTTATCTCTTATCGTGAGCTACTCTATATCTTAGAAGATTTTAGAAGCGTTGATTATCGTTTGAATATACGATTGGAAAAAGCATTTTTGGAAAGTTT
>Ga0193964_1000580_pt1 | contig 17639 bp, 16 predicted proteins | sample FB_7_MG_FD_140323 | JGI IMG/M metagenome (GOLD analysis project Ga0193964, IMG submission 140323) | Microbial mat bacterial communities from the Broadkill River, Lewes, Delaware, United States - FB_7_MG | ecosystem: Environmental > Aquatic > Freshwater > River > Microbial mats | place: USA... | reverse complement strand
ATTAGAAAACTGTACTGTGACTAATGTTACAGAAGTCCGGAAAAGTCAATTTTATTACGAGAAAGAGTAATCATTTTCTTCTTTTCCATTTGCTTTAATAGTCGCGAAACAACTTCCCGCGAAGAATGTAAATCATTTGCTATATCTTGATGTGATCCAAGGAACACAGTTGCTTTTGTAGTACGGTAAACTTTCTGGAAATATTGAACAAGGCGTTCATCCATCTTCAAGAAGGCAATAGAATCAATAGTATTTAATAGTTCATTGAAGCGATATCTGAATGAATCCATAATGAATTTTTTCCATGTAGGATATTTGTGCATCCATTCGTCAATAAAGTTAATAGGAATTGATATTACTTGCGCATCATTTATTACAATAGCTTTAACATTACTTCTTGCATTTGTTACGCAGCATGTAAGTGCCATAGTACAAACCTCACCAGCGTCAAGATAATATAACAGAAGCTCATCGCCATCATTATCCATTCTGGATATCTTAATAGAACCGTTTAAAACTAGTGGAAAGGATTTTATAAATTGTCCCTCACGCATAAGTTGTTCATCAGTAGGTATTTCTATTAGTTTTCCGTATTCAGATATTTCCGAGATTAGAGAAGTCTCAAAATATGGAAATTGTGCTTGTATAATATCAATAGGTATCATAGTGATAAAGATAGAAAAAAAAGCGTATAATATTCTATGGTGATATAGAGTATTATACGCCGAAAAGTGCGTGTGTTTAAATTATAATTATTTCACTTCAACTAATTTCTCATCACTGTGCCATAGACCGTGTTTAGTACAGTAAGCAGCAGCAGTTAGTTTCATGTTTTTTGTAGGTACTATATAAAAGTCAACTTCCAGTTGGTTAGGTGTACTTCCTAGAGCACCAGCATTAAAGCTTGCCTGAGCTAGCATTTTTTCTCCATCCCATAATTGTACCCATGCAATATAGTGATCAAAATCATCTGGATGTGGATATTCTTCTCCAACTTTTACTTTTACAACAAACTTTTCACCAGCTTTTGCTGAATCTTCGCAATGAAGAAATGCTGAGTGTCTGTCTATGTAATCTTTTTTACCTTCGTTTTCTATCTCACTAATATCCTGATATCTGTTAATTTTCATAATTATTTATTTTTGTGATTTGTATTATTATTTCTTAGAAAGGTACTCTGCTACACCTTCTTGTGTTGCTTTCATTGCTTCTTTGTCAGTATTCCAGTTAGCTGGACAAACTTCTCCGTATTGCTCAAAATGATGAAGAGCATCAACCATACGTAGAGCTTCATCTACATTTCTACCAAGTGGAAGGTCATTAACTACCGAATGTCGAATGATACCGTTTTTGTCAATTAAGAATAGCCCCCTGTATGCCACTGGTGCTCCGTCAAAACTGTATTGTCCGTTTTCATCAGCTACATATTCACCGGCAAGAACTCCAAAGTTCATAGAGATTGTTTTTGATAGGTCAGAAACGACAGGATAATTTACTCCTTTTATCCCTCCATTTTTCTTTTCTGTTTGTAACCATGCCAGATGTGAAAATTCTGAATCAACAGAACATCCTACAACAGCAACATCTCTTTTCTCAAATTCATTAAGTTTTTCTTGAAATGCTATTAGTTCTGTTGGACAAACAAAAGTAAAATCTAGTGGGTAGAAGAAGAATATTACATCTTTTTTACCTAAGTATTGTTCTAACGAAAAGTCTTCAACTATTTGGTTTCCATTAATTACAGCGCTACTGTAAAACGAAGGGGCTTGTTTTCCTATTAATGTATTCATTTGTTATCTTATTTAATTATTGTAATCATCTGTTATTTGTAATCATTACAAAAGTAGAAAGATTTGTAATCATTACAAATAATTTCAGTAAAAAAATTTAAAATATTTATCCCATTCTAAATCCCAATAAATAGATATGATTTAAAATATATTGAATAAATACGGTAGTTCTCTGTGTACGAAATTGAATACTAGTTTGTTATATATTCAAAGAATTTGCAAATCAATTATAAAGATTGTATTTTTGTACTCGTTACAAATATGTATAAGTATGGTAGAAGTTGAAAACATAGGGCAATATCTTACAAGTAAAGACATTCGTCCTTCTATGCAGAGGGTTAAGATTCTTGAGTATTTATTGAAAAGGAGAAATCATCCAACGGTAGATACGATATATAATGATTTGAAGGATGAGATTCTAACTCTTTCTAAGACAACAATATATAATACATTGAAACTTTTTGTAGAAAATGGTGTTGCTATTGTTATAAATATAGAGGATAATGAAACTCGTTACGATGCTGATACATCTCTGCATGGACATTTTAAATGTACTAAGTGTGATGGTGTGTTTGACTTTACTGTTAATCTGAATGATTTAGCCTTTTCTGGCATTGAAGGATTTACAGTTAATGAGCATCATATTTATCTTAAAGGAATGTGTAGAGTATGTAAATCAAAAGAATTAGTCTAATTTATGAAATACATAGGAATAACGACTACTGTACCATCAGAGATACTTATAGCTGCAGGTTATACACCTCTGGATCTTAATAATATATTTGTTACGGCAGATAATCACGAGCACTATATAAAGATTGCCGAAGAGGATGGCTTTCCTCAGAACTATTGTTCCTGGATAAAAGGGATTTATGGTGTATGTATAGAGAAGGGTATCAAGGAAATATTAGCCGTTGTTGGTGGTGATTGTTCTAATTCGCTGGTATTAGCAGAAGTTTTAGAATTAAAAGGCATAAAAGTTCATCCATTTGCTTTTCCTGTTGAGAGAACTCTTGATGGTATTAAGAAGCAACTTGATTCTCTTATGGGGTATTTTGGTGTGAATTTATTCGAGGTTGAGAAAGTGAGGGAGAGTCTTGCGTCATTAAGAGATAAGGTTATTGAGCTTGATGAACGTACATATAAGGATAGTACTGTTTCAGGATGGGAGAATCATCTTAATCAGGTTTGCATGAGTGACTATAATCTTGATGCTAAGCAATTTGAGAAAGAAATTGATGGTCTTTTGGATGAAGTTAAAACAAGAGAACCTGAAAATCATATAATTAAGGTTGGATATATTGGAGTGCCACCTATAACTGGTGACATTTACGATTATATTGAGAATATGAATGCTAAAGTTGTTTATAATGAGGTTCAACGAGAATTTTCCATGCCTAGACATAAAGAATCGAACTCTATATATGAGCAATATCTTAATTATACATATCCTTATGATACTTTTTATAGAGCGAGTGAGGTAAAGAAACAAATACAAGAGAGAGATATTGATGCTATAATTCACTACACTCAGGCATTTTGTTATAGAAGTGCGCAACATATTGTATTAAAGCACGAATTAGGTGTTCCTGTGTTGCATATTGAGGGAGATAAAAGCAGAAATCTTGATGCTAGAACTAAATTAAGAATTGAAGCTTTTCTTGATATGGTTAAAGATCAAAAACTTTTTAAAGAAAATATTTAATGAAGATTTTAGGGGCAGATATGGGGAGTAGAGCTGTAAAGCTTGTTGTTATGGAAGATGATAAGATTATCTTTCGTAAGCAACTGACTACTATGCAGTTCTATAGGGATTATTGTAATTATGATAATACATTACATTTTGATTTATCTAAGTTAACAGATATAGTGCCAGATATTTGTGTATCAACTGGATATGGAAGGAATAATACTAATATTGATGATTTTACACCAATTAATGAATTGAAAGCTCATGCTATGGGTGCTTGTTTTCAGACTGGTGAAAGTGATTTTATTCTTTTAGATATTGGTGGACAGGATGTTAAGGTTATGAGTATTGAGAAGTCGGTGCTTACTAATCTTGATTTGAATGATAAGTGTGCTGCTTCTTGTGGTCGTTATCTTGAGAATATGGCTAATGTGCTGGAGGTTTCTTTAGAAGAGTTGGCTAAACACCATGATGATCCTGTTAATTTGAATTCTACATGTGCAGTGTTCTCTGAATCAGAATTAATCGGTTGTATAGCAGAAGGTATTTCAATAGACAGACTTTGTTCTGGAGTTAATTATTCATTATATAAGCGATTGAAAACTATCTTATCTGGATTTGCTGGTAAGAAGTTATATGTTGGTGGAGGTGTTGCTGGTAATCAGGCTGTGCTACATTTTCTACAAAATGATTATTCCGAAGTGATACCATTAGAGGATAATCAGTTTAATGGAGCGATTGGATGTTGCGTGTATGGTAAAAAGATAGCTGGTAGTAAATAATGAAACCAGATATATACATATTTAACTCAACCTGTGAACTTGCTGTAGCAAATGGGGTGTTTTCATATATGCCTCCTAAGCGTTTTCGTGAAATGGAGGCTGCTTTGGCTACATTACCATCTTTTTTTGCACGAGAATCAGATATTGTTATTACTCCTGGGAAAGTTGATAAGACTTGGGTAGATAATATGAAAGCCTGTGGATTTACTATGCCTCAGTTTCTTACAAAGAATGAGATTAATAATTTAGAGATAGATTTTCTAAGACCATGGGGCTGGAGTCCTGCTCAGCATTTCTATTTTAAAGGCATAAAGCAAAATTGTTCGAAGGCTTTTAACTCTACAGTTAATAGTGAATGGAATGATTCATCCAGAGATTTATACAGCAGAATAACATCCAGAGATGTTCTAAGTTCAATTATATCAAGTAATCCACTAGAGATCTTTCCAAAAATAGAAGAATTACCTCGTGTTTGTAATAGTATAGATGAGGTTAAACAATGTGTTGATTCTTCTGAAAGAATATTACTGAAATCACCATGGAGTTCATCGGGTAGGGGATTGTATTTATTAGAACCTAATATTCTTGGTGAAGTTAATTGTCAGTGGGTATCAGGTGTATTGAAGAATCAGAAGTACGTTATGGCCGAGCTTTGGAAGACTAAGGTTTGTGATTTCTCTTTTCAGTATTTTATCGATGAGCAGTCAGATATTGAAAGTGTGGGTGTTACGTCTTTCAGAACAGATAAACAGGGTAATTATATCGGTAGTAATTTTAGTTTTCATAGTGTTTATGAAAATAATGCACGACTTAAAGCGTTTCTGACTGAGGATGTTATTTCTAATCTTGATAGTATTATTAAATCAGCTATAAATCAGTCTCGTATTCCAACTGAATATTATGGTTATCTTGGTGTTGATTGTATGGTTTATGAGGATGATGGTCAGTATAAGATACAACCTTGTGTCGAGATTAACCTTCGATATAATATGGGAGTGTTGTCTTTGAAGATTAAAGAGCAACTTCATGATAATGTTAAAGGGTTTGTTTCAACTGATTATGTGGATAATTCTCCCGCTTTTATTAGTGAAATGCAAGAGAAATATCCTGTTGAGATTGTAGATAATGTCCTGGATAAAGGCTTTGTTCCAATATCTATACCTAATGGGACAAGATCATTTATAACTTATATTCTTGTTGAATAGTCCCTCTAAACAGGTTCTGATTTATTAAAAGTTATAACTAAGTCCGAAGCTTAAACCAGGCATTGATTGTTTTGTTTCCAGTACTTTGTTTTTAGATATACTGTTAAAGAAATATCTATATTGCCCTTCAATGTTTATAGAGAAAGCCTTGTATATAGGCGTGCTTACACCTATGCTTATAAGTCCGCAGCTAGTTAAATCTTTTAGACTTTTTGAAGAGGTTTTCTCAGATGTATTATCGTTGAAGTATATCTTTGATGAATTGGATATCAGATAGTCTAAGCCAACTCCCGCACTCATATACATTGATATTCTTCTATCTATTATTGAATATTTCAGAAGTACAGGAAGCTCAAGGTATGCGAAATCCTGATCGATATCTTTTATGCTTTTATCGCTTATTTCAGGCATATTGATATTGTAGAACTCGCTTACATCTCCGTAATAGTATTTATCCTCAAATGTTGAAGAAAATCCAAGGTATCCAAGTCCTGAAACTATGCTCAATCTTTTAGATATTGGATATGATATTCTAATATTCAGATTTGTGTGTAGCTTACTTTTGTATTTTGGTATTCCCACATTATTGTTTAGTACATGTGGACTAGTAAAGCTTGATCTCATTATATCAGGTGCACTTTCATAGTTTGAAGAATTGCCTGTAATTGAATTGATTCCGATTTCTATACTCTTCTTAGTTTTTGCTTGTGCAATGTTAGCTTTTATGATATTTCTTTCATCTAGATTATCAATCTTCTTTGTATCTTCTGGTTTACTATTAATTGAACAGGCTATGCTTTTCTTAGGTTCTACAGGTGAAATGTATTGGCGTTTTTCCCTATTTATTGAAATATGTCTTGTAATAGGTTTTTCAGTGTAGACAGTGGCGATTTCGTTCTTTGATTTAATTGTATAGTTCTGTGCAATGAATGTACGTGTAGGTGTATATTCTTTTTTTGGAAGAATATTGTTCAATGTAAATAATAAAAGAATGGATGCAGCAAGTCCAGTAAAAGAGATATATGCAATTTTCCTATTTCTCTTAGAATGATCTAATTTGTTTTCAATATTATCCCATAAATGCTCTGGAGGATCAATCTCAAGATTATCTATAGAATGTTTTATATAGCTGTCAAAGTCTTTTTGTTGCATATTATTTCATCCTTTCTTTAAGCTTTTCTTTTAGTATATACTTTGCTCTCGATAAATTAGATTTAGAGGTATTAGTACTAATAGATAACTCTTTGCTAATCTCTTTGTGGGAGTAATTATCGAGAATATACAGGTTGAAAACCAGTCTGTATTGAGTAGGAAGATCTTGTATTAACTCTAGAATTGTATCGGTTTCAATTTTGATAATCTCATTTTCATTATCATCTGGAATCTCGTCAGAAATTTCATCATTAATAATTTTTTTGCTTTTTCTAATATTGTTTAAGCATTGGTTGACAAAGATTCTTTTTAGCCATCCTTCAAAACTGCCGTCTCCTTTATATGTTTTAATCTTCTTGAAGATTGTAATAAATCCATCCTGAAGATTATCTTCTGCTTCCTGCATATTGTGAGAATATCTCAGGCATATAGGATAGACCTTCTTTGCGTATGTTTTATAAAGCATACTGAATGAATTTCTATTCCCTTTTTTACAACCTTTGATTATGTCTTCAAGACTATTCTCCACAAGAAATGTTTAATTGTTTTTTTCTGACTATATGTCAAAAGTAAAAATATTAGATGATGAAACAAATTTCTATATAAAGGATTAAAGAGGTACCAACTTAATGGTACGCTCTTTAAAAACAACAATAATTAAGTTTGGGGACTAATTATTGCAAACCAAAGATGTTTATTCTTATTCTTCTGGTAAATTGTCCGAGTCAGAGTCGTTATCAGCTGCTAGAGTTGATTCTCCTATAGATTGTATTTCACTTGTATCTGGGTCCTCTGAATTCTCAAATAGTACTGTTAGTACTTTTACCTTTGTTACGTTCTCGATTTTATAATCGTCAGTTACCCATCCATTAGTGTAATTAGTAATTTCAAGAGTCGTTGTGTCATCTTTTAGGAAAGGTGTTGAATAGATTACGTTATCATCTTTATCTAATAGTCTTAAGATGAAAGCATCATTATTATCTTCCTCTTCCCATGTAACGTTTATCTTGTCATCTTTAATAATAGCTTCTGTAACTACAGGAATGTCTACTACTTTGCTAGATAATGTATTCTCTCTTGTCATAATTTCTTCGTCTGTAGAAGTTATGTTGAAAGTATATTTACCTTCTAGTGGAAGAGTCTCTGTAAACTCAGGCATATTTTCGTCATCTCCATAGTTGTTGAATGTATATGGATTGTTTGTTGCAGCAAGTTCTATTGAAGCATCGTCTGGTGTAGCGATACTTACAGTTTCCATTTTGTAGTTTGCAGAACAGTATGCATATAGTGCATATTTAGTAGTTTCACCATCCTTGATAGTTTTTACATATACATCAGCTATTGCATCAGGTGTTACATTATTGTCGCTATCATCACATGATGTGAATGATAGTCCACATACTAAAAGGCTAAATACTGGTAATAAGATCTTTTTCATTTTATTGAATTTTAAACATTAATATTCGCTTTACATTAAGAAGATGCAAAAAGTTGCAAAAGGTTGCGTGTAAAATTCAATTATTTATAAAAAAAATAGTCACTTCGTATGAAGTGACTATATATGTTGTTGATTTACTGACTTATGCCATAGTGTGATAAACACTAGTTACGTCATCATCTTCTTCTAATTTACCAAGCAATTTATCCATGTCTGCTTGTTGTTCTGCATTCAACTCTTTAGTATCTGTTGGTATTCTTTCGAACTCAGCATTCTTAATCTCGAATTCATTATCTTCAAGATATTTCTGGATTGCACCAAAAGAAGCAAAGTCACCATATATAATAACAGTATCTTCTTCTTCAAAAATCTCCTGAACACCAAAGTCAATCATTTCAAGTTCTAGTTCTTCAAGATCTAGTCCTTCTTTTTGAGTAATGGTAAATCTACATTTGTGCTCAAACATGAATTCAACAGAACCAGCAGTACCCATTGAACCGTTACATTTGTTGAAATAACTTCTTACGTTAGCAACAGTACGAGTATTATTATCTGTAGCAGTCTCAACTAATACAGCAATTCCGTGAGGACCATATCCTTCATAAACGATTTCTTTATAGTCTCCATGGTCTTTAGACATAGCCTTCTTAATAGCTCTTTCTACATTATCCTTAGGCATATTAGCAGCCTTAGCATTTTGTATAAGTACTCTTAGTCTTGAGTTAGAGCTAGGGTCCGGGCCACCTGATTTTACGCAAATTGATATCTCTTTACCAATCTTAGTAAAGGTTTTAGCCATTGTTCCCCATCTTTTTAATTTTCTAGCTTTTCTAAATTCAAAGGCACGTCCCATAGTTATATTTTAATGTTCTGTTTATAATTAATTTTTTATGTAAATGCAAAAGTACAAATTTTAGATATAGAGCCAATAAATATGGCTATTTTTTTAGTTTGCGCTTAATATATAGTTCTAATCTTCTTAGCCATACACATATCACGGCAGCAACAAATCGAGGTATAATTAGCCAGAATAGTGAGTATCCAAATGTCAGAAATAGTAGTGGGTCTTCCAGTTGGGAGTGTGATAATGCGTTGTGGTGGTTTAGCATATCTGCATCTTTCTTACTTAGTTTTTTGTCTTCAACCAGACTTATCATTACTGCTGAACCGTATGATAACCCTAGTGTATTTGCCACTATCCATCCGAAGGTGGTCGTTTGTGGTAAGCCGAATAATGCCATGAATGGTTTTAAGGGTTTACAAAGCCACTTTGTTATACCATATGCCTCGAGTATCTTTTGTAATACATTAAGAAGATTTATTAGAATTAGAATCTTTATAATTGTGTGTATCATACTGTATCCCCAGTCTTTTAGCACAGTCAGTAGTTCTGGTTTTACTATATTATGCGTAAATTCTTGAGTTGTTGCCTCTCCTGGCATAAACATATTCATTAGCCATGCTACAAAGAAACTTCCTCCTATTCTTATTAATATCATTCTTATTGGTGATGAACCTGTTTTGCTTAGTACTGCTGTTTCTATCGGGAAAGCATGCGATACTAGGCACATTGCAGCCATTATTGTTCCTTCTCTTTCAGGAAGAGCTAATGTCGCAATTATAAGTATTACCGAATAAACGTTAGTGAAGATACTTGTGAGCAGAACAACAGCTGTTACACCTGGTAGTCCGAAATATTTAAAAAGAGGAACTGTATATTGTGCTACGTAATCTATAACTCCAAAGTAATCAAGTAGTAGTACTGCCAGTGAGACAGGGATAGTTATTTTAAGTAACCACTTTGCAGTGTTCATTCCCTGAGGTATTCCTCGAAAAATACATTTGATTAGTTTAAATAACCAAGCTTTTTTACGTTGCTTAATTAAGAAGTCTTTCATTGCGTTAAATTTTCCTCAAAGATATATAATCGAGAGCAATAGAAATGAAAAAACGCAGAAATTTACTTTTCTGCGTTTTTATAGTACAAATTATAATTTCAGTGTTTTATGTTATTTCTTATTCTTGTGTTCCTTTTTGTTTTTCTGTTCAACTTTCTTTTCGTGTTCTTTATGTGCTCTTCTTTTGTATTTACAACATCCAGGAAGTTTATTATAAACCTCATCTTTTGCTCTCACTTTAGGAGTGTCATGCCCCGCATTTGCAATTGCTTTATGAATTTGCAGAGCTTTAACTTTCTTATGATTATAAGTCACCTGAATTAATTGAGTTTTTTGATTCCATTCTGCATTTACAACACCATTAACAGAACGAGCAGCTTTTTCAATTCTATTTTTGCACATTTCACAGTTACCATAAGCCTTAAATTTAACTTTCTTTTCTTGTGCAAAGACTGATACAGATAGTATCATTATGAATACTAAAAGGTAAATTACTTTCTTCATTGTTTTAAATTTTAGGTTGTTACAAATTATTTAACTGTTTCTTTTACTTCTCCACATTCTAGCATTTCATCACCGAAGTATGGATTTCTAACTTGCTCTGAATCGTTTAACCAATATGAGCCTTTATTTTCATCAGCCATAGGACAGAAGAGATAGTAGCTTGTTTCATTTATTCCAAATGTCTTTATGGCTTCGAACATCGAAGTGCTTAAGTCAGCAAATTCTTTTCTTTGAGATTCTATATCTTTAGCTTCTACAATGTCTGATATTGCTTTGTTTAGTTCTTTAAGTATTTCCATCCATTTCATGTGAACGTCTCCTTTTAGGAGTTTCATATCAATCTTATTTATACTGTTGTGTAGTAGATGAATTGTTTTTGACGTTTTACTGTAGTCAGAAGTTATAAATGCATCTTTTAGTTTTAGATAGTCCATATAAAATGCTGTCAGCTGATCTCTGAATTTCTGATTAATCTCTATTGTTTCAGTTTTTGCAGGATTCATCATACTGGTTAATCCTCTAAGTTGTGCAGCTGCATCTATCTTAAACACTCCATTTACTGCAATCTCTTCTCCTTCTTGTAGTCCTTTTTTTACAATATAAGATGAACCAGCGTCCGAGCCTAGTGTTATTTCTCTATAGGTAAAGATTGGTGAGTCCTTATGAGGATCTTTTACATATACAACAGCTCTTTTTCCTGTCCATAGAATAGATGATTTTGGTATCAGTAATTCCTCATCATTAATTGATATGTTTGATTCTATTATAGCTTTAACGAACATTTGTGGCTTTATAGTATTTTCAGCATTTGGAATCTCGAGTCGCACTTGTGCTATTCTTGTTTTTGCATTAATAAATGGATCAATGTAACTTACTTTTGCATTATATTCTTTTCCTGGAATGGCTGTAATCCTGAATTTTACATTGTCTCCTGTTTTTATCCATGGAAGATCTCTTTCGTAGGCATCAAGCAATACCCATAAATTATTCAGGTCTATTATTTTAAAGAGTGTTTTTCCTTTGTTCACATAATCGCCTGATTCTACTTGTCTCATACTTACTGTTCCGCTCATAGGAGTGAGTATATTGAAATACTTCTCAACAATACCTTTATTTTCAATGTTTGCAATCTGTTGCTTTGTTATATCCCAAAGTTCTAGTTTGCTAATAGCTGCCTTATATATTGCTGGGTTTGTTGTTTTGTACTTTGCTGCTTCTAATAGTTCTTTTTGCGCTGTAACTAGTTCTGGAGAATATATCTCTGCCAGAAGTTCACCTTTCTTAACTTCCTGACCGGTATAATTCACGTATAATCTTTCTATTCTTCCTCCAAAGCGTGCAGATATTTTAGACATCTTTCTTTCGTCTGCCTGTATTTTCCCTTGCAGATGAATCTCTTTTATTGGATTTCCTTTTTTTACTATTATCGTCTGAATATCTGCCAGTTTTGCAGCTGCTTCACTCATTTGAATATCATATATATTGTCTGAGTCTTCGGTGTTGACCGTGTTTAATGGAACAAGATCCATCGCACATATTGGGCATTTACCTGCTTTATCTTGTTTTATTTGTGGATGCATAGAGCATGTCCAGGTAGTTTTCTGAGTCTCTGTTGTATGATTGTGTTTCTCATATGAATCTCCATCATAGAAGAAGAATAACCATCCAAAAAAGAAGACTAAAAGGAGAGTTAATACTGTTGCTGATATGTTCTTATAATTCATGATTCATGATTTTTTATTAGTAATTGATTGTTCGGTAATCTTTATTTACCCATCATATATTCAATATATGATATTGCTTTATGTTTGTTGATTCTAGCTTTTTCAAGTGAAAGAGAGTATCTTAGTAATTGTCTCTCCATACGTATATATTCTTCAAATTTATTGTTGTCGGCTGCATATGAACTTTCAAGAATAGCTAGACTTTTCTTAGCTATGTGTATTTGTGATTTGTATAACAACATCTTGTCTTTGGCGTCTTTGTAGTCTTTCCAGACTTTCTCAAACAGTATGTCTAGCATGTTGTTAACATTTATTTGTTGTTCTTTTTTTGCTAGCTCATTGTAATAGGCTTCTTTTTCAAGGGCTTTGTATTTGCCTCTGTAAAGAGGGATGTTTATACCAATCTTAGGTAGAACAATTGCGTCATCGCCAGGAAGATTCATATCACCAGTTCCAACGGATATGTAGTCGGCTCCAATGGTGAAACCTGGCATACCTGATTTTTTTGCAACAACCTGTTTTTCTTTTAATGCACTAATCTGCATGTTTATACTTAGTAGTTTGTGATTGCCTGACTTAATGGAGTCTAGTAGATTTTCTTTAGTTATTTTAAAATCGTTTTCCCATAATAGTTCTGGTGAATGAATTATAATGTTATTGTCAGAATTCAAGAGTTTCTTAAACTTAGTTTGGAGTACTATCTTGTTGTTGTTTATTGTTGATAATAGATTCTTTAAATCGTTTAGTTCCATCTCTATACGGTATTCATCAACTGCTGAAACCGTACCTGCTTCAACTTTTATTAGTGCTAGTTTTTGTATGGTGCTGAGTAATCTGATGTTTTCGGCTGTTATTAGTGCTGACTTGTTGTTGAAATATAAATTGTAATATGTGTTTTTTACCTTATTGTATACGTCAGATTTTACATCCAGGAAGATTTCATATTTAGCTTTTGCTGCTTCTGTTGCTGAATTGCCTTTTGATTTAAGTGTACCAAACCATGGGAACATTTGTGATATTCCTATTTTGTATTCTTGTGGTCCCATGCGTGTTTCTACTGGCTCAAGAAGGTATGCAAATGCTACAGTGGGATTGGGTAATGCTTTTACTTGTGGCACTTTCTGTAATGCTGCCATATATTCGTTGAAAGCCATCTTTAGCTCAGGATTGTTTTTTGTGGCAATCTCCAGATATTTGTTCAGCTGTGATTGAGCGTTTGCGGTAAGTGCTATTAAAAGCATCAGACCTGAGATTATATATTTGTTGTATGTATTCATGATTTATAACTTATAATTGCGTACTATTTTTCTTTCTTGCCATATGTAGTATATTATTGGTACTACAAACATGGTCATTACTTCAATTATCATTCCTCCGAATAGGGGTATAGCCATTGGTACCATTATGTCTGAGCCTTTTCCTGTGGAACTTAGAACAGGAAGGAGTGCAATTATTGTCGTTGCTGTTGTCATTACTGCTGGCCTTACTCTTTTACTTCCTGCTTCAAGTATCATAGCTTTTAATTCTGACTTTGTACGTGGTTGTTTTTTTGCTTGTAGTTGTTTTAGGTATGTGCTGATCAGTACTCCATCGTCAGTTGCTACTCCGAAGAGTGCTATGAATCCTACCCATACTGCTACACTCATGTTGATGGTGTGTATCTGGAACATGTCTCTCATGTTTATGCTTCCTATACTAAAATTCATGAACCAGTCCTGTCCGTATAGCCATAGCATTATGAAGCCTCCTGATATTGCAACAATTATTCCTGTGAATATTAGTGTTGTTGCTGTAACTGACTTGAATTGGAAGTATAGTATCAGGAATATTATTGTTAGTGATATTGGTATTACTATACTAAGTCGTTTTGATGCTCGAATCTGATTTTCATAATTACCTGTGAACTTGTAGTTTACTCCTGATGGTATGACTAGTTCTCCTTTGTCAATCTTGTCTTCAAGGTATTCTTGTGCATTTTCTACTACATCAACTTCTGCGTATTTTTCCTTCTTGTCAAAGATAATGTATCCAACAAGGAAGGTGTCTTCGCTTTTAATTAGCTGGGGACCTCTGGTGTATTTTATTTCAACTAGGTCACCAAGTGGTATTTGTGTTCCTGATGATGTTGGTATTAGTATGTTTTTTATGTCTTCAGGATTGTCTCTGTATTCTCTTGCATAGCGTAGTCTTACAGGGAATCTTTCTCGTCCTTCTACGGTTGTTGTTAGTTGCATTCCACCTATGGCACTGCTTATAATTGACTGTAGGTCTTTTATCTTTAGACCGTGGCGTGCAATAGCGTCTCTTTTTATATCTAGTTCAAGGTATGGTTTACCAACTACGCGGTCGGCAAAGACTGACATGGGTGCTATTCCTTCTACTTGTTTTAGGTGTTTTTCCAGAGAGTAACCAAATTTCTCAATTGACTCTAAGTCGGGACCGTATACCTTGATGCCCATTGGTGCACGCATTCCTGTCTGGAGCATGACCAGTCTTGTTGATATTGGTTGTAATTTGGGTGCCGATGTTAGTCCGGGAATATTTGCCTGTTTTATTATTTCCTGCCATATATCGTCTGGCGATTTTATATTATCTCTCCATTGTCTGAAATATTCTCCATTTTTATCCTCTATAAGTCGTTCTTTGGCTATTACCCTGAAGTCTTCTTTGTCAGGATTGTAAGTGCTGCTGTCTTTTAGAATATACGCATCATTCTTATCTGTCTTAAAGCGCATTCTGTGTCCGTCTTCATCGAGTATGTATTCAGAACGGTAGTTGATTACGTTCTCAAACATAGAGATAGGTGCAGGATCTAGGGCTGAGTTTACTCGTCCCCATTTACCAACTGCATTCTCAACTTCTGGTATTGAATTTATTTTTTTGTCTAGTAGTTTTATTACTTCAAGATTCTCTTCAACTCCTGAGTGTGGCATTGTTGTTGGCATTAGTAGAAATGAGCCTTCATCAAGTGATGGCATGAATTCTTTGCCTAATTGTGACCATGACCATAGTCCGAAGACTATTGTTATTATTGGTATGCTCAGGAATATCAATTTATTATTAAGACTCCATTCCAGTATCTTTTTATAGAACTTAATTACTGATGCGAAAAAGATGAGGATGACTCCAAGTAGGGCAAGTACAAAAAGGAAATTTGCTACATAACTGTTTTGTGCGCCAAGTGGTAACCATTCTTTTGTGAGGTAATAAACTACAATTAGTATTATTAGAGCAATATTCAGATTATATGATATAATTTTCCGATAAGCGTTTATGATCTTACTTGTTTTTCTGGTTTTAATCTTAATGGAAAAGATAAGATGGGCAAGAGTAGGAATGATAACTAATCCAATTATCAATGCAGCAATCATTGCAAATGTCTTTGTGAAGGCTAGCGGTCTGAAAAGTTTGCCTTCTGCTGCCTGCATTGCAAAGACTGGCAAGAAACTTACAATTGTAGTACTAAGTGCTGTGATTACAGCTCCTGCAACTTCTGTTGTTCCGTTATAAACTACTTTTAGTAAGTCTTTACCTTTGGCTCCAATATTTTCTGGTAGTTTTATATGTCTTATGATGTTTTCAGTGAATACAACCCCTACATCAACCATAACACCTATTGCAATGGCTATTCCCGATAGTGCAACAATATTTGCATCAACATTAAAGTAACGCATTGCTATGAATGTCATTAGTACTCCAATTGGCAGGAGTGAGGATATCAGAAATGATGCTCTAAGATTCAATACCAGGAATATAACAACAAGTATACTTATTAGTATTTCTAATGAAAGTGCTTCTTCAAGTGTTCCTAGCGTTTCTTTTATCAGTCCTGTTCTGTCGTAGAATGGAACTATTGTTACTTTTGAAACTGTTCCGTCTTTTAGTGTTCTGCTTGGCAGACCGGGTGATATTTCTTCTATCTTCTTTTTTAGGTTTTCTATGGTTTTCATAGGATTAGCTCCATAGCGTGCTACAACTACTCCTCCTACGGCTTCAGCTCCTCCTTTGTCTAATCCTCCTCTTCGTGTTGCAGGACCGTAGTTTACTCTGGCAATATCTTTTATGCGTATTGGCACATTGTTTCTTGATACTACAACTGATTCTTCTATGTCTTCCAGGCTTTTGATGTATCCTAGGGCTCTTATCAGATACTCTACTCTGTTGAATTCTATTGTTCTTGCGCCAATGTCAAGGTTTGAGTTTTTAATTGCTGAGATTATTTGTGATACAGTAACTCCATGCGCTTTCATGGCTACCGGATCAATATCTATCTGGTATTCTTTTACAAAGCCACCAATGGATGCGACTTCTGAGACTCCTTCGGCTGATGTCAGTCCGTAACGTACGTAGAAGTCCTGTAGTGTCCTTAGTTCGTGAGGGTCCCAACCTCCTGCTGGGTTTCCTTCTTTATCTCTTCCTTCAAGTGTGTACCAGTATATCTGACCGAGGGCAGTAGCGTCTGGCCCTAGTGTTGGTGTTACTTCTGATGGTACTGTACCTTTGGGTAGTGAGTTTAGTTTTTCTAGTATTCTTGTTCTGCTCCAATAGAAGTCTATGTCTTCTTTGAAGATGATGTATATGCTCGACATGCCGAAGATGGAGTTGCTTCTTATTGTTTTTACTCCCGGTATACCGAGTAATGATGTCGTTAGTGGGTAGGATATCTGGTCTTCGATATCTTGTGGTGACCTTCCCGGCCATTGTGTATATACTATTTGTTGGTTTTCTCCAATATCAGGTATTGCGTCAACAGGCACTGGGTCTGATGGCAATATTTCTGTTTTCCAATTAAATGGTGATGTAATTATTCCCCATGTGATTAGGATGATTAGTGCCAATAGGGTAACTAATCTATTGTGTAGGAAAAATCCTATGAGTTTATTAAGCATAGATACTTTTACGAATATTAAGCTAAAATGTTTTTTAATATCTCTTTATCATAGAAATATTACAATTTATCAAATACGTATTTCTATTTTCTTGATTAGATGGTGTTTGTTTTATATTTGTGTCGAAACAAATATCATAGTGTATGCGATGTATTTTAGTATTACTTCTTTTTGTGAGTAGTTTATCATTCGGACAGAAGGGGCCGGGTGGTGTATCCAGTAATGTTGTTTTGTGGCTTGATGCTACTGAGATATCTGGTAATAATAATCAGATTATTAGTAACTGGCCAGACAAATCTAATTCGCCTATAACTCTTACTGGGCATCATAGTGTAAGATTAAAGACAAATTCGGTAAACAGACTGAATTCATTGTATTTTAATGGAAGTAATCAGTACTTTCAGGCTCCTTTTGCTAGTAAACTTACGCCTGGAAATTTTTCAATCTTTACGGTTAATAATACTAGTTCTTCAGGCATTCATAAAGCTGTGATTTCTAATAGAGATGATAGACCTGGGAATTCTACTCAGGGCTATATTTTGTATGCTGTACCTAGTAATAATAGAT
>Ga0193964_1000578_pt1 | contig 17658 bp, 27 predicted proteins | sample FB_7_MG_FD_140323 | JGI IMG/M metagenome (GOLD analysis project Ga0193964, IMG submission 140323) | Microbial mat bacterial communities from the Broadkill River, Lewes, Delaware, United States - FB_7_MG | ecosystem: Environmental > Aquatic > Freshwater > River > Microbial mats | place: USA... | reverse complement strand
AGTAATTTTTTCATAATTATTTCTCCTTATATTTAAGTAACTTATAGTATCTCTCCATCTCTTCATTAAAAACAACTTAATATAACTATGTATTAGTTTGATTGGTTATAAATATTTCTTATTGTTACTTTGTAATAAAGTATAGCATATTCTATTCCTAAAGTATTTTTAACTAATTAGCATGAAAATATTGTAAGTGAAGTTAGTTTATTGGTATTAGTAAATTAAAATTAAAGATTTTAAGTGGAGGGTTTGGTTCTACTTCCAGCACTAAGTACTGGAAGTAGAAAAGTTATTAAATTATACTAATTCAATAAATGCCATAGTAGTAGCGTCACCACGGCGAATACGAGTACGAGTAACTCTTGTATAACCACCATTACGTTCAACGTATTGTGGTGCTATTTCTTCAACTAATTTCTTAGTAGAAGCTTTACATTGAAGTGAAGCAAATACAGCTCTATGAGCATTGCTATCACCCTTACCAGCTACTGTGATTAGTTTTTCAACATAAGAACGAAGTTCTTTTGCCTTAACTGCAGTAGTTTCAATCTTACCATGTTCAATTAACGAAATACTAAGGTTTGCTAAAAGTGACTTACGGTGTGCACTTGTACGTCCTAGTTTACGGTATCCATGACGGTGTCTCATCATTATTTCCTTATTTTGCTTCTATTTGTTTTTTTAGAGCGTTTACTACGTCATCTGCTAGATCAGCACCAACTTCGTAACCAAACTCTTGTACCTTCTCAACAATCTCATCATAAGATTTCTTACCAAGGTTTTTAACGTTTTTAAGATCATTTACACTCATAAGAACAATTTCTCCAACAAGTGTTATACTTGAACGGTCAAGACAGTTGAAACTTCTAGCACTTAATCCTAAAGAATCAATGTGAGTAGTAAGTTTTTTAAGGTCTGGTGACTCTTCAACTCTCTCAATAGTTGTAGGAGCTTTTACACTGATCTCACTGTTGAACACAGCAAGTTGAGCGTACATAACTTCTAAAGAGTTTCTAAAAGCGTCAACTGGTGAAATTTGTCCATCAGTCTTAATATTTAAAACAACTCTTTCAAAGTTTGGATTGTCCTCAACAAGTACGTTCTCAATTTTGTAAGTTACACTTCTAACAGGTGTAAAAAACGCATCAAGAGCGATGTACCCATCTTCTAACTCATCTGAAGTATCTTCACTAGGAACATACCCAATACCTTGAGCTATTTTAATAGTAAAGTTTAAAGTAGAATCTTCGTTTAATGTAGCTAAATGCGTATCTTGTGTTACAACTTCAACTTCATCATTTGATAAATCACTACCTTTAACTGAACAAGGTCCTGCAAAGCTATACTCTATCTTAGCTGAGTCTGCATCACCATTTAGCTTAAAACGGATATCTTTAAGATTTAAAATAAAATCAGAAATATCTTCAAGCATACCACGCACAGAGTCAAACTCATGCTTAGCACCTTCGATTTTTATAGCAATTGGAGCATAACCAACTGAAGAACTTAATAAAAAACGGCGAAGTGGATGAGCTAAAGATACAGCATAACCCGTTTCAAACGGATATGCCATAATGTTAGCTTCATTATCACTAATTTGTTCTACCTCAAATTGCTGTGGAGCTAGTGGAGTAGTTTTGATCTTTTTCATTTATACGCCTTTGTTATTTTTTATTTTGAGTAAAGCTCAACGATTAAACGCTCTTCAACAGGGATTACAACTTCTTCACGCTCAGGTAAACGAGTAAAGATTCCGAAAACTTTTTCGTTGTCAGTATCGATCCATGGAGCTAAACCAGTCTGAGCTGTTAATTCCATAGCACGAACTACTTGTCCATTAGTTTTACTTGCTTCTTTTACTTCAATTTTTTGACCAACTTTAACACGGTATGAAGGAATATCTAATTTCTTACCATCAACCATAATATGACCATGAGTTACAAGTTGACGTGCAAATCTACGAGTAGATGCGAATCCCATTCTGTAAACAACATTGTCAAGTCTTTGCTCAATAAGTGTAATAAGGTTTGTACCTGTATTACCATCACGACGTTTAGCTTCAACAAATAATGCACGGAATTGCTTTTCAGAAACACCATACATGAATTTAGCTTTTTGTTTTTCATTTAACTGTAAACCATACTCACTATCTTTAGTACGACGTTGACCGTGCTGACCTGGACCATATGGTCTTTTATCTAAAGCAGATTTACCTGCTAAACGACGCTCACCTTTAAGGTTAAGGCTTACACCAAATCTTCTCTCGATTTTTTCTACTGGACCTCTATATCTTGCCATCAGTAATCTCCTTAAACTCTACGGCGCTTAGGCGCACGACAACCATTGTGTGGTAAAGGTGTAACATCTTTCATAAATGTAACACGAATCCCTTCAATAGCACCAACAGATTTAACTGCTGTTTCACGACCTGAACCAGGACCTTGAACTTTAATACCAAGTTCTTTAATACCATGTACTTGCGCTTTTTCAACAGCAGCTTCAACAGCAGCTTGTGCAGCAAATGGAGTAGATTTTTTAGAACCTTTGAATCCTAAAGAACCAGCAGAACTCCAAGCAATCATGTTACCCATCTCATCTGTAATAGTTACTAAAGTGTTGTTAAATGAAGCTGCGATATGACAGATACCACGAGCAATATTTTTCTTTACTACTTTTTTTCTAACAGCTTTTCTTTTTGCCATAATCTAATTCCTTACGCTGCGCCAACAGTTTTTTTCTTACCCTTACGAGTACGAGCATTTGTTTTAGTTTTTTGACCACGACATGGAAGACCACGACGGTGACGTAAACCTCTATACGAACCTAAATCCATTAGTGATTTAATATCCATTGCAGTTTGCTTACGAAGATCACCCTCAACCATATGGTTTGCACGAATCTCTTTTGTAATTGCAGCTACATCATCTTCACTTAATTCAAATACTCTTTTGTTATAGTCAATACCTGTCGCGTCTAAAATTAAACGTGAAGTATGTAAACCAATCCCATAGACGTATGTTAAACCATACTCTATTCTTTTCTTCTTTGGTAAATCAACACCTGATATACGAGCCATAATTACCCTTGTCTTTGTTTATGTTTTGGGTTCTTGCAGATAACTCTTACAATACCTTTTCTTTTGACAACTTTACAGTCATCACACATCTTCTTTACTGAAGCACGTACTTTCATTGAAAGTCCTTTTGTCTTTGTCTTTGCTGCTTTTAGGCTAGCTATATCTACGCTTGCCAATACTTTTATCTACGTATATTTACATAGGTAAAAATACTCTAACTTAATGTTAAAACAGCAAAGCAGACGCGAATTATACCCAAAAGTTTTTAAAAATATTATTAAGCGAGGATTCTATAGTGAAATGAGCAAAAAGTTAGCTGGTTAAATTATCTGAAAATTACGCTTAATATTAGAATTGGCGTTAATAAATACTCTTCCTAAATCCAACTCTCAAAACCAAAAATATAATCTCATCATCTTCTATTCTGAATAATACACGGATTTTTTTAGCTACTACAAACCTGTATTGGTTTTCAAATTCACTTCCCTTTAGTTCAGTTACTTTTTTGGAGTTTTTTAAAACTTCAAAATTATCTGCAAGGTAGTGAATTTTTTTAACGATAAGAGTTCTATCTGGATGTGAAAAAGACTTTAGGTCTTTGATGGACTTTTCAGAGTACTTTATATTCAAAGGTCTATGCCTAACTCTTTATATACCTCTTCACTGTCATAGACCTTCATCTCTTTTGAGTTTATCTCTTTTGTTATTTTGTCAGCTATAACAGTATCAGTATAGTCAAAGTAAAAATCTAGTGCATTTTCAACTACTTCTTTTTGTGACTTATGAAGTGCATCTGCTACATTTTCAAGCTCTTTTGCTATACCTTCATCGAGTGAGATAAGTTTTTTTACTGTTGCCATAATATGCTCCAAGCTATTTGTATATATTATTATATATCTATTTAGATATATTGTCAATAATTGTACTAGAACATATGTATAATTTTTTACTTACGAGAAAAGATACAATCTATTAATGTGCTTTAATAGTATCCATAGAAAGATATACTAAAGTTGCAACAAAGGCGACAACTGTAACTATGATTAAATATTCCATTATTTTATATCCTCCAATGATTTAATATCTTTTATAATTTTTTTGTTAACAAAAACAGAAATAATCAACAAAATAAACACAGATAAACTAGCTAAATATATAAACACTTCTGCAGCTACTTTATAATTGTTTACAATCCAACTAATCAAGCTTATTGCAGTAGCTAAAATTAATACTAAAAAAACTTTTAAATAATTTATAAACTCTTTTACTCTATCTATCTTTGCCATAATTATACCTTAATGTTGTATAACCAAGATAATATCTATTTTTTAGTTTTGTTGTTAAATATATGTCAGATTGCAATATTATTTTTTTCTTCATATTTAGCCCATTTGCCAAACACGAAAGTCACAGCTTACTAGTTCCCATGCTGTGCGTGGGAACTAATTTGGTTATGTTGTTATACAGTAACGTATGTGAGTCATTTTGTTGTGTTTTCTATATGCATTAAATTTATTAAGTGGAAGTTTTATAGGAAGATATTTCTATTTTACGCGTCCCAATGCTCTTTATAGGAACGCGTAATAATTTTTTAATTTAATCTTTTATACAACGTAGAGAGATTCCTATTGTTTTATCTGGATAGAAGATTCCAGCATTTGAGCCTTCGACAATTAGTGCACTTTTATTACTAGACCATAGCGTGACTCGATAAGCTTGATAATTGATATTACCATTATATCCACTTCGATTACCAGATGATGGTATCTTTAAAAAATTTTCAATAGCATCATCTCTATTTTGTATAGCTATAGGTAGCGTGATTGTTTCAGATTTTATTTCTTCTTCTGTTGGTACACGGTAGCCAACTGGACAGACAGATGTACCGTCTGTTTTACTCCACTGCGCAGATCGAATCGATCCGTTGCTGTCCACACTTGTCCAATCACTAGGAAAAGAAGTGTTTGTAATAAAATTGCCGTGCCCTACCGTGCTAACATCGGTAGCTAATATTGCAGTTACTGTACTATTAGATTCTTCATGCCCATCTGTATTACGCCCATACTGATAAAAATCTCCATAACATGCGCTATCATTAAACGCTGTACAAACTTGAGTAGCACCTAAGTTTCTATCCAACCAAACTTTACCTGTATATGGCGATGTTATTGCTTTATAGTTTACACTGTTATGTGTAAAAGCTTCTGACTTTACCAAAATTGTCATGTTTTGTTCCGTTTGATACATACCATCATCCGCCACTACTGTAAAATTGTAGATAGATTTTGTATCAAAATCTGTTGCGCTTTTATTTGTTATGGTCCCTGCACTAGTATCTATGTTAAAGCTTTGTGCATCATTATTTTTTATAGAATAACTTAATGCACTGTTGTGTGTGTCTGGATCAAAATTTGTTACAATTGTATTTATGGTGGATATAGTATTATTTTCCATTAGTGCTATTGGATTAGAAGTAAACTTATATGTTAGATCTTTTATATGGATCGTAACATCTTGACTTATTGGATCTACTCCATCTGTTGCTGTTGCCGTGAAAGTATAACTTTTTTTTGTTTCATAATCGGGTGCTATTTTAAAAGTTACAACACCTGTCGTATTATCAACATTAAAACTTCCTGAATCTCCTCCAGATATACTAAACGATGTTAAATCATCCCCATTAACATCTTCAGCTTGTAATGTAATAGCAGTTGTATTATTCTCATTTACATACACTGAATCACTAGAAGTAAAAATAGAGATCCAATTTGGTTCTGTATTGCCACTTCCTGCGTCTTGCATAAAATAAGCACGTTCTTTTACACTTGATATATCCCATGCACTTAAGTCTTGGTTTGAAAAACTTGTTGCATTATAAAACATTCTATACATATTGGTTACATTTGATACATTCCAATCATTAAGTGCTTGATTAAAACTTGTTCCATAATAAAACATATATTCCATATTGGTTACATTTGACACATTCCAATCATTAAGTGCTTGATTAAAACTTGTTGCTTTATAAAACATTCTTTTCATATTGGTTACATTTGATACATTCCAATCATTAAGTGCTTGATTAAAACTTGTTCCATAATAAAACATATATTCCATATTGGTTACATTTGACACATCCCAATCATTAAGTACATGATTAAAACTTCTTGCATAAAAAAACATCCATGACATATCTGCTACTTGTTCCAAATTTGGTACATCTGTCGTGTTCAACTCAAGATTTACTGCTCCAGCAAAAGCACTTTTAAATGACTTCCATTTTATATCACCCCAAGATAAGACTTTCTGAAGTTGTTCAGCATTACCCCATTCACTGTGTTTAGCATCCCATGCTTCTTCCCCTTTAAGTAAGTAAAAATGTGGGTAAAGTCCAAAAATTTTAACCGTATAGTTTCCATCTGTCGTGTAAGTATGGTCAACAGATTCATTTAGATCTGAGGAGATCTCTCCATCTCCCCAATCTATAGTATAGTTATAGTCATAAATACTATTTGTTGGTATGGTTATATTTTTATCAGAAGAAGTTGTTTCCCAAACTGTTATAAAAGGAACATCTGCAATATCAACAATATAGACATTGATATTTTGAGAAGCACTATTAGAGTTTGTATCTGTCGCACTAATACTTAAGGCGTAGCTTGTTTTACTCTCATAATCTGGTGCTACTTTAAAACTAAGTACACCATTAGTAAAGTTAAATGAAGCTGCATCTGTACCACCTAAAGTTAGTGTTGCATTTGCATCATCGGTTGTTATACTCCCTACTGCTGTTTTGTTCTCTACTACACTAAAGGTATTTGAGCTTGTAAATGTTGGTGGGGTTGTATCTACTACTACAATAGGTGGTGTAGTGGTATTTGTTTCATTTGTGCTATTTGTTTCTTCAGAGGTTGTATTATTTTCTACCACTACTATGGGTGGTGTTGTGTTATTAATATCACCTGTTGTATTATTTTCACCTGTTGGTTTCACAACTTTGATTGTATTGTCTTTATTTGATTTTGTATCACTGTCCTTGTCACTACAACCGTTTAAAAGTAACAATGTTGCTAAACCAACAGCTACCCATGTTTTATTATTGAATCTATTCAAAACTTTCTCCTCATTATTTTAATAAACAATGATAACCTTATTTATTCCCACACCACACTGACACCATACTCTGGATCTAGAGTTATATGCTTGTTATAGTAAGTTTTTTTACCGTATTTTTTACTCAGTAGTTCTACCTCTATGGATTCATCATTGAGTAGATCTCGCATATCTTTGTAACTTAACCATTTACCATATCTAGCTAAAGAATTTTGCCAAACACGAAAATCACAGGTAGCATCTGTCCTTAACTCAAACATCTCACCATCTTCAGTACTCCATTGAGCATTTGAGCAGGCATAAAGTTTTACTTTTTTCCCACCCACTTCTTTATCCCGTACTTCTATCATTCCATCTTCACAATAAGGACATTTTCCAAGTATCATACATTCTCCTTTACTTTTATAATCATAATAAAATTTCCAACTTAGTGCTCAAAATATGTCAAATTGCAAAATTTTTGATAAAATTCCCAAATGAATACACATGATAAAAAATTTACAAAAGCCATAGAAAATACCTTTTTTAACAAACTCTCAAAAAATGAACAGTTGTTTATAGAACAAAAAGCTACACAACTTCGTTTTTCACATCAAGATATAAAACAGATCATAAACATAGCTAGGGATCTAACCTTGTGGGATGAGGGAAGTATAGTAGATCTATTTCCAGATTACGAACAGAAAAAAGCGGTTTTAACAAAAATTAAAAAAGAGTATGAACACTTAAAGAATAAAGCAAACTCTTACTCAAAATTTACACCAAACACTCTAAACTCTGAACAAAAATTCACTTTCAAAGTGGCAGATAAACAAGGCTTAGGTCTTGGGCTTTGTCCTGTGGCATCTGAAAAAACACGCTGTTGTAATTTACTTACACTAGATGCTGTTGAGAGTTGTGGGTTTGACTGTTCTTATTGTTCCATACAAAGTTTTTACAACCAAAATACCATAACATTTGACAGTAGTTTTGCAGACAAACTTAACAATCTAAATCTAGATCCAAACAAAACTTATCATATAGGTACTGGACAAAGTTCTGATTCGCTAATGTTTGGAAATCGTGAAGGTGTTTTGGATGCTTTATTTTTATTTGCGAAAAATAACCCCAATATTATTTTAGAATTTAAAACCAAATCTGACAATATAAAGTATTTTTTAGATCATGAAGTCCCTAAAAACATTATTGTAACTTGGTCTTTAAATACACAAACCATAATTGACAATGAAGAACACTTAACCGCTTCACTCAACAAACGTATTAAAAGTGCAAGACGTATAGCAGATCTAGGTGTAAAAGTTGGGTTTCACTTTCATCCAATAGTTGAGTATGAAGATTATCTTGATGAATATCAAAAGGTTTATCAAGAACTTTTAGTACAATTTTGCCCTAAAGAAGTTGTTTTGGTAAGTTTTGGGACATTAACTTTTATTAAACCCGTTATTAAACAACTTCGTGGACGTGATTTTAAAACAAAAATCACACAGATCCCACACGAAGACGCGAGTGGTAAAACATCTTATCCAGAGCATACAAAAATAGATATGTTTAAAAGTGCGTATGAGGCTTTTAAACCATGGCAAAATGGCAATGATAAGGTTTATTTTTATATGTGTATGGAACCTCATGATCTATGGAAAAAATGTTTTGGATACAACTACTCAACAAATAACGACTTCGAACAAGCGATGCTAAGCAGTTATGCAAAAAAATTAAATATGGAGTATTTATTATGATATTTTCAAGTTCTAAAGATAAACAAAACACAAACTATTTTTTATCACAACCCCACCAACCTTTTTTTGTTTTAGGGGTTATTAATGCAATTGTGATGATGTTAATATTTGCACTAAACTACAAAGGGGTACTTTCATTAAATGTTCCTACACTTTTTTTTCACACCTATTCATTAATTTATATCGTCTTTATCAATCTTTTTAGCGGTTTTTTATTTACCACATTTCCTCGTTTTACAGGTATGCAACCCATAGATCTAGCCTATTATAAAAATATTTTTTATCTCAATACAGTTGGTAGTGTTTTGTTTGTCCTTGGATCTATTTTTTCAATAATAGTACTTGTTTTATCGACTTTTATTTTACTTTATGCTAATTATAAAATAGTATCTAAGTTGTATGCGATCTATTCAAATTCACAAGCGAGTAACTTGGAAGATGCCTATTGGATCTTACGTGCTTTTCAATTTGGTTTAGTGGGGAATTTTTTAATGATACTCTCACTTTATTTTCCTTCATTTTCTCAATTTTGTATTGTTTTTTCTTTTTTTATGTTTGTCATATTTTTAACCTTTTCAGTTGCTCAAAGGATGATTCCATTTTTCTCACACTCAATGCAACCAAAAGATCATAGATTTATAAGTACCGTTTTTGTATTGTTTGTTTTAAAAACAATCTTTGCAACCTTTAACGCTTACGATTATGTCAAAATTTCTGAAATAGTACTCGATCTACTGTTGAGTATCTATCTTCTTGTTGAATTTTTAAAGTGGAATATGCTAGAACATAAACCTTTACCTATATTATGGATACTTCATCTAGGATTATTTTGGCTTCCATTGGCATTTTTTATGGATGCTATCTCTTTAATTGCTGAACTTTATATGAACACTTCATTTTATTTTCTTGGCATACATCTTTTAGCGCTTGGATTTTTAACAACAGTTTTGATCGGATTTGGTACACGCGTGACTTATGGTCATTCAGGACAGCCACCCCATGCTAAAGGCTTGGTTATAGGTATATTTTATTTTACACAAGTGGTTGTTTTAACACGCTTTTTATACAGTTTAAACATTGGTTTTTCTTGGAATTTAAACTTTTTGTTTGATATTTCATTTACAATGTGGTTGATTTTATTTATAGTGTGGGGAGTAAAGTTTTTACCCGTACTTATAAGAGGTAAAAAAGAGAGTATCTAACTTACACCCTAAATGGTGTAAGTTAAAAGATTATTTGTATCTGTAAGTGATACGACCCTTATCTAAAGAGTATGGAGTTAGTTCAAGTTTAACCTTGTCTCCTGGTAAAATTTTAATATAGTGCATACGCATCTTTCCAGCGATATGACATAAAATTACGTGTCCATTATCTAATTCAACACGGAATGTTGCATTAGGTAAAGCCTCAACAATCTTGCCATCTACTTCGATAACATCAGCTTTTGCCATTTTGTTAACCTTTTAAATTTTTGATAAAATTTCAGCTTTACCGTTGATAATTGCAACAGTATGCTCATAGTGTGAACCGCGTAATCCATCGGCACTAACAACATCCCAGTCATTTTCTAAGATCTTTTTACCACTGTTTTCTTGACAAATCATAGGTTCAAGACAAAAAACCATTCCGTTTTTTATTTTTGGACCTGCTTTAGGATTTTTTCCCTCTAAATAATTAGGGATCTCTGGTTCTTCATGAGGTTTTTTACCAATACCATGACCACAAAAGTCATACAAAGGAACAAAACCACGAGAACGAATAGCATTCTCAAGTACGGCTGAGAGTTCTTTAAATCGCATACCCTCTTTAATACTTTCAACTGCTTCATAAAGTGATTCTTTAGCACAGGCTATTAGTTTTTCATCTTTATCAGAAATTTTTCCTACACCAACAGTAATGGCTGCATCGCCGTACCATCCATCTAACTCTGTACCAATATCGTAACCAATAATGTCACCTTCTTTGAGTTTATAATCGCTTGGAATACCATGTATTATAACCTCATTAAGTGATGTACATACAGCAGAAGGAAACCCATACAAACCTTTAAAAGAAGGTCTAGCACCCTGAGAAACAATATATTGTTCCGCCATAGCATCTAACTCTTTTAAAGAAATTCCAGGTTTGGTGTTTTGTTCAAGTAAGTTTAACGCGCCGGCAACAATTTTGTTAGCAGCGCGAAGTTTTTCTATTTCTTGCGGTTTTTTTAGCGAAATCGCCATTATTTATAAACCAACCGCACTAAGAGTCTCATATTTACTCATGTAAACTTGAGCTTCAATTTTTCTCATTGTATCAAGTGCAACTTGTACAACAATTAAAACTGCAGTACCACCAAAGAAGAATGGAACACCCATACCTTTGATAATCATAAATGGTAATGTAGCAACAAGACCTAGATATAATGCACCTGTAACTGTTAAGTTAGAAGCCGTAGTATTTAAGAAATCTTTTGTAGCATCACCCGTACGAATACCAGGTATAAATCCACCTTGTCTTTTTAGGTTGTCAGAAATATCTTTTGCATTAAATGTAATTGATGCATAAAAGAATGCAAAAAATACAACAAAAAGAAATGTTAAAAAGTTAAAGAAATAACTATTTGGATTTAATAGATCCGCAATAGCTTGTACAGTAGGGTTAGTACTAGATGATAAAACAGTCATTGGAAACATCAAAATAGCCGATGCGAAAATAACCGGTATAACACCTGACAAGTTAACTTTTATAGGAATATAGTTCATTACTCTTTTGTTTTGGTTTTGCATCATAGTCTTTTTAGCATATGTAATAGGAACACGACGCTCACCAAGCTCAACATAAATAATAATACCTACAGTAGCTAATATAAGAGCTAATATAGCAATAATAGTTAAGAAGCTCATAGCACCCGTATTAACCATTTCAATAGATTGACCTATAGCAGATGGAATAGCTGAAACTATACCTGCAAAGATAATTAATGAAATACCGTTACCAATACCATTTTGAGTAATTTGCTCACCGATCCACATTAATAACATTGTACCTGCAAGCATAGAAACCGCAGCTAATAATATAAATGTATTTTGATCCGCTAAAATTGCACTGTTACCTGTTGGTCCGGTTAAACTTTGAAGTCCAACACTAACACCAATAGCTTGGATAATTGTTATAACAATAGTTGCGTAACGAATTATTTGCATGTATTTAACCATACCATCACGCTCTTTTTTCATTTGTCCCAAAGGTGCAAAAGTTGCAGCTAAAAGTTCCATAATAATTGAAGCAGTAATATAAGGCATAATACCAAGTGAAATGATAGATAATCTCTCAACAGCATTACCACTGAACATATTAAATAGTCCTAATGCGTCTGATTGATGTGAGTCGAAGAATGAAGCTATAACAGCAGTATCAACGCCAGGAACTGGCACGTATGCCAGTAGGCGGTAAATAAATAAAAACCCGATCGTAATAAGTATCTTATTAACTAGATTTTTATTCACTTTATTTTCCTGTAGTTGTAACGTTGTCGTCTTTAATTTTTGATGCTAGATCTTTAGCAGATGCACCAACTAATTTAACTTTCGAAACAGAGTTAGCTATTTTATGAACGCTACGGATAGTTTCCATAGTGATCTCTGATAACTCAGCTACTGCTTTGATTTTTTCAACATTAATAACGTATGGTTTAATATTTCTTGAATGGAAACCTATTTTTGGCATAATCTTCGCTAATGGAAGCTGACCACCAATAAAGTTTCTCTTTCTTTTATAACCTGAACGAGATTTCTGACCTTTTTGACCACGTGCTGCAGTCTTACCAGTTCCAGAACCTTGTCCACGTCCAACTCTTTTACGGTTAGAAGTAGAACCTTCAGCCGGAGTTAAATTTTCAATACCCATTCTCTTATCCTTTTAATTTTGAAAGTGCTTCAACAGTAGCACGAACAACAGTATTTGGATTATTTGAACCGATACTCTTAGTAAGAATATCTTGTACACCTGCAAGCTCTAAAACTGGACGCATAGCACCACCAGAGATTACACCTGTACCTTCAGAAGCTGGTTTAAGTAAAACACGACTTGCATTGAACTTGTGTTCAATATCATGTGCGATTGTAGTACCTTTAATACTTACTGTTGATAAGTTTTTGAATGCCTCATCTACAGCTTTTTTAATAGCATCAGGAACTTCTTTAGCTTTACCAGTTCCGTATCCTACAGTACCGTTTTTGTCACCAACAACAACTAATGCAGTAAAACGAAAACGACGTCCACCTTTTACAACTTTAGTAACACGACCAATATTTACAATTGATTCTTCAAAATCTTCTCTATTGATTTCCATCTTAACCCCTAGAACTTAATTTCGTTTGCACGAAGTGCGTCACCAAATGCAGCAATTACACCGTGGTATTGGTAACCATTTCTATCAAATACAACTTCAGTAATGTTAGCTTCTTTAAGTTTAGCAGCAAATGCTTCACCTAGTGCAGCTGCACCTTCTTTGTTCGCTTTTTGATTGATAGCTTTTGAATTCATTCCGATTACTGTAGTTGCTGCAGAATCATCTATAGCTTGTACAGTTAAATAACGGTTTGAACGAAATACAGAAACACGAGGAAGTGTAGCACAACCAGATATTTTTGCACGAATACGACGCTTACGCTTTAGGCGAGAAGCTACTTTATTTTTTAATACTTTTGCGTTCATCTAATTTGCCCTCCCTACTTAGCCGCTGTCTTACCAGCTTTACGTACAATATGCTCTTCAACATACTTAACACCTTTACCTTTGTAAGGCTCTGGTGGACGGAAAGATCTGATTTCAGCTGCACATTGACCAACTAATTGTTTGTCATGACTTTTTAATACAATAATGTTTTTCTCTACGTTTGCTTCTAAACCTTCTGGAAGATCATAGTTAATATCGTGTGAAAAACCTAGTTGTAAGTTAAGAACCTTACCTTTAACAGCAGCTCTATAACCAACACCATTAATCTCTAAAGATTTAGTGTATCCAGTTGTTAAACCAGTTACAATATTTTGAGCAAGTGCACGGTATGTACCCCAGAATGCTCTATGTTCTCTAGCTTCACTTTTAGTAGCAAAAGTTAAAATGTTTCCATCAACAGTGAAATCAACATTTCCTTTTGTATCTAAATCTACGCTTTTGTTACCCTTAGAGAAAGTGATAACATTACCATTGCTGCTAACTTTGATATCAGCTGAACAATCTACTGGTTTTTTTCCAATTCTTGACATGTTATCTCCTTTCTACCAAATTGTACACATTACTTCACCACCGATACCAAGCTCGTAAGCTTTATCGTTAGGAAGAACGCCTTTAGATGTAGATACAATAATAGTACCATATCCATTTTTGAAACGTTTGATACCTTCTTTTGCCTTATAAACACGACGTCCAGGCTTAGAAACTCTTTTCATTTCATTAATAACAGTGTTACCATTATCATCATATTTTAACACTACTTTAATAGTTTTTTTAACGCCATCTTCGATAACATTACAACTATCAATATAACCTTTTTCTACTAAGATACCAGCTAGTGCTTCAACACTCTTAGAGTGAACAAGCGTAGTAACATCTAGTTTTCTCATACCAGCATTACGGATACGAGTTAACGCATCTGATACTAAATCATTAATCATTTAATTTCCTTATTTTGCAAGTCTTACGACTGCGATTGTTAGGAGTTTCTTCTTGGATTACCAAGAAGACTTTCTAACACCTGGGATCATACCTTCATTTGCCATTTTTCTAAAACAAATACGACAAATACCAAAATCTCTCATTACAGAATGTGGACGACCACAAATCTGACATCTTGTATAACCACGAACTTTGAACTTAGGTTCACGAGCCGCTTTAGCGATCATTGACTTCTTAGCCATTAGTTACTCCCTTTAGTAAAAGGCATACCTAATTTCTCTAATAGAGCGAATCCTGCCTTATCATTCTCAGCTGAAGTTACAACTGTAATGTTCATACCATGAATTTGCATAATTGAATCATAAGTAATCTCTGGGAAGATTAATTGCTCTTGCAAACCAAAGTTATAGTTACCACGACCATCAAAACCATTTCTTGGAACACCACGGAAATCTTTTACACGTGGAAGTGCTATAGAAACTAGACGATCATAGAAGTTGAACATGTTTTCACCACGAAGTGTAACACGAATACCAACTGGCATACCTTCACGAACTTTAAAACCTGCAACTGATTTTTTCGCGATTACTGTACTTGCTTTTTGACCAGCAATTTTAGTAATAGTGTCTTCAATGTTTTGGATAAGCTTGTTATCTTTCATTGCAAAACCAGCACCTACAGAGATAACGATTTTTTCTAATGCAGGAACTTGCATTGGATTAGTAATCTCAAGATCTTTTTGTAGTTCTGATTTAAGGCCTAAATATTTTTCTTTCATACGAGCCATAATTACGCCTCCACTTTACGAACATTTGAAACATCAATAGGCATCTCTTTATTAACATGTCCGCCTTTAGTGTTTTCTTCAGTAGGTTTGATAGCTTTCTTAGCAACTTTACAACCCTCTACAATTACCTTGTTTTTCTTAGGCATTACAGAAAGAACTGTTGCTTTTGTACCTTTATCATCTCCAGCGATTATCTCTACAGTATCGCCTTTTTTGAAATTAAACTTTGCCATTAAACAACCTCCGGTGCAAGAGATACGATTTTCATGAAACCAGCATAACGTACTTCACGAGCAACAGGGCCGAAAATACGAGTACCAATTGGCTCTCTCTTGTCATCTAGTATAACAGCTGCATTGTCATCAAAACGGATAAGAGAACCGTTTTCACGGTGAACCTCTTTAGCAGTTCTAACGATAACAGCTTTTACAACTTTACCTTTTTTAACTTTAGCAGTTGGAGTCGCTTTTTTAACAGAAGCAACGATAACGTCACCTACTCTTGCATAACGACGCTTAGAACCACCAAGTACCTTAATACACATAATCTCTTTAGCACCTGTATTATCAGCTACATTTAAACGAGTAAAACCTTGGATCATACTACGCTCCTTTTACTACTGATTTAAGTCTAAAAGATTTAGTCTTAGAAAGTGGACGACATTCGATTGCAATAATCTCGTCACCAACTTTAAGTTCACTTCTCTCATCATGGATAAGATATTTTTTGAACTTCTTAACAACTTTGTGGTAACGTGGGTGCATTACACGACGTTCAACAACAATAGTTGCTGTTTTTTCGCCTGCAATTTTTACTACATTACCTTGAATTTCACGTTTATGTGTCATCTACAAACCCCTACTTCGCTGCACTGATAGCAGTGTTGATACGTGCAATATCTTTTTTAGCAACTTTAAGTTCACTAGTGTTTTGTAATTGCATCATTTGTTTTTTTATCTTAAGAGTAAAAAGTTCAGTTTTTTTCTCTTTTAACATTGCCTCTAGCTCTGCTATTGTTTTATCTGCTAAATCAGAATATTTCATTGCTCATCTCCGCAGTAATAATTTTAGTTTTGAATGGTAATTTATGTTGTGCTAAGATTAAAGCTTTACGAGCTAATTCTTCTGGCACACCAGCCATTTCAAAAATAATACGACCAGGTTTGATGTTCATAACATACTGATCGATTGGACCTTTACCCTTACCCATACGTACTTCTAAAGGACGTTTAGTAATAGGTTTAGCAGGGAAAACACGAATCCAAATCTTACCAGCACGATTAATCGCACGAGTAGATGTGATACGAGCAGCCTCAATTTGACGTGAGTTGATACGACCAGCTTCTACTGCTTTAATAGCAATAGTTCCAAAAGAAATAGTGTATCCACTACGAGCATAACCACGGTTACGCCCTTTCATCATTTTACGGTATTTAGTTCTTTTTGGCATTAACATGATTAATCAGCCTTTCTAGGAGCACGCTTACCACGACGCTCTTTTTTCTCTTCTTTAGCTTCTGCAGGGATACCTTTAGTAAGTACCTCACCTTTGAAGATCCATACTTTAATACCGATAATTCCGTATGTAGTATGAGCTTCTGCGAAACCGTAGTCAATTTTTGCACGTAAAGTATGTAAAGGAACACGTCCCTCTAAGTACCACTCTGTACGAGCCATCTCAGCACCACCAAGACGACCACTTACAGATACTTTAATACCTTTAGCACCTGATCTTTGTGCATTTTGCATAACTTTTTTCATAGCTCTTCTAAATGCAACACGACGCTCTAATTGAGTAGCAACATTTTCAGCAACTAATTGACCTGAAATGTTAGCTTTCTTCTCTTCTTTAATATTAACAGAAATTGCTTTTCCGATAAGTTTTTGAAGATTAGTTTTAAGCTTCTCAATATCCGCACCTTTTTTCCCAATAATAATACCAGGACGTGCAGCAACGATAGTTACACGAAGACGCTTAACAGTTCTTTCAATGATGATGTTAGAAACACCAGCATAGTATAACTCTTTCTTTAAAAATGTACGAATCTTGTGATCTTCACCTAAAGCTGCTGGAGCAGTTTTAAAGTTAGGAAACCATCTGCTCTCCCAGTTACGGTTGATTCCAAGACGTAAACCAATAGGATTAACTTTTTGACCCATTTTATTTACCCTCTACTTCTACTAAGATATGTGCTGTTGGTTTTCTGATACCTGAAGCCATACCACGAGCACGTGGACGGAAACGTTTAAGTACTGGACCATTGTCAACACGACATGATGTAATT
>Ga0193964_1000568_pt1 | contig 17802 bp, 16 predicted proteins | sample FB_7_MG_FD_140323 | JGI IMG/M metagenome (GOLD analysis project Ga0193964, IMG submission 140323) | Microbial mat bacterial communities from the Broadkill River, Lewes, Delaware, United States - FB_7_MG | ecosystem: Environmental > Aquatic > Freshwater > River > Microbial mats | place: USA... | reverse complement strand
GCAAGCATATGCGGAGTTTTATTGTCCACTCCCTGCTTAACTGTTAGTAATCGTCCTCTGTGGTCGTAATCGAAATATGTATCTATTACCTTTGTATGTCCTGATACATTCTGATACTCTTTTGTTCTACGTACATTACCAACAAAATCGTATATATTGCTTATGATAGATTTTCCACTTGGATAAAGATTCCTTATTGATTGTACCAGTCTATACTTATCATCGTAGTAGTTGGTTGTTGTTATCCATTGCTCGCCTGATACCCCAAGAACACGCACTTTAGTACCGGTTACAAGTCCTTTAACACTAGTAAAGAATCCAGTTGCACACGAAGTACTACCTGCTGGAATAGAATTAGATTTACCTGCAAAATTATAATTATCATAGTACGTTTCTGTAAGTTTCTTAACTATGTTTGCAGGTGCGTAATTACTTGAGTCACGAACTTCATCTCTTAAAGTTCCTGTCGATTTTGCTGAATAACAAATACCTGTCTCTATCACTCTATTAAAGTTGTCGTACTTAGAATATAGCCATTCACCTTTTCCACTTTGCTCTCCATCCTGAGATAATACCAAACGATCTTTACTGTCGTAAATCATATTTACTGACTCCACTCCTGGCAATCGCTTTAATATCATTCTTTTAAACCATCATATTCATAGTAATAACATAATGATTCATGTTTTAAGGATAATACTTATCCATAATCATAAATTATTCAAATTCTAATGTCAGAATACTTTCAATTCAATATTAATCTAAAACACTTCATTAGATTTTAAAATATTGTTTTGTGTATTTTATTTCATATATTTGCAGAACAATTACATATTTGGTCATTAAAATATACTAATTATGATTATCGACTTCTCAGTAACTAACTTTGGACCTATTAAAAGTGAGCAAACATTAAGTTTCGAAGCAACAGCCGACACAACTCTTGAGGATTATTACATACATGAGCCTATTCCGGGTTTACGTCTTCTTAAGTTTGCTATGCTTTATGGCCCTAATGCTTCTGGAAAATCTACTGTCCTTGAGGCTATTGAATTTCTTAGAGATTTAGTTCTTGATCCTTTGGAAAAGAAGTCTGATACTCTCAGTTTTCAACCTTTTTTATTCGATGAAAACACTCCTGATGAGTCGTCTATGCTTAAAATATCATTTGTAAAAAATGCTATAAAGTATCAGTATATCGTCGAGTTTAATAAATCATTTATTTTAAAAGAACAAATGTTTTATTACCCTAAAGGTCGTCAGGCTGAATTCTTTACTCGTAATACAGATACAGATAATAGTCTTTCTTCTATTTCATTCGGAAGTACTGTTAAAGTGGCTAAAAATAACCTTATCGTACTAACTGGCAATACTATAAGCAATAATACCTTGTTGGGTGCTTATCTTAAATCAAATGTCGATATTCCAGAATTACATACTATTTTTGAGTGGTTTGCAGAGAACTTAATGGCTCTTATTAATCCTAATCAAAACCTTTTCTCCTGGACTAGTAATAAGATTGATGAAGATAACGATTTTCGTAAGAAGGTTTTAGAAATTATTAATAAAGCTGATGTACAAATCAACGATATCGAGATAGATGAAAAAGTAGAAGTTCTACAAGAATCAGATATAACAGAACTTGCTGAAATTGTAGATATCGATAATCTTGAACAGCTTAAAAAAGACAAGAAAATTGTACTGAAGAATATACTATTCCATCATAATGTAATTAATAAGGATAAATCAGAAACATATAAACTACCTAAGCAATTTGAGTCTTTAGGAACAAAACGTTTCTATGAGTTAAGTGGTGTACTTGTCACTCTTATTGAGGGTGATAAAGTTTCATATATTGATGAAATAGAATCATCATTACACTCCGATTTGATGAAGCATTTTATACTTATGCATCTTGTAAATTCTACTTCATCACAGTTATTAATTACAACTCATAATCTTTCTCTCCTTGATGAGAAAGATATACTTAGAAATGATGCTATATGGTTCACTCAAAAGCTTAAAGATGGTTCTACCGACCTATATTCTTTAGTCGATTTTGATTCTTCTACATTCCGAAAAGGAGCTTCAATAATCAATTCATATAAGATTGGTAAACTAGGAGCAATACCAGATTTTGGTAATATTTTCTTAAAAGAATAATACAATGGCAAGAATAAAGAGAAATATATCATCCCCTAAGCGTTATGCAATAATTGGGGATGGTTACACTGAAAAGATATACTTCGAACACTTAAAAGAAGACATTTTTAGAAATGATTTCACCATTAAACCCGAATTGCCCTCTAACAAAGGGAAAGGAGGTAATCACAATAAGGTTCTAAGTAGAGCTAGAGAGCTGTTAAAAAAAGGCTACGACCACGTATACTGCATTATCGACTATGATACCGTATTAACAGAAAAGAAAGAACAAGAATTCATATCTGCCTGCAAAAAATTCGATAATAACGATGTTACAATATACATCAATAATCCCTGTATCGAATATTGGTTTTTACTACACTTCAAAAAATCAGGAAGAGAATATACTGCTACCGAAGTAGAAAACGATTTAAGAAACCACATCACAGACTACTCCAAAAATCAAGAATATCAAAAAAAGAATAGCATCTACACAAAACTTAAACCTCGCCTAGAAAGTATAGCCATTCCGAATGCTAAATTCTTTGAAATAAATAGATCATCTCATAGTAATAAATATCCACGTGCTGAAGTATATAAACTACTAGAAATATTATTACTCAAACCTTAGTTTAGATATATCTTAGGTATCAAGATATTCTGTCTTCATATTTTGTGAATTATCGTATCAAAATGCTTCTTCATTTATATTCTATTGATAATGCTCCTGATGGGCAGTTTCCTACTTGTTTTATTATAGAGTCTTTGTCTGCGTTCTTCACCTCTATCCATGGTGAAGCTTTTGTATTAAAGACTGATGGTAGTCCTTTAACACAGTTTCCTGAATGTGCGCATTTTGAGGCATCCCATACAACGTAAATGTCTTCTTTTTCATATTTTTTAGTCATAGTATTGTTTGTTTTGGTTACACTTATTTTTCTACGTATTGTGGAGTGATTGAGTTATGATTCTTTGAATTATTTCTGAGGGCTTTCTTTTCTATTGTTTCAGGGAGAGAAGTTTTCATTGTCTCTTGTGTGCATAATAGACTATCCACGATATTGATTATCTGTATGTACACAATTGTTAAGTTGTTTTGTGTTTTAAATTGAGTTCTTACTAGTAGGTTTGCTGCTGAAATAAATAATTTATTAGTTTATGTCTTATGATTTATATTGTTTATGCGGTAAATCTACTTAGTGGATGAAAATGAACATGTTAAGCTCTTGTTATCCACTGTTAATGACTGTTAAGCGACTTTTTTACTTAATCTATATTGAGTATTTTTAAATAAAAAAATTTATATGAAGAAGCAAATACGATTTATTTTATTGTTAATTACATTAACGGCTGCGTGCATTCTTGCCTCTCAATTGTTTTGGGTGGTGAATTCTTATAAGGTTAATAAAAAACAGTTACTAAAGGAGGTTAATCAGGCTCTTGGTAATGCTGTTGATAAAGAAACGAATATTCGTTATTTATCTATTGTTGGTAAGTTATATGATTATAAAACTAATTTTAATGCGGCTAAGACGTTCCAAAGAAAGGATTCTACTTATATTTCTGATAATTTGAAGGCTGTATTGAGCTCTATTTTTATTGATGAGCAGGATAATATGGTTAATATTGTGGTTCTCGATTCGCTATTACAGAATGAGTTTAAGGCTAGAGAGCTTGATTCTGATTATTTTGTGGAGATTCGTAGTATGAAGAAAGATTCTCTATTGTATAGGAGTATTAGTATTCCTACTAATGATAAATCAATTCTATATTCTAGGAATGTTCCGACTTCTGTTCTGAAGAATTGCTATGTGAAAGTTGGTTTTCTAAATCAGAATCAGATGATATTAGCACGAATGGGTGGATTGTTGGTTATGTCTGTCGTTCTATTGTTAATAGTGCTTCTTAGTTTTTTATATATGTATAGAACAATTATTAATCAGAAGTATCTTTCTGAGATAAAGAATGACTTTATTAATAATATGACTCATGAACTGAAGACTCCTATTGCTACTGTTAATGCAGCTATTGAGGGTATGCAGTCGTTTGATGTTTTAGCTGATAAGAAGAAGACTAGTAGGTATTTGTCTGTTTCTTCCAGGGAGCTGAAACGTCTTTCTACTCTTGTTGAGAAGGTGCTTAATGTTGCTGCTTATGAGAAGAAGGAGATTTTCTTGAATATTGAGCCTATCAATCTTGATGATATGATTGGTAATATTATTAGTACTCAGTCTATCAAGAATGCGGAGAAGACTGTGGAGATAGTTTTTAATAGGGATACTACTCCTAGTATAATTGAGGCTGATAGAGTGCATATGACTAATGTTATTATTAATCTTATTGATAATGCAATTAAGTATTCCGAAGATGAAGTAAAGATAGATATAACTCTTACTAAGAGTAAGCAGATTACATATTTAAGTATTAAGGATAATGGAATAGGTATTTCTTCTAAGCATCAGCATAAGGTCTTTGATAAGTTTTATCGTGTGCCTACGGGTAACTTGCATGATGTGAAAGGTTTTGGGCTTGGTCTTAATTACGTTAAGAGTATTATTGAGAAACAGAATGCAAGTATTGAGCTTAAGAGTTCTCTTGGTAAGGGAAGTGAATTTATTATTAGTTTTAAAGCGTAAATGATGAGTGAAAAGATAAATATATTATATGCCGAGGATGAGGAGGCTCTAGGTATGATTGTTTGTGATAGTCTTGAAAGTAGAGGTTTTGATGTTGATTTTCATATAAATGGGAAGTCTGCTCTTGATGCCTATTATAAAGGTAGTTATGATATACTTGTTCTGGATATTATGATGCCTAAGCTTGATGGTTTTACTCTTGCTCGTGAGGTTAGGAAGACTGATAAGAATGTGCCTATTATCTTTCTTACTGCTAAGTCACTGACTTCTGATGTTGTGGAGGGTTTTGAGCTTGGTGGTAATGATTATCTGAAGAAGCCGTTTAGTATGGAGGAGTTGATTGTGCGTGTAAAGGCTTTGCTTGGGCGTTCTGCTATAACTGATGAGAGTGAGATGAAAGAGACTCATCATGAAATTGGTTTGTATAAGTTTGATACTACTAGTCAGATGCTTGCGTATAATGGTGATGAAAGGCAATTGACTCATCGTGAGTCTGAGTTGCTAAGGCTGTTATGCGAAAATAAGAATCAGGTGCTTGATCGTAAAGCTACCCTACTCGACCTTTGGGATGATGATAATTTCTTCAATGCACGAAGTATGGATGTCTTTATAACTAAGCTGAGAAAGTATCTTAAGGAGGATCCGAATGTTCAGATAATTAATATCCGGACAGTCGGTTATAAGATGATTATTAAGGATTAAGGATATTAAAAGGGGCAATCAAATTAATGATTGCCCCTTTTTTATTTGTGTTTGTAGCGTTTATTCTACAATGTTCATTTCTTCTATCAGGTGTGTTGCTCCTGCGTATTTGTCAACGATGAATAGTACGTATCTGATGTCTAGTGCTATGTTTCTACAGATCTCTGGATCGTATTTCATATCACTCATCACGCCTTCCCATGCTCTGTCGAAGTTTAGTCCGATTAGCTCGCCGTTTCCGTTTAGTACTGGGCTTCCTGAGTTTCCTCCTGTTGTGTGGTTGTTTGCTACGAAGCATACTGGTACTTGTCCGTCTTGTGTGTATTTTCCGTAGTTTTTAGTTTTGTATAGTTCTCTTAGTTTTGCTGGTACGTCATAGTCGTAGATGTTTGGATTGTCTTTTTCCATGATACCTTCTAGTGTTGTGTAGTGGTTGAATTGTACCGCATCACGTGGACTGTATCCTTTGATATGACCGTATGCTACTCTGAATGTAGAGTTAGCGTCTGCATAGAAGGTTTTGTCTGCTTCCATCTCCATTAGTCCTGCTAACCAGTTCTTTTGTAGTTCAGCTACTTTGTCGTCTATCTCGTAGTATTTTGGAGCTATGTTTTGTCTGAAGTTCTTTACTATGCTGCTTGCTATTTTAACGATTGGGTCGTTTTCTAGCTCTGCTTGTTTTTCTTTGTTGTAGTTTTCTATGAATGAGACTGTTGATTCTAGTGTTGTGAATTTTGAGTCTGCATAGATTTTGTCTGCAAAGGCTTTGATGTCTGTTCCTCTTAGTGCTTTTAGCTCTTCTGGTAAGAAGTCGTCTGATGATTTCTTGATGTATAGAGAGATTAGGCTTGTGAAGATTTCTTTGTCTGTGTCTAGGTCAAAGTCTTTGAAGAATGCTTTTGCGTATGCTATTGCTTTAGTGTTGTCAGCGTTTTTCTTTGCACTTAGTCCAGCATTGATTTTTCTTGCGAAAGAAATCATCTCTGCTCCTCTTAGTCCTGCTTCTACTGCGTATGAGTATGCGTAAGCGTATTTCTCTTTCTCAGCGTATAGTTTTGCCATCTGTGGGATTACGTTTCCGTATTTCTCAGCTCTTTTTTCGTCTCCTTTTGCCCAGATAGCGAACTTGTTCTCTAGTTGTTGTTTTTCTTCTATTGTGTTGAAACGGTTTAGTCCTTTTATCTCACCTATCCATCTTTTCCATGAGTTTGCAACGCCTGCTGCTTTTGCTGCGTACTTTATTCTAAGTAGCTCGCTTGAGTTCATTGCTTTGTTGATGATGTTTAGTTTCTTAGTTCTTATTTCAATCTTTTCAGGGTTTTCTATCTCAACTACTTGCTTGATTGCGTGTGATGTTAAGTATTCTTTTGTTGTTCCTGGGTAACCGAATACCATTGTGAAATCGTTAGCTTTTACTCCTTTTAGTGAGATTTTGAATGATTTCTTTGGTTTAAGTGGTTGGTTGTCTTTTGAGTAGCTTGCTGGCTCGTTGTTTGAGTCTGCGTAGATACGGAACATTGAGAAGTCTCCTGTGTGGCGTGGCCATGTCCAGTTGTCTGTGTCTCCTCCGAATTTACCTATTGCTGATGGTGGTGCTCCTACTAGTCTTACGTCTTTGTATATTTTGTATACCGACATGAAGTATTGGTTTCCTGCGAAGTATGATTTGATGCTTGCTTTGTAGTTTGTTCCTTTTACGGCTTTTTTGATGATCTTGTTGATCTTCTTTTTGATCTTCTTAGCGTCTTTGTACTTGCTTTTGATCTTAAGTACTTGTTTTGTTACGTCTTCAATTCTAACAAGGAATGATGCTGTTATTCCAGGGTTTGCAAGTTCTTCGTCCATGCTCATTGCCCAGAATCCGTCTTTTAGATAGTTGTGTTCTAAGCTTGAGTGTTGTTGGATTGCTCCAAATCCACAGTGGTGGTTTGTAACCATTAGTCCTTTGTCAGAGATTAGTTCTCCTGTACAGAAGTGGTGGAATGGGCTGCCTTCGCGTCCTAGTCCTACTACTGCGTCTTTCAGACATGCCTGATTTACGCTGTAGATGTCTTCTGCAGTTAGTTTGAATCCTGCTTTTCTCATTTCCTCAATGTTGTACTTTTTCAGTAGTTGAGGAAGCCACATACCCTCGTCTGCCTTAACTGTCGTAAGACTTAGGAGAGCTACTAATAATAGTAATAGAGTTTTTCTCATTTTTATAAGTTATTGTTTGTTGTTATAATTTTTTTAATTCGGTATATAATCGTTGTATTGGTAGACCAACTACGTTGAAGTATGAACCGTCTATGCGTTCTACGCCTATGAATCCTATCCATTCTTGTATGCCGTATGCTCCTGCTTTGTCGAATGGTTTGTAGTTGTCTATGTAGTAGTATATTTCATCGTCTGTCAGATCTTTGAAGTATACTTCTGTTGTTGAACTGAAGCTGTGTTTGTTTTCTGATGTTTTCAGACATACTCCTGATATTACTTTGTGTGCCTTGCCTGAGAGTGATTTGAGCATGTTGTATGCTTCTTGTCTGTCTTTTGGCTTACCGAGTATTGTGTTGTCGGTAAGTACAACGGTGTCGGCTGTAATTATTAGCTCATCGTTGTTTATTGTGTCTTTAAAGGCTTCTGCTTTTTTTATTGCAAGGTATTCTGCGACTTCTAGTGTGTTCAGGTCAGCAGGGTATGTTTCGTCTGTTTCTTTTGTTTTTACTACAAAAGAAAGCCCCAGTTCTTCAAGCATTTGCTTTCTTCTTGGGGAACCTGAGGCTAGTGTTATCTTGTACTTTGAGAAGTTCATTATAATAGATTGTTTTTGAATATGTATGGAATGAATAGGCAAAATACTATTATTCCTACTGTTATAATTTTACTTAAAGTATAGTTTGTTTTAAGTGTTGTTAACTTGTTGCTGGTAAGTAACTTTATTAGTGAGAATAAAGCTGGTAATCCTACGGCTGCAATAAGGAAATATTTGGCAAGGTATGCTAGTTCAAATATTTCTATAACTAGAAAGTTTATAGATGTTATTAGTAAAACGTATGCAAGTACTATTACAATCTTTACTGATAGTTGCATTCGTTTTTCTTCTATTAGTTCTCTCTTGATTGAGTCTTTTGTCAGGTTCATTATAAGACTTGATAGAAATAGTAGTATTGCAAATCCTCCTGTCCAGTCTAGTAAGTACAAGAAGCTTACTCCTGTTTCTTGTATAAATGTGGCATATTTAATGCTTAGTAGTGGTATTTCATATAAAATAACTATCATAGGCATGGCTGCTATCATTATGGAAATGACAGTTTTACCAAGTAGTGAGTATCTTTTATATGATGTGGAATAGAACCATAATAGTCCACTTGCTAGTATAAATAGGATTGTTAGTTTATTGTATCCTACTCTATATGAAACGTATCCTGCTAATACAATTGCAATTATATTAAGTGTTGTATGTAGTTTGATTGCTGAGCGTCTTTCCATCTTTCTACCAACGATGTTTCCATCTGGACGAGATATTCTGTCGTGTTTGGTATCGAAATAGTCGTTAATAATATATCCGGCTGCTATTAGTAGCAGTGTCGCTAATACTATTATTGAGAAATTAAATAGAGAAACCTGTAGTGAATGATTATTAATGGCCAGAATTGGTCTTATGATCATTTCTCTTGTTGCAAACATGATAAAGCCAGCTGTTAATAGATATGGTAGTCTAATTAGCTTGCATACATCAGTAATACGTTTCATATATAAGTATTTTTAATTGGTTACATGCTTCTTACATGGCACTTTGTGTCCATCCACTTACCTTGAGCCTTTAATACTTGCTCTATTACATCTCTTACGCATCCGTCTCCGCCTTTTGTGTCTGAGATATATGCTGAGATGTTCTTAATTTCATGTACTGCATCTTTTGGGCATACTGGCAGACCGATTACTTTCATAAGTTCGTAATCAGGTATGTCGTCACCCATATACATTACGTCTTTTGCTTCTAGATTGTGCTTTTTAAGGAATTCGGCTAGTGCTTCTAGTTTGTTTGATACACGTAGGTGTATGTCTTTAACTCCTAGTTTTTCTAGTCTTTCTCTGATTCCAGGGCCTCCTCCGCCTGAGATAATTCCCACTGGATAACCTTTTTTACAAGAATACATTAATGCATAACCATCTTTGGCACAAGATGTTCTCTTTAATTCTCCGTCTTCACTTATTTCCATAGCGTGTTTCGATAATACCCCGTCGATATCGAAAATGAACGCTTTCACGTTGTTTAGTTCTTCTTTAAAAAATGCCATCTTTATCTTTAAATTTTAAAATGTTATTGCTTATAAAAGTATATAATTTTTTCAATTCTGCATTATCTCCAAGGAGCTCTTTGTGTTTGTTCATTGTTGACTTGTCATTACGTATGGCTGGTCCTGTCTGTGCCTTCTTTGGTGATAAGTCGTTTATTTTTGCAGCGGTTTCCTGAATAAGTGGCTTAATTATCTCAAAGTCAATGTTGTTCTTATCTAGTACGTCTTCTGCTAATGAGTACATATAGTTGCTGAAGTTGCATGCAAATACAGCTGCTAGATGAAGTTTTTTTCTTTCTTCATCGCCCATATGATATGTCTTGTCACACAATGTTGTGCTTATATTCTCTACTATATTAGTGTTACTCTTGCTGTTTGCATCGTAGCATAATGGTACTTCTCTAAAGTTCAGTTCTCTTTGTTTTGAGAATGTTTGTAGTGGATATATTACACCATAGTTCTTTGAGAATGTGCTTAATACTTCTTTAGAAACACTTCCTGCTGTGTGCAGTAATAGTGGATTGTTCTCAAAAGATATCTTCTCTGCAACGCCTGCAATAGCAGAATCGCTTAATGAGAAGATATAAATATCTGCTTGTTTATATATGTCATCAATATTGGTAGTATAGTGTACACCTGTCTTCATACCTAATTCACGAGCAGATTCAATACTTCTACTGTATATCTGACATAGGTTATACCCTTCTTTAATCAGGGCTTTTGCTAAGTGTGTTGCTACATTTCCAGCTCCTATTATTACAATCTTTCTAGTCATAGTTTAAAAATAAGCAAATTCTGCCAACATTTTAGGTTTTATCTTCTCTGTTTCAAGTAGATGTATTAATCTTTTACAAGCGTGAACCAGATCTTTGTAGAATACTTCTGAGATTAGTACCATTTTTCCATCAATAATGTCGAGGTGTTTATAGTTGTCTGTATTCTTTTCTTCGTTTGTAAGAATTAATGATGCTGACGGAATAAATGAGTGTACCATTTGGTTCCTTAATTTGTCGTATAGGAAATTGTTGTTATTTGCAAGTGAGTAGCTACGAGGCATAAGAACGTTAATACTTTTTGTAAAACGCTTCATTGATTGGGCTTTAGCCTTTAACGGTTTGTTGTCTAAAAGTCCTCCAAGTGTTTCTATTGCCTCACCTATTAATATAAATGAGAAGTGATGAAAGCCATTATCTTGAAGTCTTTTAATTTCTTCGATAAAAAACTTATTAACAAAAGTCTTAATTCTTTCGGTTTTTTCGTCGTTCATCTTACAAAAATAGTAAATTTGAGGATGAAAAAAATATTGTCATGACAGAATGTTTTAAAGATAAATACATATATAATTCGGAAGTGCTTCCCGCTTCTACTTTTGATGACTCGATACTAGAGAAAGAAAATGTTGTTTATGAGGTTGTTAGACTGATTAATGGTGAGCCTTTTCAGGTTGAATATAATTCAAATAGATTACAAAGATCATTGAATTCCGCAAAAATTGATTATATTGCTGACGTAGAGAAGTTTAGATCTGATATAATAAGATTAGCGAAGTTGAATAATGTTGAGGAAGGAAATGTAAAGATTCTAGTGTTTAAGGATGGTGAGAGAGTTTCTACTTTGATGTTTTTTATACATCATTATTATCCTACTTATGAGCAATTAGAGTATGGTGTAGTAACTAAAACGTTAAAAGCTGAAAGAAATAATCCTACAGCAAAAGTTATTAATAAAAATCTTCGTAAATTAGCTAACAGTCTGATTGAGAGAGATAATGTGTTTGAGATTGTGCTTATTGATTCAGATGACTATGTAACAGAAGGTTCAAGATCTAATATTTTCTTTGTGAAGTCAGGTGTTGTGTATACTACTCCTGATGAGTTTGTTCTTCCGGGGACTGCTCGTAAAAGGGTAATTGAGATATGTAACAATCTAAGTATTGAAGTTGTAAAGGAAAGGATGCTATATACTGATATAAAGGAAGTTGATGCTGTTTTTCTTACAGGTACATCTTTGGGTGTTTTACCAATATTGAAAATAGATAATAAAGAGTTTGATGTGAATGATAGTGTAATGAGAGTGATTCAAACTAAATATCTAGATATTTTATCTGCACAAAGTGATAAAGTGTAGACTTATATTATTAATTGTTTAAATGATTTTATGAAATATTCATATATACTTGCTTTTTTTATATTGATTTTCCTTGTTTGTGCTAATGATTCTGGTCAGGGTAATTCTGGTGTCGTTAATCACAATATAAAAGCGGTATCCTTAAGGTTGCATAATACTTTATCAACTTTCCCTAAGTCTACTTATATTGATAGAAAAGTTACTCGTTTTATGGATAGATGGGAGCTTAAAGGTGCTTCTTTGGCTATTGTAAAGGATGGCAGACTTGTTTATGCAAAGGGTTATGGAGAGGCTGATCAGGTAAATCATAAGCAAGTAATTCCTTCTAATTTATTTAGAATTGCTAGTGTGTCTAAGCTGATAACTGCTACGGCTATTATGAAGCTTAAGGAAGAGGGAAAGCTGTCTCTTGATGATAAGGTTTTTGGGAAGGATGGAATTCTTTGTGATTCAATATATCTTAATATAAAGGATAAGAAGTATAAGAAGATAACTGTAGAACATCTTCTTCGTCATGAGGCTGGTTTTACTTCTCGTGTTAAGGATCCTATATTCAGACCTGTTTATGTTGCTAAAAAGATGGGTGTTACTGCTCCTGCTGATGAAGAGACTACTATTCGTTATCAGCTGACTAAGCGGTTGAGGTATAGACCGGGCTCTAAGGTTGTTTATAGTAATATTGGGTATGTTATTTTATCTAAGGTTATTGAGAAAGTTACTCATTTATCGTACGAGAACTATGTAAGGAACTTTATTCTGGCTCCTTGTGGTGTTTATGATATGCATCTTGCTCATAATTTTCCTGAAGAGAGATATGATAATGAAGTTTGTTATTATGAACAGAATGGTGCTTGTAAAGTGAGCGCTTGTGATGGTTCTGACAGAGAGGTATATAAGTGTGATGGAGGGAATAATGTCAGAGGATTGTCTGGTGCTGGTGGTTGGGTTAGTTCGGCTGCTGAACTTTTAAAATTTACATCTTGTATTGATGGTAATGATAATAAACCTGATATTATTTCTCCGGAGTCGGTAAAATATATGACAAAAAGATTGAATGGTAAGCTTCCTATTGGTTGGATGAAGATTGATTATAAGAATAACTGGTGGAGAACTGGAACGCTTGCAGGTTCAACTATCTTGTTGAAGAAAATGGACAATGGTATGTCTTGGGTTTTGATGTCTAATACTAGTTCGTGGAGAGGTTCTAAATTTCCTAAGGCTATCAATGGCATGATGAGTAGGGTTATAAGGATTGTGAAGGAATGGCCTGATTACGATTTGTTCAATTATTTTAATCATAAACCTATAGTTTTAGATATTGAAGATAATGAAACCGAGAATAATTATAGCACCTAATTCTTTTAAGTCGTCTATTGATTCTTTTAGAATTTGTCAGATACTTGAAAAGGAGTTAAGAGAGAATATCACTGAGGATTGTATTATTGATACAATGCCTATTGGTGATGGTGGTGATGGAACGGGCTATATTATTGCTCGTAATCTTGGTTCTATTAAAAAGTACTACCGGACTGTTGATCCTCTTGGTAGGAAACGTAACTCCCCTATTTATATTTCTAAACATACTGCAATAATTGAGATGGCAGATGTATCTGGATTGAGATTGCTTGATCCGGAGGATTATAATCCTCGTACTGCTAGTAATGAAGGTTTGGGTAAACTTATATCAAAACTTTATTTAGAAGGTGTGACTAAGCTTATATTGTGTATTGGTGGAAGTGCCACAATAGATATGGGCTTGGGTGTGATTAAAGCTCTTGGAGCTAAGTTTTATGATGAGAATGATGATGAGATTCTTGTTTTGGATATGAAGAATCTTAGTGAGATTAAACGTATTGATTCTTCTCTTCTTAAGAGATATCATAATCTTAAGATTGATATTTTATGTGATGTTGAGAATTCTCTTCTCGGTGACAATGGGGCTGTGCGCGTTTATGGGCCTCAGAAGGGTGTAAAAGATTATGATGTTGAGCTATATGTTGAGCAGCATGCTTATATGTGTTCTTTTTTAGAAAAGATGTTTGATGTGTCGCTGGCTGATATGAAGTATGGTGGAGCTGCTGGCGGTTTACCAATTGTTTTTTCTTGTTTTTTTAATGTTGAATTATTTCAGGGTACAGAATATATTCTTGATTTATTAGATTTTGATAATAAGCTTATTGATTGTAAGCTCCTTATTAGTGGTGAGGGATGTATGGATTCACAAACTTCTTTTGGTAAAGCTCCATATATTATTGCTAATCGTGCTGGGCATAGCTGTGATAATATTGTTGCAATTAATGGTCAGACAAAATCTCTTCCTAAGGTTTTTACTCACTCCTATTCGTTGTCTGATTATTCTTCTGATTTGAATGAAGCTATTAATAATCCGGAGCCATATCTAAGAAAAGTAGCACAATCGATTGCTAAATTAATAAATGACAATAATATCTTGTCGTAAAAGATGTATACTTTGTTTAAATCTTTTATATTTGCCTGCATATTTGATTGTAATCTGTAATCAAATGTTAATTATTAATTCAAATTTGTAACTTATATTAAAAACAGCATCATGGCAAACAAAATTTTAGCTATTAATCCAGGTTCTACTTCGACTAAGATCGCAGTATTTGAGGATAATGACAGTGTATTTGTAAAGAATATCAAGCATTCAGCTGAAGAAATTGGACAATTCGAGAATATCTCTTCTCAATTTAGCTTCCGTAAAGAAATTATTGTAAAAGAATTAGAAGATGCTGGCTATAAGGTAGCTGATCTTAATGTTGTTGTTGGTAGAGGTGGTTTAGTTAAGCCTATCGAATCAGGTGTTTATGAGGTTAATGAGCCAATGAAGAAAGACCTTGAAAATGGTGTTCTTGGTGAGCATGCTTCTAACCTAGGTGGACTTATTGCTGATAATATTGCTAAAGAGAATGGTAATATTAAAGCTTTTATTGCTGATCCAGTTGTTGTTGACGAAATGCAAGATGTTGCTCGTATTTCTGGTCATCCTGCTTTTGATAGAATGTCTATCTTCCATGCTTTGAATCAAAAAGCTATTGCTAGAACTTTTGCTGAAGAGCAAGGTAAAAAATATGAAGAGTGTAATATTATTGTTGCTCACCTTGGTGGTGGTGTTTCTGTTGGAGCTCACAATGAAGGTAAAGTTATTGATGTAAACAATGCTCTTGATGGTGATGGTCCTTTTTCTCCTGAGAGAACTGGTACTTTACCAGCTGGTCAATTAGCTAAGCTATGTTTCTCTGGTGAGAAGACTCTTGATGAGATTAAGAAGATGATTAAAGGTGAAGGTGGTCTTGTTGCTTATTTAGGAACAAATGATGCATATGAGGTTGAGATGAAAGCTAAAGATGGTGATGCTAAATATAACCTGATTCAGGATGCTATGTCTTATCAGGTTGCTAAAGCAATTGGTGAGATGGCAGCTGTACTTAAGGGTAAAGTTGATGGTATCTGTTTAACTGGTGGTATTGCTTACAATCCTTTCTTAGTTGATTACGTTAAGGAAATGGTTGGATTTATTGCTCCTATTCACGTATATCCTGGTGAGGATGAAATGAAAGCTTTAGCAATGAACGGACTTAGAGTTCTAAGAAACGAAGTTGAGCCTAAGATTTACAAGTAATAAATTACTACATATAAAAAAAGGTTGTCTTTTCAGACAACCTTTTTTTTGTATCATATTTTGTTAGAATATTCTATTTATGATTTAGAATCGTTTTCATCTCTTCTATATGAGTCTTTTGAGGATCTGTTGCGATCAAATCTTCTTTCTCCACTATTTCTGTTTCCAAGAAACTCTTCACGTCTTTGTCTCTCTCCACGTTTGAATGGTTTGAATCTTCCGCTGTCATCACGTCTAGCTTCTTCTGGTTTTTTGTAGTCATGTTTAAATGGTCTACTTTTTCTTTTGTCTTTAGAATCGAATGATTTCTCTTCACGCTTCTTTTTGTATTCTATTTTCCTAAGATCCATCTTCTGATCATCGCGTCTTGGCTTTTGCTCATTAGCTTCTCTAGGCTCTCTAGGTTTAAAGTCAGCATCTCTACGTGGAGTTCTTTTAGATCCTTCATATATATCATACTTTGCAAAAGTACATTCTAAGGCACCATTGAAAAGAGGAATTCTTTTATCTGTTGCAAGTCCGACAAATTTAAGGGCATCACTATTAGATGTAATTAACCATGAGTTAAATCCTTTATATGATGTTTTAAGGGCATCACCAATTTCTTGATATAGTTTTGTTGCATCTTTTAATTCAAGACGTTCATCATATGGAGGGTTTGTTATAAGAATACCTCCTCCTTCAGGAGCTGATGAATCTTGAATAGATACTTGCTTAAGAATTATATCGTGGTGTAGTTTTGCATTCTTGATATTTCGTTTAGCTACTTCTATACTCTGCATTGAAACGTCGCTACCGATAATTTCTCCTTCTGGTTCAATAATTTCTGCTTCACTATCAGAAACAACTTTTTTCCATGCTTCTGCATTGAAGTTTTTCCAGCTAATAAAGCTAAAGTATTTTCTGTAGTATCCTGCAGGAATATTACTGGCAACCATGGCAGCTTCAATAAGAATTGTACCTGATCCACACATAGGGTCAACAAAGTTTGTTTTGCCATCCCAGCCAGAAAGCTTAATTAGTCCAGCTGCAAGAACCTCATTGATAGGTGCTTCTGTAGATGCAACACGGTAACCTCTCTTGTTTAATGAACTACCTGATGAGTCAACATATAACAGACAGTTATCATTTTCAATATGTATACTTAGTCTAAAATCAGGACGTTTGGTGTCAACATCAGGACGAGTGTTATATTTACGTCTGAATTGGTCAACAATAGCATCTTTCATCTTCAAAGCTGCATACTTAGTGTGAGTTATACAAGAATTGAATACAACAGCATCAATAGCAAATGTGTTGTCCTTATCCATATACTTGCTCCAGTTAGTTTTTGCTATCCTGTTATATAGATCTTCTTCATTTTTAATTTTAAAAGTATCTATTAATGCAAGTATACGTAATGCAGTACGACATAAGTAGTTGGCTTTGTATAATATTTCATCGTCACCGGTAAAGCTAACTGCTCTACGAAGGATTTCTATATTTTCTGCTCCAATACTTCTTAGCTCATCTGCAAGAACTCCCTCTAGTCCTGCAAATGTCTTTGCTACCATTTTATGAATACCGTTTTCCACTCTGTTTTGTTTTATTTATTAATAAGTTTGCAAATATAATAGCATTTTTGCACTTATTGCTATTTTACTTCTTCTAATGTGTTATCTCTTAGGTACCAAATGTATCCTTTTACGTTTTTGAAGCCTAATCGTTTTAGTGTATTACAATAGATGGCCATCTTTTTGTTGTATGTAGGAAGCTTTTCTTTTCCTGATTTATAGTCAACAATAATAGCTTCATCGCCTTTTGTCATAATTCTATCTGGTCTGAATATATGACCGTTGGTTGTCATTATATCTCGTTCGTTGATTATCTCCCAATCACCGGAAAACCAATCTTTTACGCTTTCGTTGGATAAAAGGTTTTCTATTTCAACTTTAATGCTGTCTTTTTGTTTTGAAGAGATTTTACCTTCGATTATTAATCTTGATATTGCTTTATCTACATCATCTATTGTAATGATATTTTCGAATACAGAGTGAATTATATTTCCTCTTGAGATTGGAGCAAACTGATTTATATCTTCTTTTTCTTCAAAATCGAAATATTCTGCATTATTGAGTTTTATATGAAGTCTTTCTTTTATACTTTCAGATGTGTAGTTGTTTAATCCTTCAGTACTATATTCATTAATCTCTTCATTATCTATAGGCTTCTCTCCGTCTATTTCAAAACAATATTCATCTTTGTTCCAATATTTAGAGATGTCAGCATAGTG
>Ga0193964_1000567_pt1 | contig 17866 bp, 17 predicted proteins | sample FB_7_MG_FD_140323 | JGI IMG/M metagenome (GOLD analysis project Ga0193964, IMG submission 140323) | Microbial mat bacterial communities from the Broadkill River, Lewes, Delaware, United States - FB_7_MG | ecosystem: Environmental > Aquatic > Freshwater > River > Microbial mats | place: USA... | reverse complement strand
TGACCAACCCAGAGATCTCTGTAAGTGCACTGCCTTTAGACGCTCTTGGCCGTAACGACGTATTTAGCATGATGGTATTGAGCTTCCAAAAGTTCTTCATCAGTGCAATCTATGTTGGTGCGATGGTAACTCTGTTATTACACCTTAGTCATGGTGTACAGAGCCTCTTTCAGACATTTGGTGTTCTGAATGGCAACACGCTTCCAGTTATGGAAAAGATCGCTCGTGCTGCTGCTATCGTAATTTTTGTTGGTTTTATCTCTATCCCGGTGTCCATACTTCTGGGCCTGATTAACGTTTAGGAGGGTACATCGTGATATTAGATGGAAAGTGTCCTACCGGACCTATTGAAAAAACTTGGGACAAGCATCGCTTTGAAATGAAGTTGGTTAATCCAGCGAATAAGCGTAAATTTAAAATTTTGATGGTTGGTACTGGCCTTGCTGGTGGTGCGGGTGCTGCTACCCTTGGTGAGCTCGGTTATGCTGTTGAAGCATTCTGCTACCAAGATAGTGCTCGTCGTGCTCACAGTATCGCGGCTCAGGGTGGTATCAACGCTGCTAAGAACTATCACAATGATGGTGACAGCGTATTCCGCTTGTTCTATGACACCATCAAAGGTGGTGACTTCCGTGCTCGTGAGGCAGACGTTTGGCGTCTGGCGCAGGTAAGTAACAACATCATTGATCAATGTGTTGCTCAAGGTGTTCCATTTGCTCGTGAGTACAGTGGTCTGCTCTCTAACCGTTCATTCGGTGGTGCTCAGGTTTCCCGTACATTCTACGCGCGTGGTCAAACTGGTCAGCAGCTTCTTCTTGGTGCATACCAAGCACTTTCTCGCCAAGTTAAGGCGGGTACTGTTAAATTGCACCCACGCACAGAGATGGTTGATCTTGTTGTCGTTGACGGTGTTGCTAAAGGTATCACTGTTCGTAACCTCGTTACTGGTGAGATGGAGTCTCATTGGGGCGATGCTGTTGTTTTGGCAACAGGTGGTTACGTCAACGTATTCTATCTGTCAACAAACGCAATGGGTTGTAGTGTAACAGCAGCATGGAAAGCATGTAAAAAAGGTGCTTTCATGGCGAACCCTTGTTACACACAGATTCACCCAACCTGTATCCCACAAAGTGGTGATCATCAGTCAAAGCTAACTCTGATGTCGGAGTCGCTGCGTAATGACGGTCGTTGCTGGGTTCCTAAAAAGAAGGAAGATTGCGAAAAGCCTGCTGGTGAGATTGCAGAAGATGATCGCGACTACTACCTCGAGCGTAAGTACCCATCATTCGGTAACTTGGCTCCACGTGATATCGCTTCTCGTGCTGCAAAAGAGCAGTGTGATGACGAGCGTGGCGTAGGACCAGGTAAGCGTGGTGTTTACCTCGACTATCAAAGTGCTATTGATCGTGTTGGCGAAGATACTATCCGTGAGCGTTACGGTAACCTCTTCGACATGTATGAGAAGATCACTGATGAGAATGCATACAAGCAGCCTATGCGTATCTATCCAGCTCCTCACTACTCAATGGGTGGTTTGTGGGTTGATTACAACTGCATGAGTAACATCCCTGGTCTCTTCGTACTGGGTGAGGCAAACTTCTCTGTTCACGGTGCAAACCGTCTAGGTGCTTCGGCTCTGATGCAAGGTCTTGCTGACGGCTACTTTGTTATCCCTTACACTATTGGTAACTACCTTGCTGGTGTTACTCCTGGTGAAGTGACTGACGAGCATCCTGAGTTTGCTAAGTCACGTGAAGAAGCTCAAGCACGCATTGACAAGTTGATGAATGTTAACGGTAAGCGTTCTGTTAGTTCTTTCCACCGTGCTCTTGGTAAGATCATGTGGGAGAACGTTGGTATGGCACGTAGCGAGAAGAGCCTCAACTACGCCCTTAAAGAGATCCCAGCACTACGCGAGGAGTTCTGGCAGAATGTTAAGGTTACTGGCGCAGCCGGTCAACGTAATGGTCAGCTTGAAGATGCTGGTCGCGTCGCGGACTTCCTTGAGTTTGCTGAAGTTATGGCGACTGACGCTCTACATCGTAAAGAGTCTTGTGGTGGTCACTTCCGTACTGAGTTCCAAACGGATGATGGCGAAGCAATGCGTGATGATGAGAACTTCTGCTATGCTGCAGCATGGGAATACAAAGGTGAAGGCAAAGCACCTGAGCTGCACAAAGAGCCATTGAAATTCGAAAATGTTAAACTTGCAGTAAGGAGCTATAAATAATGGATTTAACACTTTATGTATGGCGCCAGAATGGCCCTGAGGAAAAGGGCAAGCTGGAGCAGTACGAGGCAAAGAACGTAAGCCCCGACAGCTCTTTCCTTGAAATGCTTGACGAAGTTAACGAGGAATTGATTGGTGACGGTATTGATCCAATCGAATTTGACAACGATTGCCGTGAAGGTATCTGTGGTACCTGTGGTTGTGTTGTTAACGGTGTTCCTCACGGACCTCAAGAAAAAACAACAGCATGTCAATTGCACATGCGCCAATTTAGTGACGGCGATAGCCTGACACTAGAGCCTTGGCGTGCAAAGGCATTCCCAGTGATCAAAGACCTCGCGGTAGATCGTGATGCTCTTGATCGTATCATTCAATCAGGTGGTTACACCTCTGCTTACACCGGTGAAGTTGGTGAAGCAAATCAGACTTTGATCTCTAAGCCTGATGCTGATTACGCAATGGACGCTGCGGAGTGTATCGGTTGTGGTGCATGTGTTGCTGCATGTCCTAACGGCAGTGCAATGCTGTTTACCAGTGCTAAGATCGCTCAAATGGCTGTATTGCCACAGGGCGAGATCGAAGCAGCTGAGCGTGTTAACAACATGACTGAAGCAATGCTAGACGCTGGTTTTGGTAACTGCACAAACCACTACGAGTGTGAAGCGGCATGTCCTAAAGGCGTAAGCGTTAAGTTTATTGCCAAGACAAACCGTGAGTATGTAAAGGCATTGGCTAAGTAATTTTTTAACAATGTCGCAGAATAAAAAGGCGAGCCCTCTGGGTTCGCCTTTTTTGTTGATAAATCTCAGGGGTGAATTGAGGTTTAATTCCTGTTTAAGATCATGTTTTGGTCGTTGGTTGGAATGCTATTAACGTCGAAATGGCGAACGGCCCAGTTAACTATGGCTTCTGTTGGTAGATTTATCAGCTCCGCTGGCGGAGATTGTCCTAAGAAAATCAAGGCATTGTGAAGGTAATATTGTGGTGTCTTAGAGTCGAAAAAAGAAACCTGATGATGACGCTTACTTATCTTTTCACCTGAAGGATTAAGGGCCAATGGCAGATGGGTGTACTTCGGTACAGAAAATTCTAAGCAATTAAATAGATATATTTGCCTTGGTGTCGAAGCGAGAAGGTCACGACCTCTGACGATATGAGTGATGCCACTATCGTGATCATCTACGACAACGGCAAGTTGATAAGAAAACACCCCATCGCCTCGGCACAGAGTAAAATCCCCAACATCTGTTGCAAGAACTTGCTGCACACTCCCTTGTAGTTCATCCTGATAACAGGTGGTTGTTTGTGTTGTTTTGATGCGTACGGCAGGTTTTTTTGATTTTCTGTTGGCGTTAGTTAGGCAGCTTCCCGGATAAATCGGCCCATCTATACCAAAATGGGGTGCGCTGGCTAAGATCTCTTTGCGTGAGCACCAGCATGGATAGGTAAGATTAAGTTGGTTTAGTTGGTCTAGTATCTCAGCGTAACGAATAGAATGTTGACTTTGGTAACTAATTTCGCCATCCCAATAAAGGGCAAAGGTCTCAAGTTGGTGAAGGATTGTGTCGGACATCCCAGCAACAACACGGGGCTGATCGAGGTCGTCAATACGGATCAACCAGTCACCATGGTGTTGCTTTGCGATACAGTAACTTGCAACGGCAGTTATGAGGGAGCCAAAGTGCAATGGTCCAGTAGGGCTAGGGGCAAAACGACCAATATATTTCGTTTGGGTAGATGTCAGCATAAGGGAATGATGATAGGGAAGTGAAATTATGTCAAGTATCAGCATAAAACGATGAAATAGGTTGACAAATTATGCATAGAACCTTATTTATAACAATAACAGTAAACAATTAGATAGGGACCTTTATGATTATTACACGCGCTACAGAATACGCTGTTCGAGCTATCCTATATATGTCGAAATTTCCACAGGGAGAAATTATTCTCAAAAAGGATATTTGTCGAACTCAGGACGTAACACCAGCATTTTTGACGAAAATATTTCAACCATTAGTTAAGGTTGGTATCGTTGGTTCACAACGTGGCGTTGGGGGTGGATTCTATCTGAAGCTCGATCCTAAAGAGATAACTGTTTATGATATTTTCAAAGCCCAAGAGGATCCTCTACATATCAATAAATGTCTGGTTGAGGAAGGCTGTTGTGAACGGGATAAGTTTTGTGCCGTACATGGTGCATGGCAAGATGTGCGCGAAGGTATGGTAGAGAAGTTGTCCCAATATGATTTTGCCCGATTAGCGCAAGAGGAAGAGCAGAACTTGCAAAAGATTATCGATTTAAAGTGATCGAATCACCTAGGAGTCGGTCGTAATATTGAGAACATTACACATCGCAGATAAATTGAAAGATTAAAATAGCAAAAGATTGTAGATTGGTAGGTAAAAGGATTGACTTAGTTTTCGATAATTATTAATATTGCTCGATTTTATTGCACTGTTAACTCTGTACGGTTGGGGGTTGAATACTATGGATGCAGCACAAAAAGAAGAATATAGAACAATATTGCAGGCTCAGTTAGAAGAGTTATTACGTGAAGCAGGGAAAACTGTTTCAGGGATGACCGATGAGCATGAAAACTTTCCTGATCCAACTGATCGTGCTTCGATGGAATCTGATCGCAATTTTGAGTTGCGAATACGTGACCGTGAACGGCGGTTGATCGCGAAAATTCGCGATGCAATACAGCGCCTTGATGATGGGGTGTACGGTGTATGCGAAAGCTGTGAAGAGCTTATCGGTACGGCACGCTTAAAGGCTCGACCCGTGACAACACTCTGTATTGATTGTAAGACCGAGCAAGAACGGCAAGAGCGTATAGGTTAATGATAATCCCCCCTGTTAAACGATCTGTTTAGCGGGGGTTTTTTGTGAAAACATCTCCAGTTTATTCGTTGTTTTGTTGGTTAACGACCCAGTAAGCCCCTCGTCGTAAGATCGTCCCTCCCTAAGCAGGTTTAAATGAAGCACGCAGATTCAATCTATTCGCAATTACAGCCGACAGTTGCACCCTTTGAGTTTGATGATAAGGTTGTACAAGTCTTTGATGATATGATCTCTCGAAGTGTTCCACTTTATCGAGAATCACTTTTTCGACAATCTGAGCTAGCGGCTCATTATTATAAAGACCAGAGTTTCATTTACGATTTAGGTTGCTCGAATGGTAATTTCGGCCTGCAATTTATGCAACGAATGGCTACTCAGCCGTTTAAAATGGTTGGTATTGACACGTCTCAGCCCATGCTGGACCAATATAAGACCCGTTTAGAAAATATACCTTCACATGATCAGGTTGAACTATGTTGTCAAGGAATTGAGGATTACCCGTTTAAATCAGCATCAGTCATTGTCATCAACTTAACGTTGCAGTTTCTGAGCCTTAATGTACGGAACTCGCTAATCAAGAAGTTATACGATGCATTGCTGCCTGGCGGTATTCTCCTGTTAACGGAAAAAGTTGTTCACCAGGATCCAGAGTTGTCACAACTACAACAAGATTGGTATTACCGCTTTAAAAAGGAAAATGGCTATTCTCAGTTAGAGATTAGTCAAAAACGTGATGCACTTGAAAATGTTTTGATTCCTGAAACCATTGAGCAACATCAACAACGCTTACGTCAGACAGGATTTAATCAGATTGATGTATGGCTTAAATGGTTTAATTTTGCTTCACTGATTTGTATTAAATGATGACTCGTGACCGCCATCCTATTGTTAGTGCTCTTGATCCAAATTATGAATGTGAATGGGCCGATGAGGTTGAAGCGCTCATTGAAAAAAAAGTGTCTTTTCAACGCCATCGTGACCGTAAAAGTCAAGCGTATATCGAAATTCTTGAACATCTCGATGATATTCCTACGGTGACGTGTCAGCTCGATCAAGATTGGGTGACAGTTGGCAATGAGAAAGACCTTACGCCTGAATGTGCTGAAAAAGTGTTACATGCCCTATATGGCATGCGCCCATGGCGCAAGGGGCCGTTCAAGGTTTTTGGCACTGTAGTGGATACCGAATGGGTGTCCTCGCTTAAATGGAACCGTTTAACTGCCCATATTTCTCCACTTAAGGGGCGAAGAGTTCTCGATATCGGTAGTAGTTGTGGTTATTATCTATTTCGGATGTGCTCACAACAACCGAAACTGTTGCTTGGCTTAGAGCCGTACGCAACATTCTATTTTCAGTTCTGTTTATTGCAAAAACTCATTCAAGCGCCGAATTGTTACACCATTCCAGCAAAATTTGAAGAGCTGCCATTAATGGAAGGCTATTTTGACACGGTTTTTCATATGGGTGTGCTTTACCATGTTCGTTCGCCCCTTGATACCTTGATACAGATTCGACGAACATTGCGTCGTGGTGGCGAATTGGTTTTAGAAACTCTGGTAATACCGGGTGAAGAGTATTTGGCTTTAAGTCCACAAGATCGTTATGCGAAAATGAACAATGTCTATTTTTTGCCGACGGTGAATTGTCTCACTTCGTGGCTTGAAAAAGCTGGGTTTACTAATGTTCGCTGTATTGATGTTGCGCGTACAACCAGCGCAGAGCAGCGTAAAACGGCATGGGTGCAAACGGAGTCGTTAATCGATTTTTTGGATCCTGAAGATGAGATGAAGACCATTGAGGGGCATCCTGCTCCGCGGCGGGCGGTGATGGTCGCTCAGGTGAAGTGATTCGAGATGAGGGGTTGTGATGAACCAGATTCAGCTTGCATTGCAAGATTACGTACCCAAGCATAATAGTAGTGAGGCTGGAGAGTGTTTTGCCTCTGTTGCCTTGTTGTTACGTCAAGGGGACACTGGTCCAGAGGTGTTGTTTATCCAGCGCGCCCAGCATCCAAATGACCCTTGGTCGGGAAATCTAGGTTTTCCCGGTGGTCGTATTGATGCCGAAGATTCGGGACCACTTGCCGCAGCAATGCGCGAAACGGCCGAAGAGGTTGGTATTATGCTGTCGCGCGATCAGTTGCTGGCACAGCTAGATGACCAACGGGGTGTGCGTGTTGCTGTTCAAGTTTGCTGTTATGTTTTTGTGGTCGATCCAGCTGTAGAAATTTGTAGCAATGAAGAGGTTGCACAGGCTTTTTGGGTGCCTGTTGGGCTGTTGAAAGAATCTGAACGTCATCGTCACCGACAAGTTGATTGGCATGGAACTGCTACCGAAGTCCCGTCTATCTATCTCAACGAAACAGTGCCTGTTTTATGGGGACTAACCTACCGCTTTATTGTTACCTTCCTCCGTGCTGCGGGTATTCCGCTGTCAGTCTTGCAAGCAGACTAGTTGGCGCTGAATGGTTATTGCCCGTTCTTAGCATTAATTGTTGAGCTGCTGCCTCTCAATTGGGTTAAAAAGTCGTTCCCCTGAAAATGCCGCATTGCCGTTTAGGATATTTAATACCAAAAGCTGTGGTCGACCTCCTTAAGATTAATTCTTGTACTTTCGATTTTCAGCCTCTTGTCTTAGGCGTTTTATCTGCCCTGTTAAAAGTATAGCTATCAAAAAAACAAAAATGTTGCAGCCGACGTGCAAGGCCTGTCTTTTTTAGCGTTATAATTAGTGGTGTTTTAGCTATGTTTTCGGCACTACCCCACGTTATTATTAATTGGGGGCCAATTTATAGATAGCGAATGGTGAAATGTTTGTCCTCATTGCAGTGAAATGAGTTGAAAGAGCCATTAGAAAAATGTACCTTTAATGAGCTCTATGTGTTGTTTAATTTGCACTGCTGATTGTTTTTTATCATCCTGGGGGGGGAGATTTAATGCGAAAAAAGAGTGTACTCCTTTTTTTGATAGCATTTCATGTTTTCTTATTGAGTGTCGCCAATGCTCAATTGATCCGTTTTGCACCACTGCCCATGGTCGCTGAAGGTGAAATGGAGAAAAACTTCCAACCTTTCAGGTATTACCTTAGTACTATTACGGGTGCTGAGGTTGAGATGGTTCATTTTCAAAGTTATCGTAATCTTCTTGTTGGCCTCATTGACGATCAAATTGACTTAGCCTTTCTTGGCCCATTACCCTATGTTATCTTAACGCAGCAAGATCCAAGCTATGTACCAGTTGTTCGTTTTAATAACCGAGATGGTTGTGCGACATATACCTGCTCTTTGGTTTCGTTTGATTCAAACGAGTCTCGTTTGAATGGTAACGTTTTACCACTTATTGCCTTGACTGAATCGATGTCAACCTGCGGTTATTTGGCTACTGAGCAATTGCTTCAGCGGTACCACGCATCCCTTGATGATCTCCCTTATTACTACACCGGTAAACATTCTGAGTGCGCTCTTGACGTATTACGTGATAACGCACAGTTTGCTGGTATGAAAACATCGCTAGCTTATCAATATCAGAACCTAGGCTTACGCATTGTTGCCACCAGTGATCCTTTTCCTGGCTTTTTGCTGCTTGCAAATCCTCGAACCCTTGATGCTGAGACAATTTGCAAGATTCGAACGTCATTGCTAGCCTTAAAACCGTACAACTTTTCAGGTGACGATACTGTCACTGCCAATTGGGGGGAAATGATCCGCTACGGTGCCATTTCTGTACAGTCTTCAGATTATGATGTGATTCGTGAAATGCTCGACATGTCAACTCTGCCTCAAGGTGATTTATGAAGCTCTACCTAAAAGGGTGTGCATTGTTCATTATCATTATGTTGTTTCTTGGTGTTTTAATCTGGAACCGCTACGAAGCGTTGAGTTCTCAACATATTAAAATGCGTGAAGCTGCATTCCATAGTGCTTATGCAAGTATCAGTCACTCTTTTCGCTTGGTGTCTAAGACAATATACGATGAGGTGTTGCAGCAGCCTGAAGTAATAAAGTTAGTTCACAATGTCGTTAATAGTGAGGGTGCTCAGCGTGATTACGCACGCGGATTATTGTACCGTACATTGTCACCGCTCTATGAGCGGACAAGCCAACATTCGGTTCAGCAACTTCATTTTCATTTTCCTAATAACCATTCAATGCTCCGTTTCCATCTGCCGCAAAAATCTGATGATGATTTGAGTTGTTATCGTCCCTCTGTTGCACGAGTCAATGAACAACATTGTGAAGTTCATGGTTATGAAAGTGGTCGAATTGTCGTGGGATTTCGTCACGTATATCCACTTTTCTATCAGCAGGAACATATTGGTTCAGTTGAGATAAGTAATGCCTTTCAGCAACTTCGTTATGAGTTAAGTTCTTATGCTCCAGATTACAGCTTCGAATTTATGGCGTTAAAAACAGATTTGTGGATGAAGCTGATTCCGGGTCAGCAAGGATTGTATGTTGAATCACCTTTGCATGATGATTATTTGTGCGAAAATCCTCACACCTCATTGTATCGTCAATTTGGTGGTGCGGAGCCAGAGGCGGACCAGACTGAGCTTATGCATCGCATAAGTACCCGTGCCGACTTACAAGCTGGAATTGAGAGCAGCAGTGATTTTTCAATTGTAGATTCGTCTGAGGGTGAGGTTGTGTGTATTTTATTCCACTCAATAAAGAACATTGATGGTGAGCATGCGGCCTATATTTTAAGTATTCATCCAGAACCCTATTTGTTCTCACTACGGCTTAATGCGGTGTTGCAATTTTTCGTGTCGATGATTTTTACTTTTGTGGTCGTTGTCTTTTGGATTAAAAATATTAAACAACGTGCAGAAAAGGAGAATGATGCGTTGTTTATGGAGACAGTTACGAATCACATTGGTGAAGGGTTATATACGACAGATAAAGAGGGGCAGATCACTTTTTTTAATCCAGAGGCATTAAGGTTGTTGGGTTACGATAGCTCAGAGGTTGTTGGGCAAAATGCGCACGAGTTATTTCATGCTTACGATGATCAACATCAGCAGGAAGGGTGTGTCATTTTAAATACAATTATGAATGATGTGACCTATCAGCAAAAACAAGCGATTTTTGTACACAAGCATAGGGGAGAATTTCCTGTTGAGTTGACATGCACACCTATTCGGCGTATGGGTGAAATTAGCGGTTGCATTACCCTGTTTCATGACATAACTGAACGGTGTAAGCAAGAAAAGGCCCTTAATGAAACTCAAACAGCTTTGCGCGAGGCTAACTTAAGCCTGCAAAAGCTGTCTAGAATCGACGGCCTAACTGGGGTTGCTAATCGGCGTGAATTTGATCATTTGATTGTAAAGCGATGGAAGATGGCAAGTAGAAATCAGCAACCTCTTGTTTTGCTGATGCTCGATATTGATTACTTTAAAGTCTATAATGATACATATGGCCATGTTCAGGGTGATGAATGTTTACGCCGTGTTGCAACAGTCATCGCAGAAAATTGTCTTCGGCCTGATGATTTTGTTGCTCGTTATGGGGGAGAAGAGTTTGCAGTTTTGTTGTCAAATACTTCTGCTAACGATTCGATTCAGGTTGCCAAGAGAATATGCAAGGCGATGTTAGATGAACAGATAGAACATAAGGGGTCGTTAAAATATGAAGTGGTGACAATCAGTGTTGGCGGGTATTGCACTTATCCTTCTGACGGGAAAAGCGTTGAGGACCTAATTCTTCGAGCCGATGAACAATTGTATCGCGCTAAAAAATTAGACCGAAATTGCGTATGTTTCGCCTGTGACGAAAAGTCTAATTAGTTGTGTAGATGTACCATTAGAACACTCGACAGATAGGTTTTCTTTTCTTATTATTTGTTGCAAGAAATGTTATGTTCATTTGGAAGGGTTTTTGTTTTTAGAATATTAATTATTTTGTGTTTATATATTTACGCTGGGTGTCTAAAGGATTTAGTTGTGCCATTATTTGGAGTGTCATTGAATGAATCAGATCGATAAAGAGTTGATTAAGAAAATTAACCTTATTGTGGTGTTGATAAACGTGACTGTCGTTGTTGCCACATTCTTGTGGTTTAGAGACCTTACTATTATGGCTCCGGTCTTATTTATGTTTGTTGTTAGCGTGGGTATCTTTTTATTTTTAAGCTATTTACCTCCTGCTGAAGCATCAGACGAAGTGACCATTGAAGATGGTGAGCAGGTTATTCAAGCCGCAGAAAGTTTATTCCGAAATTTAAATCAAGAACTCGGTGGACAATTTAGTGATGCACGGCAAGAAAATGGTCAAGTACAACAAATTTTAGATGATGCAATTAGTAAATTGGTTCAAAGTTTTACTGCTCTGGAGCAAGATAGTACACGGCAGCTAGAAGTGGCTGTAAAACTGTCAGGTAAAGATGGTGAAAAAGGGAGCGATGTTTCATTCGCAAATCTGTTTTCGTCAATTGAGCATGTTATGAAAAAGTTGCTTGATGCCACCATTGATAACAGTAGTCGCTCAAAAGGGGTGGCTGAGTCAACAATGAAAGCACGTCAGGAATTTCAGGCCGTTCTTGGTATGCTCAGCGAAGTAAAAAAAATAGCTGATCAAACAAATCTACTGGCCATAAATGCTGCCGTAGAAGCTGCACGTGCAGGTGCCTCTGGGCGTGGTTTTGCCGTTGTTGCTGAAGAGGTAAGAAATTTGTCTATTCGCTCCAATCGTTTTAGTGAACAGATAGATCAATCCTTGCAGGGGATTTCTCAATCGTTAGACCATGTAGAAGAATCAATTCATGATTTAGCCAAACAGTCTGATCAACTTGTGCAAGAGGAGCGTGAAAATATTACTGAAGTTATGAGTGCTGCCCAAGGGTATTATGAACTTGTTGACCAAGGAGCTAAGCAGATTTCTGAATTATCGACAAGCGTATCGCAGCAGGTTGGTTACGCTGTAACGTCTATGCAATTCCAAGACATGTCTACCCAAATTATTGACACGGTGAGTAAGAGGTTGAGCGCGGCAGAGGATTTATTAAGTTCTCTGGTTAATTTATTTTCAACAGCAGCGAGCACTTCTGTTGCGTCCAATGAAGAGTTGCTGTGTTGTTTGGAATCAGCAAAAGATTTTGTTCAGCAAAGTCACCACAATCCTGTTTCGCAAAAGAATATGGATGAAGGGGACATTGAGTTGTTTTAGTTGTTTTTTTTGAGTTTTATTTATGGAGTGAATTTTGCCAATCGTCGAATGGAAATCAGAATATTTGTTAAATATCGATCAAATTGATGAACATCATCGTCATTTGTTTGATCTGCTAAATAAAACATATGATTCGTTTGTTGCTGGCGATTCAGAGAGGCTTCTTGCTGATCTTTTCGATGAGTTGGTCGATTATGCGACCTATCACTTTGCTACAGAGGAAGTGGTTATGAAAGCTAGTGGTTACCCTCAATATGAACAACACCATGAGTTACATCAAAAATTTTGTCTGCGAATTTCAGAAATACAAAATGATTATATGAATGGACGAAGTGAACTCTCTTTAGAAATTTTATCGTTTTTAAAAAACTGGATTACAGATCATGTATTAGTCAAAGATGCTCAGTTTGGGCATTATGTTGTGAATAAAAGTTAAATATTACCCCAACTTAAAATGTTAGGAGTTGTTTCATATGGCAAAAGTGATTTTAGCAGTCGATGATTCACGTTCAATTTTGCAAATGGTTTCATTTACTCTCAAGGGCGCAGGTTATCAAGTTATCGAAGCGTCAAACGGTCAAGAAGGTCTTGCAGCGGCAAAGAAAACCAAGGTTGATCTTGTCCTAACCGATTTAAATATGCCAGTTATGGATGGCATCACCATGATCCAGCAGCTGCGTGCTCAACCTGCCTACCGCTTCACGCCGATGCTAATGCTTACGACTGAAGCAGGTGGAGCCTATAAGGCCAAAGGAAAGGCTGCAGGCGCTACGGGCTGGTTGGTTAAACCATTTGATCCCCAAAAATTGCTCGGTGTGGTCAAAAAGGTGTTGGGATAACATAAAGAGGAGTGCGCATGTTTGAATTTGAAGAGCACGTCGTTGAATCATCTTCCGGTGACAAGTACCTCGAAGTAATTTTATCTGGAGCCGTGAGCATTGAAAATATTGGCTGCTTAAAAGGCATGTTGTTGGAACGGTTTGAAACGAATGATCATATTATTTTAGATATGGGGCAGATCACTGTTGTTGATTTTGCTCTGTTCCAGCTTTTGTGTGCGACCAATAAATATACGCAGCAAAATGGCAAGTTTTTTGAATTGAAAAATCAATGCACTGAAGCATTTATTGATCGTGCCCAGTCTTTGGGCTTTTTACGCGAACAGGGTTGTACTGAATCGGAAGATCCCGCCAAATGTTTGTGGATATCACAAAACATGTAAGAGGTATTAACCGATCGCTTACGGGGCCATAAGAAAAGAAGGGTCATATTGTCTATGCAAGACTTACCTCAGCAAGCATTTAAAGAAGAAGCCTACGAACTTTTAGGTGAATTAGAAGATTCGCTGTTGGAGCTAGAGGATCAGCCTGAGGATATGGATATCATCGGGCAAGTCTTTCGTGCAATGCATACCATTAAAGGTTCAGGCGCAATGTTTGGCTTTACCGCTATTGCAGAATTTACCCACGAAGTTGAAACTGTTTTTGACTTAGTGCGTAACGGTGAGCTTAAGGTAAGCAAACATCTTGTTGATCTTTCACTGCAAGCTCGTGATCATATTTTATCACTTCTAAATGAAGATAGTGATGATGAAAGTTCTGAGCAAATTGATGGTAGTGAACTTGTTCAGCAGTTTCAGACTCTTGCTGGTCAATCCAGCCCAGCCGATGTGGCCGTTGAAACCCAGCCTGTTGTTCAGCAATCTGCACCCGTGGAGACTCTTCAGACCTATCGTATCCGTTTCAAACCAAATATTGATATCCTCCATAATGGCACGATGATCGAAAACCTGCTTGATGAGCTGTCTGAGTTAGGCACATGTCGTATTGTTGCCCACAAGCGTAATGTTTTGCCCCTCGATCAACTTGACCCAGAAAATTGTTATGTCAGTTGGGATGCAATTTTAACCTCGCCGTGTACACAAGATGATATTCGCGATGTGTTTATTTTTGTTGAGGACGATTGCGAGTTACTCATTTCGATTGTTGATACGGGCTCTGATGATGGTGATCAGCAGATTAAGCGATTGGGCGATATTCTTATCGAACGCGGCGAGATAAGTCAGGTCGAAATTGATGCCGTTATGGCCAAGACAAAACGGATTGGCGACATGCTGGTTGATGCTAATCTTGTCAGTCGTGATCAGATTGAGTCGGCTCTTGCTGAGCAGCAAGAAGTTCGTAAAATCAAAGAGACACGAAAAGAGAAGGCTCCTGTTTCAAGCAGTTTACGCGTACCAGCGGAACGACTCGATGAGCTTGTTAATCTTGTTGGTGAGATGGTGACAGTGCAATCACGCCTGAGTCAAACAGCAAACAGTAAAGCTGACCCGGAGTTGCAATCGATTGCCGAAGAGGTTGAACGCTTAACGGAGGAACTTCGTGATAGCACTCTCAATATTCGTATGCTTCCTATTGGCAGTACTTTCAGTAAATTCAAACGCTTAGTTCGTGATATCTCCAATGATTTAGGCAAGAAGGTCGAACTTGAAACCGTTGGTGCTGAAACCGAACTTGATAAAACTGTTATCGAGCAACTTAACGACCCGCTAGTGCACATTATTCGTAATAGCATGGATCACGGTATTGAGATGCCAGAGGATCGGTTGCGTGCAGGAAAAGCGGAGCACGGCACGGTTCATCTGAGTGCCGAACATTCTGGAGATAGTGTCATTATCCAGATTCGCGACGATGGTAAAGGTCTTGATGCCGATGTTTTACGTAAAAAAGCGATCAGCAAAGGGTTAATGGGAGTAGGAGACGATCTTCCTCGCCAACAGATTTTGCAGATGATTTTTGCGGCTGGATTTTCAACGGCTGAAAAAGTGACCGGATTGTCTGGCCGTGGTGTCGGAATGGACGTTGTAAAGCGAGCGATAGAAGCACTACGCGGATCAATTTCTCTCGAAAGCGAAACAGGGGTTGGTACGACAGTGAGTATGCGTATCCCGCTCACGCTTGCAATTATTGAAAGTTTATTGGTTGAAATCGGCGATGGTAGTTTTGTCTTACCGTTATCGGCCGTGGAAGAGTGTGTTGAGTTGACCGCTGCGGATACCAGAGAATCACATGGTCGCCATTTAGCGAATGTTCGTGGTGAACTGGTTCCCTATCTGCCGTTACGTCAAATCTTTGATATTGATGGCCCTGTTCCAGAAGTTCAGCAAATTGTTATCACGAATATAAATGGTCAACGTCTTGGCTTTGTTGTTGATGGTGTTGTCGGTGAGCACCAAACAGTCATTAAGTCGTTAGGACCCATGTATCGCAGTGTGCAAAGTGTGTCTGGAGCGACAATTTTGGGTGATGGAAGTGTCGCTTTGATTTTAGATATTGTTCATTTGATGCAGCAGTCAGCTGCGACATCTTGATGATAGGGAGCCAGTATGTCAGAAAACCAGAGTGGTGATAGTGGCCAATTCTTGACTTTTGTTTTGTGTGAAGAAGTTTTCGCCCTTGATATCAGTAAGGTCTGTGAAGTTCTCGATTGTGCAGATGTTACCAAGGTCCCACAGGCCCCTGATTATATGCGTGGAGTCATTAACTTGCGCGGTAGTGTTGTTCCTGTCGTCGATATGCATTGCAAGTTTAATCTTGACCCAAGTGATCATACGGTCAACACCTGCATCATTATTATTGAAGTTGAGTTGGATGGTGAATCAACTCTTGTTGGCGCTGTCGCTGATTCGGTACGAGAAGTGGTTGATTTAACACCAGATCAGGTTGTTGCAGCGCCACGTATTGGAACAAAGCTTAATACCGAATTTATTCGTGGGATGGGGAAGCATCATGATGGTTTTGTCATTATTCTCGACATAGATCGGGTGTTTAAAGGTGAAGAAGCTGAAAACGGTGGGTCGTGATCGTGCTTGTGTATGAATATTGATATAATTAAATATCGTTATTAGATTAGCCTTGGTGCCGTGTTGGTCGAATAGTGTGGTTTGATAACGGTTAGTCAAGCAAGGAGGTAGCTGTGGCAGATGAAGGATTAAGTGAACAGAATCAATATTTAACTTTTACCCTCGATGATGAGGTGTTCGCGCTGGAAATCTCAAAAGTACGGGAAGTTCTCGATTTTTCCGAGGTCACCAAAGTTCCGCAAATGCCAGAATTTATGTGCGGTGTGATTAACTTGCGCGGTAATGTTGTTCCAGTCGTTGATATGCGCTGTAAGTTCGGTATTGATATGACTGAAAGTACGGTTAACACGTGCATCATTATTGTCGAAGTGGTGATGGACGGCGAATCGAGCGTGCTCGGTGCCTTGGTCGATTCTGTCCAAGAAGTTTTGGATTTAGAACCAGAGCAGATCGAGCCACCACCGCGAATTGGTACCAAACTTAATACCGAATTTATTCGTGGTATGGGCAAGCATGACGATCAGTTTCTTATTATTTTAGACATTAACCGTGTTTTTTCTGAAGATGAAATTTCGTTATTGCAAACGGGAGGATCATCTCCTCAGACAGAATCGAATGAGTAGCTCCAGCATGACGTTTATGCTTTGAGGAGTTTTATTATTTTTATGCAGGTTGAAAGGAATACTCGATGAAACTCGGAATGAAGATTGGTCTTGGGTTTGCTACTTTGTTGATTATTGCCGTTGCTCTTGGTGGTGTGGCATTGTGGAACATGGGGAATGTGGAGGTGGAGTCAACCAAACTCTCGCAGGAATATGTTCCTGAGGTTGAGGTTGCCAGTAATATTGAACGTTTTTCCATGATGGCCATGTTTCAAATGCGCGGTTATGGTTTTACCGAGGATACCCAGTTTTTGGATAAGGGGATTGCTAATCTCGAACAGGTAAAAAAATATCTCCAATCTGCCAAAGAACTCGCCGAAAATTCACTTCATTTGGTGAAGCTTAAGGGGGCAATTGACGGGGTTGAAACTGAAGTTGAGCATTATGAAGGCCTAGTTGGACAAACCGTTGAACTTAACGGGTTGATGAATGGAAATCGTGATCAGCTCGATGGTGCAGCAAATGTGTATATGCAAAATTGCAATGATTTTCTTGCAGGTCAAAATAGTAAAATGTTGGCTGATGTCGCCAATGAAAAATCAAAAGCGAAGCTAGCAGAGCGGTTAGAGAAAATTACAGCCGTGAACAATATTATTACTCTTGGTAATACTGTGCGAATAGCAGCATGGCGCGCGCAAGCGCAGCGCAACCCAAAAATCATTCAAGATGCTTATGTGGTCTTTGATAAGATGGTACCCCATTTCGCGACATTACGTCGGATATGTAAGAGTGCCGATGATGTTCAACGTATTAACGAGACGGAGAAGGCTGCTTCACAATATAAAGCGGCGATGAGCGAATTCCTTGCGAATTGGCTCAAAAATGAAGAGATTGGCAAAAAGCGTAGTGAGGTTGGAATCCATGTGCTCGAACTGGCTAAAGAAACAGCCATGGCAGGAACGACGGAAACCAGTAAAATTGCTAAAGGCGCTGTTTCAGCTCTTCACTCAGCATCAAATGTGATGATTGGCGGCTTGATCTTTGCGGTATTATTGGGTGTTAGTGTCGCGTTCTTTATTACTCGTTTGATCACCAAGCCAATTATTCAGGGGGTTGTGTTTGCAGAGGCCGTTGCGGCTGGTGATCTTTCTTCACAATT
>Ga0193964_1000566_pt1 | contig 17871 bp, 17 predicted proteins | sample FB_7_MG_FD_140323 | JGI IMG/M metagenome (GOLD analysis project Ga0193964, IMG submission 140323) | Microbial mat bacterial communities from the Broadkill River, Lewes, Delaware, United States - FB_7_MG | ecosystem: Environmental > Aquatic > Freshwater > River > Microbial mats | place: USA... | reverse complement strand
TACGAAACAAAAGGATTTTTTATATATGAAAAGGCAGTATCAAAAAAGAAAGTAAATTACATGAAAATAAAGGGTTAAGAGTAAGAAGGTGAAGTAATGATATATGAAGTAAAAGATTTATGTATTTATAAGAAATCAAAAAGAACTAAAAAAGTAAATTATATGAATATAAAAGGTTAAATTACTATAAATAAATAAAGGAGGGAAAGAAATGACTAAATTTTTTAAAGAAATAGTTCATAAAGAAAAAGTTAGAATTCCATTAAAGCATATTCAAAAATAGAGATATTGAGAGGAGGAAAGATGATGAAAATGATGACAATTATTAAAAATAATGATAGAAAGTATTTGAATAATTCCTAATAATATTAAATTTTAAACTCTTTGCAAAGATAAAATTTTGCAAAGAGTTTTTTTGTAGTGTTTTAGAAAAATGATATATTTGATATACTAATAGGGAGAATAAAAAAGGAAAGATGATATGGATAAAAATATAATAGTAGAATTAGATAAAATGTTTCCAAATATTATTAGTAATGAAAAGAATATTGAGTTTAAAAATAAGATACAAAATATTTGTTCTTTATGTCAGGGGACAAAAAAAGCATTTATTGGTAAAATAATAGATGAGAATAGTCAAAATTTAATAGCATTTTCAAGTGAAAGTTTTGAAAATAATATTTTGTGGGATTATATTCAAAAAGAAAGTGAAGTATTAAAAAAAGAAGAAGATAAACCAGTTTATCTGTGGATTTATTTAAAGAATAATAAATGGGAAAAAAAAGCGATAAAAAATAATTGGGAATTTATTAGAAGGGTAGTTTATTTAGATGATATAGAAAAAAATATATTTGAAAAATTAAGTATCATAGATAGTAAAAAAATGTGTTTTGATAAATTAGTAGTTAGAGAAAATAGCAATATTAAATTTAAAAGTGAAAAAATATCTAAATTGCTTAAAAACACTTATAAAGAAAGAAAAAATATCAAATGTCATTGTGAAGTCATAGGAAATAATAAAATAAGAAGTTTGTCTAATATTTATGATAAAGGGTATATTCTTTTTGAAATGAGAAATAGATAATAAGAAATAGTTAATTTACAAACAAACTAGTTTAAGATTTAAATGCTTAAACTAGTTTGTTTTTTTTGAGTAAATTTTAATAATAGTGGTATAAAATAAATAATTAGAATTTTTTGGGAATAAAAAATTTGAATGGAGGGAATCAAATGAAATTAGAAGGGGTATTTCAAAAACAAAAAATAATGAGGAAATTATTTATATCATTAATTCCAATTTTGCTAATGAGTACATATTTTTTTGGATTGCGAGTTATAGTTTTATGTTTAATTAACATATTAGTTGCAGTTTTAATTGAAAAATTATTTTTAGTTAAGACAAAAAGAAAAATTTCAGAAGCAGTTTTTATAACTGCAATATTATTTACATGTACGTTACCTCCTAATATACCGATATGGATATCTATTATAGGCATATCTTTTGGAATGATATTTGGGAAAATGGTATTTGGAGGATTTGGTAAAAATATTTTTAATCCCGCATTAGTTGGAAGAGCCTTTATATATGTTTCTTTTGCAGGGGATATGACTCAAAAATGGCAAAATATTTCAGATGGATTTATAGGGGGTTTTTCAAAATATTTATCAAAACCTATAGATGTATTAACAATGGCTACACCTTTGACTGAGTTTAGAAATAATGGAATTGAGAATGAGTTATGGAATGTATTTATAGGGAAAATCCCAGGTTCAATAGGAGAAACATCAGCTTTATTAATTATTATCGTTGGTATTTATTTAATTATTTCAAAAACAGCGTCAAAAGAAATTATTTTATCATATCTTTTATGCTTTTTACTATTTGATGGGATTATGTATTTATTTAATATAGAAGGTGTTCCATCACCTGTATATGGATTATTAACAGGTGGAGTTTTATTTGGAATAGTTTTTATGGCAACAGACCCAATATCAGCACCTAAGGAAAAAGTAGCTAAAGTTATTTATGGAATAACAATAGGGATTTTAACGGTAATAATAAGAACATATGCCTTATTTGCAGGAGGAGTAATGTTTGCAATATTGATAGGAAATATATTTTCTCCAATATTTGATTTATTTGCTAAGTGGATCAAGACTCAAAGAATTAAGGTGGTGAGTAGATGAGAAAATCTATTTATCCAGTTATTTTTATTATGGGAATAACATTTATATCAATTCTTATGCTTGCGATACTAAATGAAATAACTAAAAATAGAATTGATGAATATAGAGAAATTGAAGAAAAAAAACAAATCTTATATATTTTTAATTTAAGTAATGAAAATGATTCTAATCAGAAAATTGAAGATAAATTTTCAAAATATATAAAGATTGAAACAAAGGATAATATAAGTAAATATACGGCGTTAAATAATGACGAGATAATTGGTTATGGATTTAAAATTGAAGGAAAAGGTTTATGGGGATTAATAGAAGGATATATTGCATTATCAAAAGACTATAATAAAATTATAGGATTAACTTTTATTAAACACAGTGAAACTCCAGGATTAGGAGGAAGAATCGATGAGACGTGGTTTAAAGATCAATTTAGAGAATTGGAAATAGGTGATAATATATCTTTAATTTTTAGACCTAGAGAAGGTGGTAATATTGACAGTATTTCTGGAGCAACTCAAACGTCAGATAAAGTAAGATTGCTAATAGTAAATGAAATTGAAAAAATTAGAGATAAATGGAGGGATTAAGATGCCAAAAACGAAATTGAAAAAGACTATTTTTTTAGGGATATGGGCAGAAAATCCAATTTATAGACAAATATTAGGAATTTGTTCTGCGTTAGCTGTAACTAATCTAATGAAAAATGCTCTAATAATGGGAATTGGTTTAATTTTTGTGACTGCTTTTTCAGAATTGACTGTTTCATTTATTAGAAAATTTACTCCAAAACATATACGGATGGTCATACAAGTATTAATAATATCTGTATTTGTAATAATAGTTGATATTATATTAAAAGCATATATGCAAGATATTCATAAAGCATTAGGGCCATATGTAGGATTAATTATAACAAATTGTATTATTATGGGAAGATGTGAAGCATTTGCACAAAAAAACACACCATTTATTTCATTTATGGATGGAATAGCGAATGGGTTAGGTTATACTATTGTTCTGTTGTTAATTGCGTTTTTTAGAGAACTTTTGGGGTTTGGAACAATTTTCAATATTCCAGTAATGGGAGAATGGTGGACTAATTGGACTATTATGGTTATGCCTCCGGGAGCATTTTTTATGTTAGCAATTTTAATTTGGATAACAAAAACTATTCAAGTTGATAAAAAGGAAGTGAAAAATTAATGGAAAATATTAATCCAATTGTAATATTTGTTGCATCAATATTTACAAGTAATATGATTTTATCGAATTTTTTAGGAATGTGTTCGGTTATAGCAGTTTCAGATAATGTTAAAACTTCTTTTGGTTTAGGGCAAGCGGTTACATTTGTAATGACATTTACAACTATAATTAATTATATAATATATAATTATATTTTAGTTCCATTTGACATGGTTTATCTAAGATATATTGTCTTTATTGTTTCTATTGCAGCATTTGTTCAGTTAGTTGAAATGATTTTAGAAAAATATTTACCAAGTTTATATAATAGCTTAGGAATATTTTTGCCTCTGATTACAGTAAATTGCGCAATCTTGGGAGTGTCATTATTTACTATTATAAGAGAATATTCTTTAGTTCAAACAATGTTTTTTGGATTGGGATCAGGTATTGGATGGACAATAGCAATAACAGCATTAGCAGGATTAAAAGAAAAAGTAAAAATGCAAAGTGTTCCTAATGGACTTAGAGGACCAGGAATTACAATTATTATAGTTGGAATAATGGCGCTTGCATTTTTAGGTTTTTCAGGAATATTGCCAATTGGTTAGAGAGGAAGGATAAAATGAATATAATTATTTCGGTACTAATTATGACTGCAATTTCAGGATTTATAGGAATTTTATTAACTTTTGCTAAAAATACAATTGGAAATTATGGATTTCAGGAAATTAAAATAAATGATGAAAAAGCGATTAAAGTGGAGGGTGGACAGTCTTTACTCGATGCATTACAAGAGGAAAAAATATATATTCCTTCTGCATGTGGAGGCAAAGGTAATTGTGGATATTGCAAGGTGAAAGTATTAGAAGGTGGAGGGGAATTATTATCTACTGAAATGGGCTATATAAATGAGGAAGAAAAAAAACAGAATTTTAGATTAGCCTGTCAATGCAAGGTTAGAAATTCAATGAAAATTGAAATACCTAAAGAGCTGTTGGATATAAAAGAATTTAATGGTGTGGTAACATCAATTGATAAGGTTACAGACAATATAAAACATATAATAATTAAATTAAATAATTCTGAGAAAATAATATTTAAACCTGGGCAATATATTCAGTTTATAGCACCTAAATATAAAGGATGCAATGAAGAAGTTCAAAGAGCTTATTCGATTGCATCATCACCATTAGATAATAATATGATTGAATTGATAATAGGGCATGTTAAGGAAGGGCTTTGTTCTACTTATATTCATAATTATCTTAAAGAGGGAGATAAAGTGCGATTTACTGGACCATTTGGCGATTTTTATTATCAAGATAATGAGAGAGATATGATTATGATTGCTGCGGGAACTGGAATGGCGCCTATATTATCTATACTTAAAATGATGAAAGAAACTGGTATAAAAAGAAAGGCAAAGTTCTTTTTTGGAGCTAAAACAGAGGATGATTTATTTTTTTTAGAGGAACTTAAAAATATTGAAAATGAAATGTTTGATTTTGAGTTTGTGCCATCATTATCACGGGTTAGTGATGAAGATGAATGGGAAGGAAGAAGAGGTAGAGTAACAGCTTGTATAAGAGAATTAGTCGAAAATGGAGATAATAAAGAAGCGTATTTATGTGGTAGCCCTAGAATGATTGATGCTATAGTTAAGGAATTAATAGCAAAGGGAATAGATGAAAAATTAATTTATTATGATAAATTCTAAGGTTTTAAAGGGTTGCTTAATTAAAAAATAGGCAACCCTTTTTAAAATTAATTTATATTAAATAAGAATTAAAAACAGAAATAGGTACCATTTTTCCACCAGTACACCAAATAATATGAGTTGCATCTTCAAAGTTAGTAGAAAAATCTGAATTAGCTAAAAAATTAAAACCTGAAAATCCTGCAGCAGCAGAAGGCTCTATTTTTTCATTTAGAATGTTTTTAACAAGTATTAAATCTTTTTTCATTTCTTCATCAGAAGTAGAGCAAAGAGCAAATAAATGATTTTCTAATAATTTTCCTACAAAACCTGATGCTCGTCCTACTGCCAAACCATCTGCTTCTGTTATTCCATCTAAATTATAATCATAAATTGAAACATTATCATGAAGACCAGTAACATAACCTAAAAGCATACATGGTGCATGGGTAGGTTCTACAAAAACGGGATGAACATTTTCGCCATAAATTGCTTTTAAACCATATGCAATTCCTCCCGGTCCACCTCCAACACCGCATGGAAGATAAACATAAAGAGGTTTGGTTGAATCTACAGTAATATTTAATTCTTCTAATTGATTTTTCAAGTATAAAGCGGCAGTTGAATAACCCATAAATAGAGTTTTTGAATTTTCATCGTCAATAAAATATGCTTTATCATTCTTTTGTGCGGATATTCTGCCTTGTGAAACAGCAAACGAATAATCTGCATCATATTCAATTACAGTTGCATTATGAGAGCGTAGCAATTGTTTTTTCCATTCTTTTGCATCATTAGACATATGAACTTCTACATTAAAGCCAAGATAAGTTCCGCTTAAACCAATACTTAAACCTAAATTACCAGTTGAACCAACAATAATTGTATATTGTTTAAGTAAATTTCTTATATCAGATAAAGATAAATTATTTAATTTACAATCATTTTTTGAAATAATTGAATTTGCCAAAGAAATAACTTCATAAATTCCGCCTCTAGCTTTAATTGAACCTGCAATAGGGAGTAAATGATCAGCTTTAATAAGCATTTTTGATGCTTTTTTCTTGTTTTTAGTATTGTAAATATCAAGTAATGGAGTTCCATCTATAAGAGGAGAATCTATTTTATTGTTTGGAATTTCAAAATTAGAAGCAAAGTAAGGAATATAATTATCCCATAATATACTATGATTTTCGATCTCTTTTAAAATATTTGAATTAGTAAAAAAATCCGCAGATTTGTCATATTTAGTATTTATATAACAAATGGGACAATATTTTTTTATATTATCTATTAGATTATTCATTTTTTATCTCCTTAGTTATTTATTAATTATAAAATACCACATTGATAAGATTTAGTAAATTCAAAGTATCAATATATTAATTAAAATGCTATAATAAAGTGATTTAAGTTAAGAAAGAGGTGTAGTATGTTTTATTTTTATGCTTATTGGATATTAATTGTATTTTCAATACTATTTATAACTAGTATGTTAGAACAAAAATTAAGAGGTATAAGTTATAAAAAGAAGTGGCCTAATATTGAAACAAGTCTTTTTAATTTTAGAGAAGATGGGGAGATAGTATTCAATTATAAAAAAGGTAATTTTTCATTTATTTTGTCTTATTTATTGATTTTACTAGGTTTTGTTTTACTTAAAATTTTACCATCTAATATGAACTTAATTGCGGTAGCAGGTTTCTTTTCAGTTCCATTTATTTTTAGGGCTATAAGTATTGCTATGTGTTTAAGGAAACAAATATTTAGAGATGAATATTTCTGGATTAATAATGTTTTTAAAAGTAAAAAGGGAATATCATATTTTATTAGTACAGTTATAGCAATAATTAATTTAGTTTTATCATTTTTAGCACTTAAATATGTATATTTTGTATTTATAGAGAGATATGAGAGTGCTAATAATAGCGTTGGAACCTTTATTGTAATGATATTAACATCAATAATTTTTTATGGAATTTTAGAATTTTTAGATAAGAATTTAATTAAGAAAATTAAAAAATAATTAATAAATAGAAAGGACGGAAAATATTTCGTCCTTTTATTATGCTAAAAAGCACAATAAATATATAGTATACAATATGGGATATATATGTAAGAAAAGTAATGATTATTAACCTTTCTATAAATTGACATTAGTTTTATCTAAGCGTTATACTGGATAGGACGATAATAAGGAGGGTAGTTTATGAAAAAAATTTTAAATGAAGCAAAAATAAAGAAACCTAGAAAAAGAACAATTAAGACTCGGATTTTGGTAGTAACAATTATTCTATTTTTTTCTTCAATGGTTATAAGTTCTATTATAACTTTAATTCAAAATAGTAAGTGTGCGAAGGAACAGCTTGAATGTTATGGTTTTCAAGTATCTAGCAATTTAAAGATGCAAATAGATAATAGAAAAAGTGTTAATGATATGGCTGAAAATTTTATTATTAATGCAGAAGAACGTATATCGGATTATTTTGATATAAATAAGTATATTAATATTGATGATGATTTATTAATTAAATTATCTAAAGAAATGGGCTTAGCTGAAATAAATTTAGTAGATAATAATAAAAAAGAAATAATAAATTCAAATATCAAAGGAAATATTGGATATAAATATAAAGAAAATCATGATTTTTACGAGGTATTAAATAATCAAAAAACCCGTTATACAGAAAATATTAGATTTAGTTTAAATGATAATAAAAGTTATAAGTATAGTGGGTTTAAATTCAATGATAGGTTAAGTTTTCAACTTGGTATTGAAGCGCCTGCTAATATTGCTAAGATAGATTTAGAGACTATTTTAATAAATGCAGAGAATCAAGATGAAATAGAGTATGCAAATGTATTAGACAATAATTTTAGCCCCATTATAGGAAAAGATTTAGAAAGATATGAAAATTATAATAATGTTATTAATACTAATTTATTAAATAAAGACCAGTATTTATCAAGATATACTAAGGATAATATTCTAAAAAAAGAAGTACTTGAGATGTGTCTATTAGTTGAAGATGAAAGCGGAAACGTACAATACATTGTTATTGGTTTATCAATAGAGGCATATAAAAATGCAAATAGAGAGATGTTAATAAAAGTATTAAGTGTCTCGGTGTTAATTTTAATTGTTGGATTAATAGTTATTTTAATATATTTAAATAAAAGCTTTGAACCAATTAATAGAATGGTTGAACATTTAAATGGCATTAAAAAAGGAGATTTTACACAAAAAATTCATCCTAATTATTATAAAGGGAAAGACGAAGTTGGAAAAATGGCACTTGGAATTCATGATATGCAAATAGGATTAGGTGAATATTTGTTAGGTTCAATAAATAATTCTAATATATTAATGGAATCTGCTGAAAATCTAAAAGAAATGATTACAGAGGCGCATCAAATTAATGAAGAGGTGACAGAAGCAATTGCTAGAATTGCTAATCAAAGTGGAAATCAGACTGAAGAAATTATTAATATTCAGCGTATTATGGATAATTTATCAGAAGAAATAAATAGAATTTTAGAATTTATTTCTAATGTCAAAGAAAAAACAGAGGAAAGTATGTCATCAGCTGAATATGGATATAATTCTATGATGAATTTAAATAATCAAGTTATTATAGGAAATAAAGATAGTAAAAAAGCAACTAAAACAATTGAAGAGGTAAATAGAAATGCTATTGAAACTCAACAAATAATTGATATTATTGAACAAATAGCAAATCAGACAAATTTACTAGCATTAAACGCTAGTATTGAAGCGGCAAGAGCTGGAGAGGCAGGAAAAGGATTTGCAGTTGTAGCTGAAGAAATTAGAAAATTAGCGGAAAACACAGGCTCAGCAACGTCAGATATTAGAAATTTAATTGAAAAAATTCAAGGAGCGTCTAAAGAAGCTGTAATAGAAATGGAAAAAGTTGCAATTGGTTTGGAAAGTGAAGTTAATGAAGTCAAACAAGCAAAAGATAAATTTATGAATATGAAATCACAATTACAGAATTTGCTTGAAAATATGGAATTATTGAATGAAAATGCACTTAGCATGAATAAAAGGAAAAGCAATATTGTAATATCAGTAAATAAAATGGTAAATATATCAGAAGAAAATTCACAAAATATTGAAGAAATTTCTTCTAGTTCTGAGGAACAACTTGCTTTTATAGAAGAAATAGCTAATCATGGTAATAGTACTAGTGAAATTGCAAAAAATTTAAGAGATGAAACTAATAAGTTTAAAATAGAATAAAAGATTATTTAATCTATAATTGAATTATTTATTAATTTAAGATAAAATTAGGACAGAAGTGGAGGTGACAAGATGGGCAATTTTGAATGGATGATTGTCGTTGTCATTGCCTATATGCCGATGTTTTATCGAATACAACGTCGCATATCAAAGCTTGAAGATGAAATGATGCAAATTAAGCGAATGGCGAAGAAAAAATAGCAGGTAACTGCTATTTTTTATTTTCTAAAATATTAATAGTCAAAATAAATACTTTGTTGTTATAATAAAAATATAAATTAATGGAGGAATAGATATGCATAATAAAAAAATTGGATCTTTTAAAACTGGCGAAAGAAATTTAATTACAGATGTAAAGGGAGTTAATGTAGGTCATAAAACATTTGATTTAGATAATATTCAAACAGGAATTACTGCAATAACTTTACCTAATCAGCCATTTTATAGATATGAAGCCGCAGCCTTTGTGTTTAATGGTTTTGGAAAAAGTGTTGGATTAATACAATTAAATGAATTAGGAGAATTAGAAACTCCAATAATGTTAACAAATACATATAGTGTACCAGCTGTAATGGAAGGCCTAATAGAAAATTTACTAAAAATAGATCCAGAAAGAGGCAAATCAAAAGGGACAATTAATCCAGTGGTTTTTGAGTGTAATGATGGGTATTTAAATGATATACAAAGGTTTTATATTAGGCCTAAAGATGTTAATGAAGCATTAGAAAGTGCCTCTAAAGATTTTATGCAAGGAAGTGTTGGCGCAGGTAGAGGAATGAGTGCTTATCAAATGAAAGGTGGCATTGGTTCTGCTTCAAGAGTTACTGAAATTGATGGTGAAATATTTACAGTTGGTACACTTAGTTTAACAAATATGGGATTAAAAAAAGACTTTAGAATTTTAGGAGAAAAATTTTATGATGAGGATATACTAAATTCTGAAATTCCTCATAAACAAGATAAAGGTTCTATGATAAATATATTGATTACTGATATACCATTATCGCATAGACAATTAAATAGAGTAGCCAAAAGGTGTAGTATTGGATTGGCACATACGGGAACAATGTTTTCAAATGGTAGCGGAGATATTTTTCTATGTGTTTCAACAGGCAATGTAAAAAAAGGAAATGTTTTTGAAAAAAATAGAAGATTGTGTGATAGTCAAATAGATATTGTTTTTAGAATGGCAATAGAGTGTACTGAGGATTCAGTTCTTTCGTCTATATACTCAGCTGATACAGTAAAGGGTAGAGACGGAAATATTAAATATAACATTAATGAAGATAAATAGGGGGACAATTATGGATATTATAGATGCATTTGATTTGGAAAATGGTGAAAATCCAAAAATATTGACATATGGTTTAGAAGATGAGGAAGTTGAATTGTTAGAAGATTATATGATTCATTTTGATATTCAAGATATTATTATTTTGGATAATTTCTTACTTGAGCATAAAATGCAAGAAATAATTGAGGGAGAAGGAATTGAGCAAGTAGATAGATTATCAATAGAGGGCAAGTTTGTTTTCTTTTATGATTGCGCAGAGGGAACAATAGATGCATTTTTAAATGAATTTGAAGAAACAGAATTGGATAGACCATTATTTGCAGCAATAAATGAAGAAACTTTAACTTGGAGTGTAAGAGAAATATTAGAAACAATTTTACTTGAATCTGAATCAGAAGATTTATTTGAAGATGATTCAGAGGAAGATTATGAAGAAGATTCATATGAAAATGCATATGGTTTTGTTATTAAAGATAGTGATGAGGATGATTATCTTTAAAATGCTACTTACTATTAGCAGAGAAAGAAGTAATTATGATAAAAAAAATGGGAAGATATATAGAAAAAAAATATTATATTATATATAGTATAATAACTTTTGTGTTGCTTGAAATTATTTTCCTATTTATTTGCTTTATATTATTAGATAATAATACTAAGTTAGATAGAAATAATTTAACGAAAGAATTAGTTAAAGATATTGAGCAAATTGAATTAAATATTAGTGAAAAAATGGAATTTGTTTTTAAGGATTTAATGTATTTAAAAGGGAATGTATATTTAAATAAATATATTTTAGATGAAGAAAATGATAAGTTAAAAGATTTAGAGAAAGCTCTATTTATTTTTTCGGATCTAAAACCTATATATACTAAAGTAAGATATTTGGATTTAGATGGGAATGAAATAATTTGTATTGAAAGAAATGATAATAACGTAGAAATACTAGAGAAAAAATATTTAGAAAAAAAAGGTGGAAGTAAATTTTATAAAGAAAGTTTGAAATTGAAAAGAAATCAAATTTATGTTGGTGAAATTGATTTAAATGTAGAAAATGGTGAGATTGAGAGGCCATTTAAACCGATTATTAGATTTGTTTTGCCAATATATAATGAAGTAAATAAAGTAGGTTATATTATATTAAATTATAATGCTAATTATCTATTAAACTATATAGATTTATTTATTGATAAGTCTAAGATTTCCTTTGATTTAGTAAATTTACAAGGATATTATCTAATAAGTGAAAGTCATAAAACTTGGGGATTTTTATTTGATGAGTTAAAAAATGAAAGGGTTCAAAATATTAATCCTGAGTTGTGGGAAAAGATAAGTTTAAATAAGAGCGGAATAAGTACTATAGATGATAAAGTATTTGTATTTGATAAAATTAAACCATATGAAAGAATATTTCATTTAAAAAATGATTGGTATATTCTATTAAAAGCAAAAAGAGCATATATGTTTGAAAAACAAGAAAAATCAATTAGACTTTTTTATTTAATGATAATATATAGTACTACATTTTGTATGATTATTGCATTATTTTTGGAATATATATTAGAACGAAATTATCGGAATAATATAGTATTAAAAAAAATGGCTGAATATGATTCGTTAACTGGAATTTATAATAGACAAATGGCAATTGTTTTTTTAGAACAATTCATTAAGATTGCTGAAAGAAAAAAAGAGCATTTAAGCATCGTTTATATTGACGTTAATTGGCTTAAAAATGTTAATGATATCTATGGGCATGAAGAAGGCGATAGATTTCTTATTAATATTACAAAAGAAATAAGTGCTTTAATTAGAAAATCAGATATATTTTCTAGATTAGGTGGAGACGAATTTTTATTAATTTTACCTAATATAAAAAATAAAGAGGCAGAATTATTAATGAATAGGATTGATAAAAGATTTAATGAAATCAATGTAAATGGGAAATATGATTATTTATATAGTATTAGTTATGGAATTGTAGAATATAGTATAGGAAAATTGTTATCGGCAAATGAAATGTTAGCTAAGGCAGATAAAAAAATGTATGACTACAAAATTGAATTTAAGAAAAAATATATTAAAAAAGATAATATAACGACCTAATAAATTTTTTATTAGGTCGTTATATTATTCTAAATTACTATTTTTAAAAAATGTTTGACTTAATAACCATCGAATAAAGAATGAAAAGAAATAGTCATAAATAATAAATGCAACATATAAGCCACCAATTATTAAAAAAATATTAATTGGAAAATTAAAAGCAGGTGTAATTAATAAGATATATATCAAATAAATTAATAACATCGAAATATTAAAGAAAATAAATTTAATTATAAAGGATATTTTTTTTGATAAATGTGATTCAACAAAATCTTTTATAATGGGGTATAAACCAAAAAAAATAAAAAATAATACGGCACTGATTTTATATGGAGCAACTATAAATGACAAAATACTTGCAGAAATCCATAGTATAATAGCACTTCTAAATCCAGTTTTTTTAAGTGATACACCCATTAATAAGCTAGGTATTACAATTAAAGTTATTTTTACTGTTTGCAAAAGTGCTTGAGAATACATACTTATAATAATTAACGCAAGTAATAGTGCATTTAAAACTAATTTTTTAGTTTTAGCAACAGCCAATTAAATCGCCTCCACAACATTCACATAAACAATCTGCACATATAAGGCCACCACAAATATTGCACATATCAGCATTTTGTGAATTATAATTTCTAGCAGTATGACGTTGTGTATTTATTCTATTTAAAGTATTTCTATATTCAAAATTTGTAGGTTCCATTTGAACGGCTCTTTGCAAATATTGTCTGCCTTGATCATGCCAACCTTTCTGTAAAAATACAACTCCCATAAGGTAATTCCATTCAGCTGTTTGAGCTGGGTTTTGATTAAGAAGTTGTTCTGCTTGATTAATTCTACCTTGCTGAATTAAAAGTCTAATATTTTGATAGTCTGAATTAGAATTGTTATTAGAAGAGCTGTATGAACGATTATAGTTACTATTTCCACTAGAAGTACTATTTTTTGTTAATGCATCATAAGCTTCATTTATTTCTTTAAGTTTTTCAGAAGCTAAATCAGATAAAGGATTATTTGCATATTGATCTGGATGATATTTTTTAACCAAAGTTTTATAAGCAGAGCGAATTTCATCTTTACTTGCACCTGGTTTAATTCCTAATATTTCATAATAATTTTTCATTTTTTATTTCCTCCTTGTTAAAAACCATTTTTTGTCTGTAAAAAAGTCCAGAATATATTATATTTTCTAAAATGGCTTTGTGTTTGTATAATTTTAATAATTCAAAAGATTTTATTATTTCACTAAGAGCATAATCTAAATTAAAAAGAACTCTTTCTTTTTCATTAATAATTATTGATTCATATAAATCAATTTTATCACTTTTTTTAATAAAAGGATTAAAAGATTGATTTTTTAAGTCTTTTTTAATATCATCCCAAGCATCTAAAATGTAAACCCACTTTCCAAGATTATAAGTAAATACTTTTAAAATTCTAGTGGTATTATTATCATAGTTTCCAAAATTTAAAACACATTGATAAAGCATCTCTGAAAATGGTTCAGATAATTTATCAAGGCAGGCATTGTCTTTTTCAAGTTCAATTTGTGAAATAAACATTTTTTCGATTTTAGAATCAATATTATTACTAAAATTTTTTGACTTTTTATAAGAAATATTAGCATATCTAGATTTTAAAAACGCCTTAATTTTATTTCTATCATCATTTAAATCATCCAAACATTTATAATAAGCTAGAGATGTATTTAATACAGCTCCATATTGAAATAGTTTATCTGAATTAGCTACAATTCTTTTTTTAAAAGGATGAATTATACATCTTTTTTTTGAAAAAGTAGTTTTATTTTCAATTGATAAAGCATCTAAAAATAGACATAAAAATAAAATGTCATAGCTTAAAAAAATACGTGGAGTTTGTCCTAAATTCTTTTTTATTCCAAAGCATAAACCACAATAATGTGCTTTATATTCTTCATAATCTTTAATTTTTAATTCTGGTTTTAAAGGTGTTATATATCCAAACAAAAAAAATCTCCTCTCAATACATACTATCTTATAAAAATAAAGGTTAGAAATGCAAGTAAATATAAATATTTTTATAAAAAAATAACTAATAAAAAATGAAATGATTATCATTTTTTATTAGTTATTTTGTAATTTTAGAATTTGTCTATCTCAATAAATTTGAATTATTAAAAACTTGAAGAATCAATACTATCTAAAAATTTATTAACTTCACAAGCAACATTAGATATACACTCTGGTTCAAATGGAGATAAAAGATCAATTGAATTTAAAAGATCTAAAAATGATTTGCTTCCACCTAATGAACATAAATCTAAATATTTTTGCCAAGTTTGTTCCTTATCTTTATTATTATTAATCCAGAACTGAAGAGCGCATATTTGAGCCAGTGTATAGTCTATATAATAAAATGGTTCCATAAATACATGGGTTTGACGAACCCAAAGATTACCACGTTCTAAATAATCTATTCCGTCATAGTCTCTATCAGGTTGATATATTTTTTCAAGTTCGCTATATCTTTCTTTACGTTTTTCTGGAGACCAAGTAGGATTAGCGTATACATCGTGTTGGAAATGATCTATTAAAGCTCCATAAGGCATAAATAATAAAGCAGATGATAAATGTGAATAGTAATATTTTTCAGTATCTTCGCCAAAGAATAAATTCATCCATGGCCAAGTCAAGAATTCCATACTCATAGAATGAATTTCACTTGCCTCATAAGTTGGAAATTTATATTCAGGTATTTGTAAATTTCTACTTTGATAAGCTTGAAAAGCATGTCCTGTTTCATGTGTTAAAACATCTACATCACCTTGAGTTCCATTAAAATTTGAAAAAATAAATGGCATTTTTAAATCAGATATCATTGTACAATATCCGCCTGGGGCTTTACCGTCTTTACTTAACACATCAAGAAAATTTTCATTAAGCATTTTTTCAAAAAAAGTCCCTGTTTCAGGAGATAATTCTTGATACATTTTAAGTCCATTTTTAAGCATAATATCGGCTGAATCTTTTGGCGTCGGATTTCCTGTATTAAATCTATAGCTTTCATCATATATTTTCAATTTATCCAAACCTAATCTTTCACATTGTTGTTTATAAAGAGTGGAAGTAATAGGTATGATTTGCTTAACTATACTTTGGCGATAAGAAGAAACCATTTGTTTATCATAGTCGGTTCTACCTAGACGGAGATAAGCAAGTTCAGTAAAACTATCAAAACCTAATTTTAAAGCAATTTGAGTTCTTATTTTAACTAATTTATCATAAATAGTGTCAAATTCATCTTCATTTTCTTCAAAAAAAGTTACAGATGCAATTCGAGCGTTTTTTCTAACATTTCTATCAGAACTAACCATGTAAGGCCCTAATTTGGTAATAGGCATAGTTTTACCATCAAATTCAACAGTTCCTGATGAAATAAGTTTTGAATAAGAACTAACTAATTTATTTTCTAATTGTAAATCAGGAATTATTGAACTATCAAAAGTTTTAAGTTGAGCCTTTGCAAGATTTATAAATTGAACGCCGAAATGCTCGGCTAAATCAGGTTCGAATTTTGAATTTACAAGAGCTTTAAAGTATTTATTGTCAAGTTCAGCGTTTAGTGGGCCATATTCGTCAAAAAATGCTTGTTCTTTTTCATAAAATTCATCTTTAGTGTTAATACTATTTCGGATAAACGCAATTTGAGCTTTAGAATCCCAATTGTTTCGTAATGAATTTAAAGAATTGAGAGCTTCTATAGAGGCCTCTTTATTTGTAGAAGAAATAAATAAATTTAATAATGAATTATATTTTTGTTTAAAAGACTCAAAATTTGGTCTTTCATACTGATATGTATTAAAATTCATATCAACACTCCTTTCTTTTGAACTATTGTAGCATAAAAAAGGATAATTTAATATAATAGTGAGTATATAATATAAATAAATTAAAAAAGGAGCTCCTATTGTCCTATAAGAGGTAGGTACCTATATATAAGACGTAAAAAAAATAAAAGAGTTCCATTTAAAATAAGGGTGATTAAAATTAATAATAAAATATACTATGATAAGTTTTCTCTTTTAATTGAATTAGAACGTAAAGAAGAGATGCAAAGGCATATAAGAGAAATTGAAAATATTAGTGGGAAAGAACGTGAGAAAAGAGGCAGGGCATTAATTAAAATGAATGGCCGAAAGAAAGGTAAGCTTTTTGGTAATTATGTTATTGTTAGGTATGTAAAAGCGAGTAATGATATATTATGTGAAAATGAATTTCAAAAGGGTGATGTTATTATGGTTTCAACTAAAAATCCTTTAAATTCAAATAATCCAATGGGAACGGTATATAAAAAGAGTGAAAAATATATTGATATTGCTTTTTCAGAACCTCTAGCTAAAAATACTAAAGGGAAAAATCTTAGATTGGATTTATATGTTAATGATTTAACTTATAAAAGAATGCAGGAAGCGTTGCAAACTTTAATGGGGGACGAGGAGTATTTAACTGATTGGCAAAAAATTTTATTTTCTAAGAAAAAACCTTCTTTTACTGATGAAGAGGCAGATTTTTTCTTTAATAGAACATTAAATAATTCTCAAAAGGATGCAGTTAATTTTGCACTTCAAACTGATAAGGTATCATTAATTCAAGGACCGCCGGGAACAGGGAAAACAATTACAGCAGTTGAAATAATAAGGCAATATGTAAAAAGAGGAAAGAGAGTTTTAGCTACAGCAGATTCAAATGGAGCAGTTGATAATTTGCTAAATAAGATTTCTAAACATAATAAAAAAATACTTAGAATTGGAAATCCTTTAAGAATAAATGATGAATTAAAGATATATAGTTTGGATTTTCAAATGGAAATACATCCACTAAATGAAGAGAAAAAGAATATTTATAAAGAAATAGATTTTTTACTAAAAGAACAAAGTAAGTTAAAAAAACCAAATCAGAGATATTTAAGAGGTCTTACAGGGGAAGAAGTTTTAGAATTATCTAAAGAAAATAAAACTGTAAGAGGAATTCCACTAGAAAAAATACTTGAAATGAAACCTTGGTTTGAGATGCAGCATAAGATAAACCCTAAATTCAATAAAATTGAAGAGATAGAACAAAAAATTATTGAAGATTTATTAAAAAAAGCTGATATTATTTG
>Ga0193964_1000563_pt1 | contig 17972 bp, 16 predicted proteins | sample FB_7_MG_FD_140323 | JGI IMG/M metagenome (GOLD analysis project Ga0193964, IMG submission 140323) | Microbial mat bacterial communities from the Broadkill River, Lewes, Delaware, United States - FB_7_MG | ecosystem: Environmental > Aquatic > Freshwater > River > Microbial mats | place: USA... | reverse complement strand
GTGTTGACCCGATGGCGGAAAAGTATGAATCTTGGTCAGTTTATCAATATGTGAGAAATAATCCTATACTAAGAATTGATCCTAACGGTATGGATGATTATAAGATAAATAGGGAGACTGGTGCTATAGAGTTAGTAAAGGAAACAGATGATGAAACTGACAGAATCGTTAAAACATATAGCCGTAAGAGTAAAAGAGGTAAAGTTAAGTACAAGAAAAATGGAGAAGCTAAAATTGCATTTGGTGGTGTACAGAAAGGAATATTAAAGGACGGAATTAATTTTCAAGAAAATGACAACATAATTGAAGTAGGAGGAGAAGGACAGCCAACTGAAGATGGAGTTAAATCTTTTACATTACAGCTTTCAGAGCACATTGGAAAAGAGATTAAAGGTTTTTCGTATTCATCTAATGCTTCTGGGAATGTTACAGATATGGTATTAGGAAAATATATAAATAATTCAAGAACGGAAGCTTTTGGTGATCCCCGTGAATTAATGAGAAAATACGGAGTTAATAATACTCTAAATAGTATTATACAACAATTTCACACTCATCCTGATGGCATATTAGGTGCAACTGAATCTGATCCCCACCTTTCACAAGACGTTAATAGACTTCAAATTGAAAAACCACTGATACCCAATGCAAGTTTTATAATATTGTATAGAATTTCAGTACAGGTAAAACCAGGAGAATACGATTATACGCATGAATATAAACCCCAAAAATAATAATAAGATGAAAAAGATATTAATTGTTTTTATTGTACTTAGTGTTTCGATATGTAATCTTTATTCTCAGAATAAAACAATTAAAGGAAGAGTGATCTCTGATGATTTTGAAACTGTGCCGGGAGCTTTTATTATGATTAATGACACAGTTAAAATTGGAAGAACAAATATGGATGGTTTTTTCCAAATAGACATCCCTGTTTCCATGAAAAAAATAAAATTTTTGTTTGTGGGACTGGATCCAACAACTATAGAGCTTGTAGATGCATGTAAGAAAATTGAGGTTATAATGATGCGTGGAAGTACTTACGACTTTATGACTTTAAAACGTGCTGAAAGGAAGAGGAAAAAAAGATTTAAAAAGCTTCCTGAGATACATAAACAAGCTTTCGACAAAGGTCTATTTAAAACTGAATATGCTTGCTATAAACGTAAGTTTGAATCCTTTTATCTGAAAGAAAAATAACCCTAGCTAGGCGGACTGTTCCTAACAGCCACAAGTCTGTGACTTGTGGCTTGGAAAAATTAAATAAGAAAGTTAAATATAACCCACTTGCATTTAAAATGTGAGTGGGTTTGTTATTTACAGATAATGATACCTACGATGTAAGCGGTATTACGAATGATTATAATGATAATCAGTTGAAAGGAGTGGAGGATGCAGCTCCTGTTGTTAGAGGTTTTAAGGATGGAGCCTCTGCTACAACCGAGTACCTTTATGACGACAACGGCAACATGAGAAAGGACTTAAACAAAGGCATTTCGTTAATTGAATATAATGTTTTAAATTTACCAGAGAAGATAGTCTTTGCCGATGGCAAGGAGATAAGCTATGTTTATTCGGCTTCTGGCGAGAAGTTGCAGAATGTAGTTGGCGGTAAGACTTTGACATATTGTGGCGGCTTTGTATATGAGAATGGAATATTGCAGTATGTTCTGAATAGTGAGGGTAGATATGTAGTGAGTGGTTCAAGTGGAGCATATGAGTATAACCTTACGGACCATCTTGGTAATGTGCGAGCAGTAGTTGATGGTAATGGAGCCATTAAGCAGAAGAGCAATTATTATCCTTTCGGAATGACATTTGATACCTATGAGGGTTCAACTAATAAGTACTTGTATAACGGCAAGGAGAAGCAAGAAGGTACTGAATGGTTGGACTATGGAGCTAGGATGTATGCTTGTGAATTGGGAAGATGGATGTGTGTTGATCCGATGGCGGATCAGAGATTATGGGTGAGCCCCTATAATTATTGTCAGAATAATCCATTAAGTAGAATTGATCCAAATGGAATGATGGATATTGTAAAACCTACACCTGAGGCACTTAAAGTTATTAAAAATACATTATCAGAAGAAGATGCTAAGTTTGTTCAACTAGATAAAGATGGAAATATTGATGCAGAATTAATTAATTCTAATTCTAGTGAAAGTCAAAATTTTTCTAATTTAGTAGAAATGGTAAATGATGATAAAACAGTTGAAGTTCATACATTAAGTAACGAGCAAACTTTTGATTATAAAGACAAAAATGGAGTTATGAATAAAGATGGAAAGGTGAAAACTGATTATTATAAGGGTGAATTAGTATATATGAATGCAACGACACTTACACCTTCAGATAACCATACAGAAAAGCCTTCTTCACAACAATCTCCTGATAATAACGTTTATGTTTATATTCCGAAAAACCTGAGTATTCTTAAATCAGCTGAAATTATGAGTCATGAGCTCTACGGGCATTCATATATTTATATGATAATGGGGCCAAATAAAAATAAGCATATTATAAATGGTTGTACTGATATGAACAAATCTTTAATGAATAGGATAAAGAGGTCTATTAATGAAACTAATACTAATTTTAAAAATAGGAAGTAATGAGGTATATCTATTTATTTATTGTTTTATTACTGTGCTTAGATTTGCATTCACAAATTAATGTTTCTCATGAACTAGAAATTATAGACGCACAAGGTCAAGAATATATTGATACCAAACTGACATATGAAAATACGGATTCCATAACATATTCTTTATGGATAAATACTTGGAGGATTATTGTTGCTACAAATACGGATGAAAAAATTTTTGGTGTTCCATATATGTCAAATTTGGTAAATTTTTTATTTATTACTCCTATTGATTATGATTTTGATAAATACTTTGATTCTCAAACTGAGTTTGAGAATTTAGGTGATTTATATAGTAATAGAATAAAAATATTAAAACCCAGAGAAAAATTTGTTATTCATTTGATAATAAAAGACAAAAGTGTAATATCTTTTGTTAGGAACAATAAATTTAAGGTTTCCTATATTTATGGAATCTGCCCTTATGAGAAAATGTACAGTGTTTTAAATATTGAAGAAAAAGACACCTACTCTTCTAGTGATTTAGTATTGGCAAATATTCCAATATTAGAAAACAAAATAGGTTCTAATACAAGAGGTACTTTTTTCTATTTTATGGAAGGTAAAAAAATAGAAATAAACATATCAATGTTTAATAATATTTTTGAAAAAAGATATTACAATATTAAGAAGTAAGTTATTGTTTAAGAGGGTATCTATATTAAGAAAGAATATCTGATATTAAAAACAAAAAGATGCTAAACTTCTGATAGTTATACTATATTCCTTCACCGACGGGAGATCAGTATTTAACTATGGTATACAGGTCATATCTTTTTGATGATGAAAATTCAGGTGTATATTTGTATTATGGAAAATATAAGCAAGGTGAAGAAATTCCAAATGAATATCTGAAGATAAAATTTGATGATTGTTCTAGTTTGGGAATAACATGGACAAAACCTATGGTAATACAGTATGACTCTATAATAGATGATAAACTTGATAAGAAGAAGATAATATGTTACTCAACTAATAAAGAATATTATAATGATGAAAGAGTAAAAAGTACTATTTTTCCTATATCAAGAGAACATTTTAGTTTGGATGAAATTTCATATAACTGTATAGAAGAAAAAATAAAGATGTGGAAAGAAAGTGTACAAAAGAACCAAATTAAGTAATAGCATATAGTTAAGATATCATCGATATAAATTTTAATAGCACCGTAAACATTGATTCACGGTGCTATTTTATTAGTGATCCTCTATCTCTCTTTATCCTCTGTCAAAGTAAATTTTCCTGTTACATAACGAAGTTGTAAAACTCAGCATTCTCAATGCTCTTTATCAATAAAATAATAATTAAATTTGCAGCACATACTTACGTAAAGACACAATAATGACACTCGAACAACTACCAAACATAGGGAAGACACTAGCAGAAAAACTAGAACAGGCAGAGATAACAACACCAGAACAACTGACTGCGATAGGAAGCGAGAAAGCATTCGTAAAACTATCAATAATAGACGATAGCGCATGTTACAATATGCTATGTGCACTTGAAGGAGCAATACAAAGAATAAGATGGCACAGCCTATCAGCAGAAAAGAAACTCGAACTAAAAGAATTCTTCGAAATGAACAAAAGAAGCTAGTGATTCAAAAAACAGAACCATAATAGTAATCCGTCCTTTTTGTTTATTATAATTATTACTACTTTTGCGCACCCAAAACACACCATAGGCCAGAACAGGTCTACCATAAAGGTATCAGGGCACTTACAAATAACAAGTAGTAAATAACATATAATAAGAAGAAAAACAAAATAACATACAACAATGAATCCAATTCTAAACAAAAACCTATTCCTAGTAAAAGAACACGTAGGCATGTTCAAAGCAGCAAACAACTACGACATCTACAACCCTGAAAACCAGGAAATGACAATGACATGCCGAGAAGAAAACCTAGGATTCTTCACAAAACTGCTACGCTTCACAGACTATAAAAGAATGACACCATTCAACATAGAAATAAAAACAGCAGCAGGAGAAAAACTAATAACAATAAAAAGAGGCATAGCACTATTCCTATCAACAGTAGACGTATACGACGAAAACGAAAGACTAATAGGAAGATTCAAACAAAAATTCTTCTCAATAGGCGGTAAATTTGACGTACTAGACGCAAACGACCAAGTACTTTGTACCCTAAAAGGAAAATGGACAAGCTGGGACTTCAAATTCATAAAAGACAACATTGAATTCGCACACGTAAGCAAAAAATGGGCAGGATTCGGAAAAGAACTCTTCACATCAGCAGACAACTACATGCTAAGCATCAACGAAGGCGTACCAAGTGACAACCCAATGAGACAACTAATACTAGCAGCAGTAATGTGCATCGACATGGTATTAAAAGAATAATTAACTAAGAATTATTGTTAAATATATTCGTCTGAAAACAGAGTAGAAGAGGAGTAAAAGAGGGGAGGAAGAGGGGAAGAAGAGGGTCCCTAGCAAAAAAGCCAAAAAAAAGACCCTAAAACGGGTCAATTAAGTCTGATTTTATGATTAATAGCACAACTAGTACAACAAACTAGAAAACACAACAAAAGCAGACTGCCTTTCAATACTCTAACACAAAGATAGACAGAAACAAACGAAGAACAATGGGTTTGGGTCTGAGAAAGTTGAAAATATATCTATAACAATAAAAACAGCCCCCAAAAGTCTGATTTACTTTTTGGGGGCTGTTCAGTTATAAAACAAACACTAAACCCTACAAAACACCAAGAGCCACAAGCTCATCACGAAGATTCATACCATCATGAACATGAACCGTATTAAACCCTAACTCCCTAGCAGTACGGATATTAGCAATATTATCATCAATAAAAACAGACTCAGTAGCATTAATACCATAACGCTCAAGCAAAACATCAAAAATAGCCCTATCAGGCTTAATCAACTTCTCCTCACCAGACACCACAATACCATCAAACTCACCAAAAAACGAATACCTAGCCAAAGCAATAGGAAACGTCTCAGCCGACCAATTCGTCAGGCCAAGAAGCCTATACTTACCCCTTAACTCATACAAAACATCAACATTCTCCTTAATATCACTATGAAGCATCACATCCCACTTATCATAGAACAACTGAATCAAATCATGATGCTCAGGAAAACGCTCCTGTAACAAACGAGTACCCTCAGTCAACAAACGCCCCTTATCCTGCTGCACATTCCACTCATCAGTACAGACATCAGCAAGAAAACGCTCCATCAAAGCATCATCATTAAAAACAGACTTATACATATAACGAGGATTCCAGTCAACAAGAACACCCCCAAAATCGAAGACTACATTCTTAATACTCATAAAAACAATTATTGTGTAAATAGTAATCCAAAAATACTAAATAAATCCAGTACCCAACAACACAGCAAGCACAATAATCATAACCCCAACAATAAGCTGAACCGACCGCATAGTAATCTTCCTAAGCACCTTCCGTCCGAAAAAAGACCCCACAAAAGCAGCCAGACAAGCCGTAACAACCATATAAAAAGCACTATCACCACTAACAGACTCAAAATGCCTCGAAAAAAACGACAGACCATAAACACTCAATCGCGACACATCAATAAGCACAGCAGAAGCAATACTCGTAGCAATAAATCCCTCCTTAGTCAGGCCAGCACGAAGCAAAAACATAGAACGCAACGCCCCCTGATGACCAGACAAACCACCAAAAAAGCCAGACAACGAACCACCCAGAGGAAGAAACTTACGAGAAAACGAAAACTTCTCAAAACGCCTATCAATCTCAATAACCGCAAAAACAACAAGCAAAAGTGCAATAACAAACTTAACAAGCGTAACCACAAAAAGCGACTCGCCAACATGATAAGAAAATAAAACAATATCAGTACTTAAAACACTCAACAACAGAGCACCAACAAGCGCCATAAGAGCAGCAGGAATAGCAAACAACGCCACAGTCTTAAAATCAATATGCTTCCATATAAGCGTAGCCTTAAACAGATTATTAAGCAAATGCACAATAGCCGTAAGAGCAATAGCAATCTCAACAGGGAAAAAGATGGCAAATACGGGCATGAGAATTGTTCCCAACCCAAAGCCAGAGAAGAAGGTTAGGAGGGCAGTGGCAAAAGCTATAAGGGCAATTAACAGGTATTCCATGAATGGGTTTACTGAAAAATGGAGGGAAGGGTTGCCTGTTGAAATAAACTAAAACACTAAATTCAAAGACAATATTTAAATAAATATTATCTTTAAATAATCGTTATCTAATTATTAATATGGATAATCTATATCAAACCAAATAATAGAAAATATATATCATGAAAATTTTTCTGTCATATTCATGGATAGACTCAAAACAAGCAGATCAAATTGAGACATTCCTATCTTCAATTGGACTCACTGTTATAAGAGATATAAATAGTTTAAAATATAGAGATAATATCGAAACATTTATGGCATCTATCAGGGATTGCGATTATTCCCTGATCTTAATCAGTAACGATTATTTAAAATCGTCAAATTGTCTTTATGAATTTATTGAACTGTACAAAGAAAAAGAGTTTCTAAAAAAATTCATGCCTATATTGCTGGAAAATACGTCCATTTATTCTACAGAAAATAAATTAGAACTTATTCAATTCTGGAAAGAAAAAGTTGAATCAACCAAAAAATCAATTAGCGACTTCGAACCTACCAAAACAATATCTTTAATACAAGAGTTGAAACATTATGAAACAATCTATAGTGAATTTGATTCAATTATAAATTCAATTGCAAAGTATAAGAATATATCTCTAGAAGAAGGATATAATTCAAGCTTTAAAGATATAATTGAATTTATGGGTATAGAGAATCCAAAAGTAAAAATCGAAATATCAAGAATTGAAAACATTAAAGATGAAGAATTACAAGATATTGAAATTAATAAATTAAAAAATACATACCCAGGAAACATTAGTATAATATTTGCAGAAGGTTATATAAATTTAACTAAAAGAGGTAACTATAAAAAAGCTCAACTCGCTTTTGAAAAATACCTTGATGTCGAAACTAATAGTTCAGCATTAAATAATCTTGGATTATGTTTATATAATTTAGACAAATTATCTGAAGCCGAAGAAATATATAAAAAGTCACTTTTATTATCTCCTTCATATAAAACGTATTTTAACATGGGGAATCTTGAAGCTAAAAAAAATAATTTTAATAAAGCCGTTATATATTGGATAAAGTCAATTAAGGCTAATCCCTATTATGCTATTACCTATTTCAACGTCGGAAAGATCTATACAGATATGAATGGAGACTTTAAAAATGGAATAAAATATTATAAAAAAGCCTTAGAGCTTGATCCTCATTTAAGAGAAGGATATACCAATATCTCCTCTATTTATATTAGACAAAGCAATTTTAAACAAGCCGCTTTCTATCTAGAAGAGTGTCTTAAATATAATCCCAACGATTATGTTGCAATGTATAACTTGGGTACGGTATACCAAGATATACATGGACAACAGCACAAATCTAAATCTCTATATCGTAAATCAATAAGGAAGAATTTTAATTATACATCACCGAAAATAGGACTAGCAAAATTATTAATTTTAGAAGGAGGAGATTTTGATGAAGCAAAAGAACTATTGAGAGATGTATTAAGTATTAATCCAAATAATAAGGATGTTAAAATGCTTTTAAATTTTTTTGAAGAAAAATAGTTTCTATCTCTGTATTTCTATTTATAATATGTACCTTATGTCATGATATATTAAATATATAGAACTAACAATAGCATGAACTACTTAATCTTAGCTTCAGGAGTAATTGCAGCACTTGCCACAATAGGTCATTTTGCAGTAGGAACTAAAGAATTTTTAAAACCAGTACTAAATTCAAATATTGATGAGATACCTAAAAAGGTAATGCACAGTCTGTTTCACTATATGTCGGTTTATATGACTATAACATCTATTATTTTACTTACCATTGGAACAGGTTATAATCTAGTGTTTGAAAATACAGCTGACGTTGTAAAATTAATAGGTTTCTCTTACGCAGGCTTTGCTATAGTACAATTTGTTATAGCTATTACATCAACTATAGATAAGGGAGTTTTTAAACTATTTCAATGGATTTTTTGGGTACTTATTGCTATCTTTACATTAACCAGTACATTATAATATGGAGAAACTCGAACTAATAAAATACCCACCAAAGAACGAAATACTTAAAGACTTCGTTAAATATATATGGATTTTTAGAAGTAAGGACGAGTTTGTTGTTGACAATATACTATTCCCTTCCAGTAATATCGATTTCATACTAAACTTGTCAGATCCTATTACATATATAATGAATGACAAAGCACAGACATTCAAAGGATTTCACTTCAGTGGCATAAGAGATAGTTTTAGTATTGTGAAACATGCCGGTATGATTGATGTTGCAGGGGTCGCTTTCCATCCAACAGGGGCATATCCATTTATAAAGAACCCACTTTCAGAGTATTCTAATAAAACTCTGGAGCTTAACGATGTTATTGATGGTTTTGACTCTATATATGATGAACTAAAAAATGCAGAAACAGACCTAGCCAGAGTAGATATTATTGAAAAAAAATTACTTGATATTATTGACACTAGTCTAACTCCAAAAAAACATCTTAATGAATTTATAAATACTCTAAGTATCAATCGCTATAAAGTTAAGATAGACGACTTCTGTCAGCAAATAGGAGTAAACCAAAAGACTTTTGAACGTGATTTTAAGAAATATGTAGGTATTACCCCCAAAGCTTTCATTAAACTCACAAGGTTTCATAAAACTCTTACTCAAATGATTAAAAACAATTATGAGAACCTGACCTCTCTGGGATATAATCAAGGATATTTCGATCAGACCCACTTCATAAAAGACTTTAAATTCTATATGGGAACCACGCCATCAAAGCTTTTAAAGGATGATTCGCTGGTAAAGAAAGTATTCGAACTCAAATAAAATGTCTATTTTTTACTATTTCCTAGCATTTCATCTATATATCTTTGTCTTAACTAATGTACACTCTCAAAAAGTAAATAAAGATATAAAACAAGAGATCATTACTTAACTTAATGCTAAACACGCAAATCAAACATGTTGGATTGATCTATAATGTTTCCCATTCATAACTGAATTATCAATCCATTAAACAACATTAATCCCATCGAAATTCGGTGGGATTTTTTTTTACCTTTGTGCGACTAAATAAGTACAAATGACTCCAGTAGAAAAGAAAAGCTTTAGCTTACATCTAATATATGCCATAATTGAAGGATGCCTTAAAGGCTGCTTCATAATGAATGAATTCATCTTCCTACGAAGTATGAAAGGAGGGACATACCAGCTAGGGATACTCTTCCAGCTGTCAATGGTACTACTACTACTGTCGATTGTCTTCAACGAAATACTAAAAAGAAGTACCAATAAAAAGCGAATACTAATATGGGTAGGAATAATATGCCACTTACCTCTGATGCTAACATATTTCTTCCCAACACTGGCAAATTCATACACAACGAACCTACATTACCAGTTCATATACATGGGAATCTTCTTTATGTACTACATGTCAACACCACTGGTGCTACCGACTATTAATTTGCTTCTTAAGAACACCTATTCGCACGCTAACTTCGGTAAGTTTTATAGCATAGCCTCATCAGTAGGTAGAATAAGTATGCTAATCTCAACATTTGCCTTCGGAATGATACTAGAAAGCGATAATTACGCCTTCAGATACGTATATCCAGTACTAGCAATAATAGGAATAATCTCAATAATATGCCTATCATTCATACCATACCAATCAGAAACAATAGCAGTTACACGCAAAGGATTCTGGGGATCGATAAAAGACTCAATGACAAGGATGGTAGGAATAATTAAGACAAACAAACCATACAAAGACTTTGAGATTGGTTTCATGCTATACGGCTTTGCCTTTCTAAGTACATCAGCCGTTATAACCATCTTTTTAGAGAGCTATCTGAACCTTAACTACATGTCAGTGGCATTTTACAAGAACGTCTTCAATGTACTTGCAGTTGTTCTTATGCCATTCTTCGGTAAGATTCTTCACAAACTGGACCCTAGACAATTTGCCCTTATAACATTCGGGTCACTTGGATTATACATATTCTTTATAGCTCTGACTGAATTCTTCCCGTCACACTATACATACATGGGAATAGAAATATACTACACACTGATACTAGCAATGATCTCCTTCGGAGTATTCTCGGCATCAATGCCATTACTATGGAATATTGGTTCGGCATACTTCTGCAAAAGTAAAGACGCAGGCGATTATCAGTCAATCCACCTTACGCTAACGGGAGTAAGAGGAGCATTTGCCCCTCTATTCGGGATATTCTTCTATGAAACAATGGGGTATATGGGGACATGGTCGATTGCAATACTAGCAGTAATAGCAGCACTAATACTCATGGTATATTCGTATAAAAGATACTAGACTAATAATTTAGCCAATTTCTAAACGCACTAGCTTTCTCCTTACTTACAATTATCTTATCCTTAAACGGAGGCTTGATACGCACAATAACCTTATTAAGAAAGTATGGCTCAATCTTAATGATAGAATTAATACAAACCATCGTCTGCCTGTTAGTCCTGAAGAACGTATCAGGATCAAGCTGCTGACCAAGCTTATCAAGAGAAATATCAAGAGGATACTCCTTACCATCATTACCAACAGCAAAACACACCTTATTCTCACTATAAAAATAAGCAATATCCTTAACAAGAAGAGAAGTATAATCAGTTGCACCACTAATAAGAAAGCGAGTACGATACTTCTTAGTAGGCTGAGTAATACTCTCAAGAATCTCCATCATCTCAGCCTTAGTATTCTCAACAACAGCCGAGCCAGACATTTGTTCAAACTTATTAATTGTCTCAGCCAGATGCTCCTTACTAACAGGCTTAAGAATATAATCGATACTATTAACCGAAAACGCCTGAATAGCATACTCATCATAAGCAGTAGTAAAAACAAGCTTACTCTTCAAGTCAATCTGCTCGAGAAAAGAGAAAGAATTACCATCAGAAAGATGAATATCAAGAAAAAGAATATCAGGATGCTCATTCTCATTAAACCACTCCACAGACTCCTCAACACTTCCAGGCAGGGTTAAAATCTCCCAATCAGGACGAATAGAACTAATCATATTCTTCAGCATTCGAGCCGCAGGAATCTCATCCTCAATTATAGCCGCTTTAATAGTTTTCATGCAATAAAGGTATTTGTATCATAAAAGTTGTCTCAGTCTTATTTACAATAATGTCCTTATTAGACATCAGTTTATATCTTGAAGATAAATTCTTTAATCCCTCGCCCGACACCTCAACATCCTTCTTGGGACAAAGCTTATTACTCACAACAAGATACTCATTATCAGGAGTAGTCATAATACTTATAACCATTGGCTTAGAACTACTTATAGTATTATGCTTAATGACATTCTCAGCCAACAACTGCAAAGACAAAGGAGGGATAAGTCGTTCATAAACCGACTCATCAAGCTGCATATCAATACTTAAACAAGAGCCCAATCGTACCTGGTGAAGGAAGATATACGAATTCAGGAACTTAAGCTCCTTACTTAGAGGAACAAGCTTATTATTCTGTCCCTGAAGGATATATCTATACACATCAGAAAGCTTACGAGCAAACTCCGATGCATCTTTAGGACTATATTCAATCTCAGAAATAAGAGTATTAAGACTATTAAAAAGGAAATGCGGATTCAATTGATTCTGCAAAGCCATATATCTGGCATGGTCAGCCGTCTCCCTTAGTTTATCAGATTCTTTATGAAGGTATAACGCATATCTGAAAGTATTATTAACAAGAACTAAACCTGTAATTATCAGTTCCATAAGCCACATAAGAATCAATATTCTCATTCCTCTGGCAGGAATAACAAAAGGAGTCTCCATATTAGCCAAAGAACGCATAACAACAAGTGAGAAATAATTAACCACAAGAAAAACCACTGCAATAAACAAGTAATACCACAATATCTGTTTTCTGTTCTTATACAAAAGAGGGACATACTTATCAAGCCATCTATTAATACCTAAGAACATGAATCCCACCGCATTAAACGAAAAAATTATACCTATAAAGAACCATATATACCCTTTATCTTTAAGCATAGAGATAAACGATTCATCAAAATCCATTGTCAGGATAATAAATGATATAAATGCTAAACTCGTAAAAAGCAGTATATATCCCAGTAGTGAATTCTTCTTATATAAATGACTAAAATCCATGTCCTTATTTAGTTATTAAAAAAATCGGTTGCACCAATAGCTCTCAAATATCTTGAATGATATAACTGAGCCGAAATCTTAGCAGCCACATAGTTTTTACGAGCAGTATGCAAGAATAGTTGAGCATCAATAACCTCAGTAATTGAACTATAACCATCCTGATATCTCTCAAGAGAAATTGCTTCATTCTCCCTAGCTTTCTCCAACGAGTTCTCATTAAGCTTAACCTGCTCAATAGATTGCTTATAAGTAGAAAAAGCCGACTGTATCTCCAAAGATACATTATCTTTTGCTTTTTGGAACTGAGTCTCAGCAATATCCTCCTTCAAACGGTATGCCTTCTTCTCATGCTTACGCTTGTTCCATTCAAAGATAGGAATTTTCAACTTTACATACACAGCATAATTTGGATCAAAATCACTATCAAAATCATAACCAGGAGAGGAGTAATTACCCTCAGCACCAACGCTAAGACTAGGACGATACTTCCCATCATTAATACTAGTTAACGATTTCTGCACATCAATCTTATTCTTAGCCATCTCTATAACCGGACGCTTATAAACACTCGGTATAGCAAAATCAGCAGACTTACTAGCAGGTATAAGACTATCCACACGAATATCAGTATGCAAATCCTGACCAATAAACGAATTAAGAGCCAAAAGACTATTCTCTAAATTAGTCTGAGACTGTTTCTGAAGATACTTCACCTCATTTAGTTTCACCTCAACCATAAGCAATTCATTACGACTAACAAGCTCAGCATCAACACGCTCCTTAACAATCTTAACAAGATTCTCAGTAGAACCAATATAATCATCCATTATCTGCACCACCTCCGTCTGAGCAACAGCATTCCAATAACGCACATCAGTCTGATAAACAACATCCAAAAGCACAGACTCCGAATTATCCTTAGCAATATCAGTCTGCACCTTAGACAACTTATAGTTATTACGAATCATTCCACCCTGATAGATAGGCTGAGCAACAGTTACAGCACCCTTATAAGCCTCATTATCACCCTGGAAACCAACAGGAGCAGAAGCTCCTGGTAGCTGGATAGACAATTCCATAGGGTTTCCCGTATAGCTGTAATTCGCATTAGCAGCCACTTTAGCCAAGAAGTCAGTCTTTGCCGACTTCTCCTTACTCTTAGCAGCCTCAATATTCATTTGAGCAGCCTTCATATCCTGATTGTAAGAAATAGCCATCTTACGATATTTGCTTAATAAATCATTCTCCTGAGCATAGCCCTTAGAAACCAGCACCGTAGAAAGAAAAAGTATATATATTAATTTGTTTCTCATCTTATTATCTTTTAATCTTATAGAAAATAGCATACATAACTGGCGTCACGAACAAAGTAAGGAAAGTCGCAAAAGCTAATCCAAACACAATAGTCGCAGCCATTCCACCAAACACAACATCGAACAACAATGGCACCATACCAAATATCGTTGTAATTGCAGCCATCAACACCGGACGCGCCCTCGAAACAGTTGACTCAATAATTGCATCATACACCGGACGCCCCTGATTCCTCTGCTCATTAATCTCATCAATCAGCACAATCACATTCTTAATAATCATACCCAAAAGACCTAACCAGCCAGCAATACAGAAAAAACCAAAGTTAAAGCCAGTAACCAACAGTCCGAACACCAACCCAATTAAAGAAAGAGGAAGGATAAGGATAATAATCAACGGCTGTCGGTAATTTCTAAACAGAGCAACAAGAATGAGTATAATTAGCAGAAATGCAAGAGGAAAATATACAGCGATAGCCTCCTGAGCCTCCTTCTGAATCTTAAACTGCGAATCCCAGTAAAACGAATACCCATCAGGAAGTTCAATGCCTTCAATCTCTGCACGAATCTCTTTATGAACCTCAGACATAGTATAACCCTCCTTAGGATCACACATAGCAGCCATACTCAAAGCTCTATTATAAGTCTTAATATTTGGATACTCCCAATCAAGACTCATACCCTTAGTCACTTGAGAAAGAGGAGCAGACTTCTTGCCATTCCATATAGAAAAATCACCCAATTCCTCAAGACTCATATCCTCACTAGTAGCTGATTTAAGTAAAACTGGTACTTTCTTATTATTATCTCTATAAATCCCAACAGGCAGACCATCACCAAGCGACTTAGTAGCCTCAAGCATATTAGCCTTACTAATATGTAACTGTCCAGCACGTATAGGATCATACTCAGCCTTAATAACCGACGACATATTTCCCCACTCATTACGAGCATAATCAACCTTAGGATTCTTACTCATAATACCAATAGCCAGATTAGTAAGAGAATCCAACACCTGCGCATCCGGTCCGTAGAAACGAGCCTCAATAAGCGCCTGAGGAACAGTACTCAACTCAAAACGATTAACCTTCAGGAACATATCAGGAAACTCATTACGAATAGACTCCCTCAGTTCTGTCTGTAACTTAGTAGCCTCCTTAAGATTCTCAGTCTTAATAAGACACTGACCATAATTAGACTGCGGTCCGAAAGACGCATTAGCCAGATAATACCTTGGAGGAGTCTGACCAACAAACGAAGTAACCGACTTAGTCTCTTCAAAAGAACTAATATAATCAGTCACTTTCTCAACCTTCTCTTCCATAGCCCCAAAACGAGCACCCTCAGGCATCCACATATCTACAGTGAAATACTGCTTATTAAGCTGAGGAAGAAACACCTTAGGAATAAATCTAAAACCAAATAACGATAGTGCCAATAACACCACGACAACAGAAACAACCAAATACTTTCTCTTAATAAGCTTCTCCAAAGTACTACGGAACCACACATAAACCTTTCCACCATACAAATCACCCTTCAACTCATCCTTACGCGGTCTCTTCACAAAGAGCTCCATATAGAAAGGAGTCTGAATAAGAGCAAAAATCCAACTAAATAGGAGAGAGACAGCAATAACAATAAACAAAGACGATAACAATTCCCCAGTCAAGTGAGGAGAAAGATACACTGGCAAAAACGTAAGAATAGCAATAAGAGTAGCCGCCAACAACGGAATAGCCGTAGACGACACAGCTCGCATTATAGAAACACGCTTTCTCATTCCTTTCTGCATATTCATCAACACAGAATCGGACACCACAATAGCATTATCCACAAGCATACCCATAGCAATGATAATAGCAGCAAGCGACATTCTCTGCAACGCAATATTCTGAGTAAACATTAATATAAGTGTAGCCAGAATAGAAAAAACCAGTCCGCTACCCACCAATAAACCGTTCTTAAAACCAATAAACAGTAATAAGATCAGCACAACAGTAATAACAGAAATGATAAGATTCATGATAAAACCATCATTAGCAACAGCCGACTCATGCCCCTGATCATAGATACTTGTAAGCTGAAACTTCTCAGGCATCTCCTTCTGAAAATGCTCTACACGCGCCTTAACAAGCTCTGCCATATCAACAACATTACCAGTAGACACCGTAGACACAGCAATACCAACACCTGGCATATTATTAACCTTCATCTTATTGATAGCAGGCTCAAGATATGCCTCCTTAACCTGAGCAATCTCTTTAAGCTTAAAATACTCACCACTCTTAGACACGATAGTCAGGTTCTCAATCTCTTCAAGACTAGAGAAACTACCAGTAGACTCAATGCGAATACGCTTATCCTTAGTCTCAACAGCACCACCATCAACAACCTTATTCTGTTTATTAATAGCATAAGCAATCTCAGAAGAAGTAATTCCCGACTGAGCCATCAGAGTAGGATTGATATTAATCTCAATCGTAGGATGCTGTAATCCATACAACTGAACCTTTGCAACATCCTTAACCTTAAGTAAATCATTCTTAATAATAGTAGCCTGATCCTCCAGATCCCTATAGGAAACGCCATTCCCATAAAGACCATAGAAGACTCCAAGTACATCACCAAAGTCATCATTCACCACTGAAGTACCAGCACCTTGAGGCAATTTTGATTGAACATCACCTACTTTACGGCGTAAGTTATCCCACAACTGCTGCATTTGGTGAGCACGTATCTCTTTCTTTATATGAACATTAATCTTCGATAATCCTGCACGATTCTCCGACTTAATGTAATCAACCTCACCAATAGCCTGAATTGCTTCTTCAAGAATATCAGTCACCTGAGTCTGCACCTCCTTAGGAGAAGCACCAGGATACTGAGTAATAACTACTGCTTGTTTAATTGTAAAGGGAGCATCTTCCAGCTTACCCATCTTTGAGTATGAGAACATTCCACCCAGAATTACTATAAGAAGTAATAAGTGGGTTAGTGCTCTATTTTTTAGAAAAAATTTAATGGTCTTCATCTTAATTATTTTGGATAGTCACAAGTTTGTTATTAGATAAATAGTTCTGACCAGACATCACGATAAGGTCGTTAGCAGTCAGTCCGCTAGTTATCTCTACAAATGCATCTTTCTTTAATTCACCCACTGTTACTGGTATCATATTTACTTTCTTTGAATCCTTATTGTAAAGCCACACATATGAACCCACTGATGGACGATTACATACAGCTACTTGCGGTACTTTAAGTGTAGCATCCTTATCCTCTGATAGTGTAAACTTTAAAGAACCTGTCATTCCGCCTAATAGGTCGAAATCCTTATTGTTATTCTCAACAATAGCGGTCATTAAAAAAGAAATATTGTTAGAAGTAGTACTCTTTGAAACATCCCACGAACTTGCTTTTAAATTTTTACCTTTAAGTGCATCAAACTCAACCTCAATAGATTGAATATTCTTAGAATAAAGAGCAACATCCTCCGGAATAAAAGCTTCAAGCTTAAGTTTATCGATATTTATAAACGATAGGACCGGTCTGTTTGCACGAACATCCTGAAATGCCTCTGCTTTCACACTTTGAACATATCCATTAAATGGAGCTATTAACTTCGTATCAGTTAATGCGTTAAGCGAAGCAATATATGCTGTTTTTGTAACACTATAGCTTG
>Ga0193964_1000555_pt1 | contig 18086 bp, 18 predicted proteins | sample FB_7_MG_FD_140323 | JGI IMG/M metagenome (GOLD analysis project Ga0193964, IMG submission 140323) | Microbial mat bacterial communities from the Broadkill River, Lewes, Delaware, United States - FB_7_MG | ecosystem: Environmental > Aquatic > Freshwater > River > Microbial mats | place: USA... | reverse complement strand
AGTTAGTTGAACAAGATACTTTGGAGAATCTTCTATCAAATAAGGTAAGTGATAAGATCAGTATAGAGATCATTTATAGTGAAAGTGTTGATTCTTTGGGTTTAAACATGTCAGATCCTAGTACTATACAAACTAAAGAGAATGACCTCTTTGAAATAGTTAATATATTAAACAACAACAAAATTGCTATTAAAAACATTAGATACGGATCAAGCAATCTTGAAAAACATTTTTTAGATATTACAGAGGTAGATAATGCTTAAAGCTATGATAAAAAAAGAGTTTCTACTTGTTCTTAGAGACAAACATGCACTTTTAGCTCTTTTTGTATTACCTGCAATATTTATACTGATCATGTCTGTAGCTATGCGTGAACAGTTTTCAAAAGATACTTTAGAATTTTCACTCTATGTAGAAGATCTTGATAAAACACAGATCAGTAAAGATATAATCTCTAGCATAAAAAAAGACAAATCTTTTGATATAACTCCAAGCAAAGATGGAGCTTCTTTTGTGATAACCATACCAAAGAGTTACTCCGACGATACAGAGAAAAAGATAAATATTTTAGTTGCTGACTCAATAAAGAGTGATCAGATAGAGATATTTAAGTCAATCCTTTCACAACATATTTTAGATATTAGGTTTGAATCTATTGCAAACTCTTTAGAAGAGTTGTCTTCTGATGCCGCAGAATCTATTTCGTCTTTAGATACCTCTTCTGAAAATCTTTACACATTAAAATACAACGAATCAAAATCAATCCCAAATTCAACACAACAAAGTGTTCCTGCATGGATAGTTTTTGGAATGTTTTTTATTATAATACCTATGTCGACAATATATGTAAACGAGAGAAAACAAAATACACTCTCACGTCTTAATTCTATGGATATCTCACTACTTTCTATGATGATGTCAAAAAGTATACCCTATGTTGTGATCAATCAAATTCAGGTATGGATAATGTTGGCTGTGGGAGTGTTTTTGGTACCATTATTTGATACTCCAGCACTAGAGATTAATGGTTCAGTCTTAGCACTTGTAATTTTATCATTAGCTTTGAGTGTGGCTGCTATTGGTGTTTCAACTGTTATCGCAGTTAGTGCGTCATCTACTGAACAAGCAACTACAATAGGTGGGATTATAAACATTCTTTTGGGTGCGATTGGTGGCGTAATGGTACCAAAGTTTACAATGCCTGATGCTATGCAAAAGTTTGCAGAAATTTCCCCTATGTCATGGGGACTTGACGGGTTTTTAGATATATTTTTAAAAGGTGCAGGTATTGGCACAATTATAGGTGACATAATGTTATTATTTATATTTGGAATAGTGCTTTTAATAATATCTATGATAGTATTACAAACAAGAATAAACAGAGGTCTTTAGATGGATTTGGAACAGTTAAAATTAGATTTAAAAAACATGATTATTGAAGAGTGTGAAAAAGATGATATAAGTGCTGAAGATATAGCAAATGATGTTGAACTTTTCTCTAATGCAAGTGGATTAGAGCTTGATTCACTTGATGCTTTGCAGATATCTATGGGGCTTCAAAACAGGTTTGGTATTAGACTTGGTGATTCTAAAGATTTTAGAAGAGTTGTAACAACCATAGATAATTTGGCTAAATATGTAAGTGAGCATAATGCATAGCATAAATATATTAGACTACTCTATAAAGTCATCCCAAGGGGATATAAAAGAGACTTTAGATGCTATAAAAAATGCAAAAGTTAAGGTCTCTTCAAAAGAGGTTCCTACACTAGATAGTAAAATCACAATACCTTATTTTTTATTTCAAGATGAAGTAAAAGCAGATCAAAATAGTGTTTTATCTGCAATAAGAGATGTAGTTACACCTATACTAGACAAATTAAGTAAAGAAGAAAAAGAAAAAACTGCGATCATTATAGGTACAGCTTTGGTTGACATGAATATTGTTGATTCCATAGAAGACTCTGCTTATGAAGAACAACGAAAACCATACTATACAAGTAAAAAATCTATAGATACATATGCAAAAGATTTAGCTCATGAGTTTGGGTTAAATGATTTTACTATGACTATAAATACTGCATGTACATCAAGTATAAATGCAGTTTTGGAAGCAAGAAATCTTATAAACAGTGGTGTTTTTGATAACGCTATAGTTATAGGTGTAGAGATATTTTCACAAATGATGAGCAGTGGGTTTAGCTCTATGAAGCTTTTGTCTTCAGATTTTCAAAGACCTTTTGATATCTCACGGGATGGCTTAGTTTTAGGTGAAGCTGTTGCAGCTGTTTTGGTAGGAAAAGGTGAGTCTTTATGGAGTGTAAAAGGTGGCTACAGTAACTGTAATTCTTTAAATATTACATCTGTAAGTCCTGATGGTGGTGAGTATGCAGATGTTATGAAGCGTGCTATGGAATTTTCAAATGTAGATGTAAAAAATATAACTGCTCTAAAAGCGCATGCAACAAGTACACCTACAAATGATCTATCAGAGATTAATGCAATAAATAAAGTGTTTGACACCAATACTAAATTTACTGCTATAAAACCTTATATAGGTCATACTTTAGGAGCTTGTGGTGTTTTAGAGATGGCTATATTTATGTCGTGTATAGATGATGGTTTTATTCCAGCTACGATTAGCCATAGTGAATCTATTATTAAAGAGTATGTTCCAATCCAAGAACATACAAAGTGTGAAAGTGGAGTTTTTATGCTCAACTATTTTGGTTTTGGCGGTAATAATACCTCTGTGATCATACAAAAAGAGTTAGCATGAAGTTATATGTAAAAGCTTACAGTAGTTATATAGGTAATATAAAAGAGTTTGATGTAAAAAAAGAGTTAAAGCAAAAATACAAACTCGATACAAGAAGACAAGACACTTTTATACATCTAGCTGTTTATGGAGCACAAAAACTTAGAGAAAATACAGATATAAATTTAGATGATGAACTATATGTTACAAGTGGACTTGGAAATATAGATGTTTTACAAAAAACAAACAACTATGTTGGTAAAGAGGGTAACTTTATTAAACCATTTGATTTTATAAATATGCTTGGCAATACTACAAGTTACTATGTGGCTTCATCACTTGGACTAAAGGGTAAAAACACATTCCAGATTTCAGATAATTTTACATATATAAATACACTTATATCTGTTTTTGCATCTTTAAACATCTCAAAAAAAGATGCTGTTTTAGGCTCAATTGACCTAGCAACTCAGCCAGATGAGATCATAAAAAGAGTTCTTGGTGTAGATAAAGAGACAAAAGTTACAAGTAGTGTAAATTACCAAAAACTATCATTAAATGAAGATGGTGCTTTAGCTTATATGGAGTTTGATTCAAAGTCTTATTCCTTAGATGAAATAAATGAGATACTTAAAACTACAAGTTTAGATGTTATATCTTCTATGCGTTGTCGCAAACTTGATACGAATAAATATGATGAGTACTTTGAAACAATACCTGCATATGCACTAAGTAAAGCTATAGAATCAAATAGTGACTTATTATATATTGATTGTTACGATAGTAAATACAAGCTATTAAAGCTAATCAATATTTAGAGGAGATAAGGGTTGGATAAATCAATTAAAATAATAAATGGAGAGTTAAATGAAAGAGGTTGATGTTTTTATTATTGGTGCTGGACCTGCTGGTTCAATATCTGGTGCAAAGCTTGTTCAAGAAGGATTTAGCGTAAAAATAGTTGATAAGCTAAAAATGCCACGCTTTGTGATCGGAGAGTCATTATTGCCAAGGTGTAATGAACTCCTAGAGAATGCAAATATGCTAAAGCCAATAGAAGATGCAGGTTTTCAGTTTAAAGGTGGTGCTGTTTTTGAATCTGAAGGCGATGATTATCTACCTCTTGATTTTTCTGAAAACTTAGGTCAAAAATGGGGAAGCTCTTTTCAAGTTAAACGTGAAGAGTTTGACAAGCTTTTAATTGATGATGCACAATCTAAAGGATGTGATGTTGAGTATGAGGTAGAGGTAACTGACTATGATGAAAATCAAAACATTGTTACTGTAAAAAACTCTGATGGTTCAACTGAGATGTATAAAGCAAAAAAAGTTTTAGACGCATCTGGTTATGGAAGAGTACTTCCTCGTCTTTTAAACCTAGAAGCAGATTCTTCTCTAGCTCTTCGTCGTGCTACATTTGCAAGGGTTGATAGTGATGTAAGACCAGATGATAAAACAAACGGTTACATCTTTATCAGTGTAGTTGGTGATAACGATGCTTGGATATGGAATATACCATTTTCTGATGGAACAACATCTGTTGGTATTGTATGTACAGAGGAATATTTCCAGTCTCACAAGATGAGTGATGAAGAGTTTTGGGAACATATAATTTATTCACATCCACATACATCTAAGCGTTACAAAGATTCTAAAAGAACAGTTGAGGTAGGTTCTCTAAGTGGTTACTCTGCAGCTGTTACAAAACTTTATGATAAAAACTACATTTTAACAGGAAATGCTTCAGAGTTTTTAGATCCGGTTTTTTCCTCTGGTGTAACTTTAGCTTTAGAGTCAGGTGCAAAAGCAGCTGAACTAACAGCACGCGAGTTAAAAGGTGAAAAGATTGATTATGGTGTAGAATACGATGATTATATGATGATGGGGATCAATGTTTTTAGAGACTATGTAAATGCTTGGTATGATGGAGTACTTCAAGATATATTCTTTTCTAAAAATATTAATGAAGATATTAAAAGAAGAATAGTTTCAGTTCTTAGTGGATATGTTTGGGATGAAAACAACAGTTTTGTAACACAATCCGCTAAATCCTTAGGCGTTATACACAAAGCTGTAAAAAGCGGTATTTAAGAAAAAAACAAGAGGAAAAGAAATAAAAAATGGTAATAGACAACAGTGTAATAAGTTATAAAAACTTTATATATGATGATGAGGTTAAGTTAAGCGACTCTCAGGAGTTTATAGATTTTATAAATGCTGGGCATGATTTTTTAATAGATAACATTAAAAAAGGTCGTCCAATCTATGGTGTTACAACTGGATATGGTGAAGCTGGTCAGAACTATGCTGCATTTGAAGAGGCACAAGAACTTCAAAAAAACCTATATAGTTTTCATGGTTGTGGTGTTGGTGAGTATTTGAGTGAAAATGTATCTAAGATTATGGTAACTATCAGAATGATAAGTTTATCAAAGGGAAAAAGTGGGATCAGTTATGATCTTCTAAAACGCTTTGAACTTCTTTTAGCTAAAAAAATCTATCCACTTATCCCATCTCAGGGCTCAGTTGGTGCTAGTGGGGACTTGACACCTCTTTCATACATTGCTGCTGTTATTGCAGGTGAGAGAGAAGTTATCTACGAGGGTAACATAAGACCAACACATGAAGTTTATGATGAACTTGCAATTGAGCCATATGTTTTTAAACCAAAAGAAGCTCTAGCTATTATGAATGGTACGGCAGCTATGAGTGCGATCGCAATAGATGCAATTGAGAAGTTTGAAACACTTCTTAGTACTTCTGAGAGTTTTGTGGCTTCTGTGTTTGAACTTTTACTATGTGATATCACTCCATTAGAGCCTTTTGTTCATGAGTCTAAACCTTTTGATGGTCAGAAAAAAGCAGCAGCTAATGTTTTAGCAAAGTGTGTTGACTCTAAACTTACCCACGAAGCATTTAGCAGATATGAAAACTTCCATTTAGAAAAAGAACAAAACATACAAGACAGATACTCGATCAGATGTTCACCGCAGGTTTTAGGTGTAGTTCACGACAACCTAGAAGTAGCAAAAAAATGGATAGAGACAGAGATTAATGGTGTTAATGACAACCCACTAATCGATCATATAGGTGGAAGAATCTATACATCTGGTAACTTCTATGGTGGTTATGTAGCGCATGCTATGGATACTATGCGTATCTGTGTTGGAAACTTGGCTGATCTTTTAGATAAAGAGTTTGGTCTTTTAGTTGATCACAAGTTTAACAAAGGTTTAGGTGAGTCACTAAAGTTAAATACTAAATCAACTCATCACGGCTTTAAAGCTATGCAGATCACTCTAAGTTCACTTACAGCTGATGTGATTATGAATACAGTTCCAGCATCACTAAATTCACGTCCAACTGAGTCTTTTAACCAAGATAAAGTAAGTATGGGTACAACAGCAGCACTACACTTTTCAAAACAATTGCCAAATCTTGAAAATATGTTAAGTATTGCACTTATTGGTATGGCGCAAGCTGTTGATCTGAGAGGTAAAGAGATGTGCTCACCATTCTTACAAAATAATTTTGATTCTATCAGAGAAAAAGTTGAGAAACTAACAGAAGATAGAAGAATGGATGTGGATATTAAAGTTGTGAACGAGATGATTAAGGCTAAATCATTTATATAAGGTGTCAAAAACCTAATGTGATAGGAAAGAGTTTAAATGGATAAAGTACTAATAACAGGATCAACAGGCGCTATAGGTGAATCGTGTGCTAGGTATTTTCATGAAGCTGGATATTTTGTTTATCTACACTATAGAAATGGTGAAAAAAAAGCAAAGGAGCTTAATAGCGAGCTGGATAATTCACAGATTATCCAGTTTGATATCTCAAAAAAAGAAGAGGTGTATAAAGCTTTAGCAAATATCGAGGTTGATGTACTTGTAAATAATGCAGGGATCACCAAAGATAACCTTTTCTTTTGGATGAATGATGAAGAGTGGAGTGATGTGATCGATACCTCAGTAAATGGTACATACTATGTCACAAAGATGATCATGAAAAATATGATATCAAATAAAAAAGGCTCAGTTGTAAACGTAGCTTCAATATCAGGTCTTGTTGGAAATTCTGGTCAGACTAATTACTCAGCTGCAAAAGGTGCAATGATAGCTTTTACAAAAGCACTAAGTGCAGAAGTTGCTCGTTATAAGATTAGAGTAAATGCCGTGGCACCTGGACTAATAGAGTCAGAGATGACAGAAGAGTTAAACCTAAAAGAGATGAAAAAAGGGATACCTTTAAGACGTATAGGAAAACCTGAAGACGTAGCAGAGTGTGTACTTTTTTTAGCTGATAAAGCATCATATGTTACGGGTGAAGTTCTAAATATCAGTGGCGGAATGGTAAGGTAATTATGAGAGAAACTGCTGTTATAGTCCCAACATACAATAATCCAAAAAGTATCAAAAAAGTTGCTTTTGATGTTTTACAAAATGGCTACGAATTAATTTTGGTAGATGATGGATCTGATGATGTTGTTGAAGAGCTTTTTGAAGATGGAGAAAAAGAAAACATCCATTTTGTCAGGCACACAACTAACCAAGGTAAAGGTGAGGCTATAATAAGTGGAGTTAAAAAAGCTAAAGAGCTAGGGTATAAACACGCAGCAAGCATAGATGGCGATGGTCAGCACTTAGCAAGTGAGATAAAAAAACTTACAGATGCATATAAAGATGGTGAGATACTTATAGGTGCTAGAAACTTTGATCTAGAGCATGTTCCAAACGGCTCAAAATTTGGGCGTTGGTTTAGTAACTTTTGGGCTTGTTGGGACACAGGCTTTGAGATAACAGACTCATTATCAGGGTTTAGAATCTACCCTGTAAGCATACTAAATCTTCCTATTAAAACATCTAGGTTTGACTGGGAGATGGAGGTGCTTGTGCGTCATGCTGATGCTGGCAGAGTTATTAGTGAAGTGCCAATAGAATGTTACTACCCAACAGCGGATGAAAGGGTAAGTCATTTTAAAAAATTTGGAGACACTATGGCTATAGTATGGGTTCATGTGCAGATACTACCATTTAAATGGCCAGGTTTTATACTAGATAAACTCCTTGGGAGAAAAAGAAAATAAGTGAAAACAAAACAAAGGGGAAGCGGTTGGAGCATTAAGTTAGTGTTTAATCTATACAGGCTTTTTGGGTATAGGTTTATATATTATCTTATGTATCCAGTTACGTTTTTTTATTTTATTTTTGCTAAAAATGTCAAAAAATCTCTAAAAATATATTATGAACATATAGGTGAAGAGTTTAACTCTAAAGTCTATTTTGAACATCTGAGAATTTTTGCCATAACTATGGTTGACAGGTTTATAACCAAAGTTGATGCAGATAGTTATACCTATATGTATGATGATCCAGACACACCCTTAAAAGTTTTTAGCAAATCAACCATATTGTTACAGTCACACTTTGGCGGTTGGGCATCTTCATCGAGTGTTTCAAGGACACAAAATAAGATCCACATAGTTATGAAAGAGGCTTTGATGGATTCCATTAAAAGTATTGAAGACTCTTTGGAGATCAAAACAAACGTCAGTATAATTGATCTAAACTCTGGTACTCTTAGTGTTTCCATACAGATAGCAAATGCTTTGATGAATGATGAGATAGTAGCTATGATGGGTGATAGGGCATCTAATAAAAATGCACTTGTTAAAGCTGAGTTTTTTGGACAAGAAGCATTCTTTAACAAAAACCCTTTCCAAATAGCATATAAAATGAACAAGCCGATTATGGTTTACTTTGTTATATATCTTAAGATGAAAAAGTATAAGTTTGAGTATATGAAAATAGAGTTAGATCAAAGCAAAAATGAAGAAGAAGCTATAAAAGAAGCTTTAAGCAGTTATATAAAAATGTATGAGGGGATGATAAAACGCTATCCAAACCAATGGTTGAATTTTTATGATTTTTGGGAAAAAGATCCATTGGTTGATTCATGAGTCTTTCAAATGTAAGTACAGCAATCTCTTTACTTTTTCCACCTACTTTTGTGCTCTTTATGCACTTTTATGGATTTGAAAAAGTAGCTTTTGCGTATGCTATATTTATGTTTTTATATCTTCTGCTCTCTTTAGCTATGAAAGAGAGTTTAAAAAATATATCTACCCCGCTTATATACTTTGCTTTTGTTGTAATAGCCTATATGTTAAGTTCTATGGAATTTATAAGACTGATCCCAGCACTTATCTCAGCTTCATTTTTTTTATTTTTTTTAAATGGTTATTTACAAAAAAAAGAGCTTATTTTAACTACGACTAAAAAATTTTATAATAAACTAACAAAACAAAAAGAGGAGTATTTAGCAAAAAGTGATGGGTACTGGGCTTTTGTAATATTTTTAAATACCATTATACAGGTTGGACTGGTGTTTTATGACAACAATGAACTTTGGGCTTTTTACAGCTCGGTAGGGTGGTATATATTTATGTTTTTGGCGTTGATATTGCAGATAGTGTACGGAAAATTTTATATACCTAAGGAGAGTTAATGTTTGAGTTGTCTGAAGTGGATAAAGTTGGAGATATTTCATCAAAAGAGTTTTTAGAAAAGTATAAAGCAAACTCTAAACCTGTAGTACTAAAAAACATAACAAAAGAGTGGCCTGCCAAAGAAAAATGGTCCTTGGAGTACTTTGAAGCACTTGGTGGTGATAGAGAGGTAAATCTATATGACTCCAAACCCTCAACTGACTATAAGCTCCAACATGCCGCTGAGGCATCAATGCCTCTAAAAGATTACTTTGAGATCTTGCGTGAAGGTGAGCAAGATCTACGTATGTTTTTCTTTGATTTTATGAGAGAGTTGCCACCTTTAAAAAATGACTTTTCATTTCCAGAGATCGGTTTAAAGTTTTTCAAAAAACTTCCAGTTATGTTTATAGCTGGTAATCGTGCTAAAGTTCAAATGCATTTTGATATAGACTATGCAGATATATTTTTGTGTCACTTTGGCGGGAAGAAAAAAGTTATACTTTTCCCACCTGACCAGACCCCTTTAATGTACCATGTTCCATACTCTTTTTCAGCTTACTATGATGTAGATTTTGAAAATCCAGACTATGAAAAATATCCAGCACTTAAGTATGTTAAAGGTGGTTTGGAGACTGAACTTGAACATGGTGATGTACTATACATTCCACCTGGATGGTGGCACTATATAATCTATGAAGAGATAGGTTACTCTATGGCGATCCGTTCTTTTCCAAGAGATGCAAAAAACTTTTTTGGGATGCTTAGAAATCTTTTATGGATTAGGACTGTTGATGGGTTGATGAGAATGGTGTTTGGTCAAAAGTGGAATGACAGAAATGCAAAAGCTGCTATTGAAAAAGCTAACAACAACATGAAAAGGTATGAGAAAGGATGATTAAAAAAATAGTTTTTATTCATCTTTTACTAGCTTCTGTAATTTTAGCAAGCACATATAACTTTGTAGAGCATAGGTATAGTGATGCTTTGGACAGAACTATGTCATTAGAAGGTGAGATAAGCTTTTTCCCGCAAAAGCTACATATAAACTATAAAAACTCAGATACTCAGATCATATATGAGGATCTGTTTGTTAAACTAAAGAAAAGCGGTGCAAAAGCGGAACTTGCTGATGGGGAACTTCAAAGAATGAGTGAGTATTTTAAGATTATACTCATGCTATATCGTGATGATATTAAAGAGCTTGAAAACAGGTTTGAGATAACTAAAGGTGATCAAGAGATTCTACTTTACCCAAAAGATTATATAAAAGAGTTTTTGAAAAAAATAAGACTGAAAAAAAATGATAATAAGTTAAAAGAGATAAAACTATTTTTTAATAACAACGATAAAATCACAATAATAATAAATGATGAAATACGCTAATTTTATAATCCTTTTTTTACTTTTATTCTTTGTATTTATATTTCAAGAACGTATACAGCCATCTACAAATATGCTCTCACTTTTTACCTCAAAAGACTCGCTCAAAAAGTTAGATATAGCTACAGAGCTTGGTTATACAAGAGAGATGATGATCGCAGTAAAAGGTTTTAATGAAAAGTCTCAAAAAACTGTTGATGAATTATCTTATGAGTTAAAACTTCTTGATGGAATCGAACTTGTAGAATCAAAAACAGTCCCCTCAAAAGAGATTCAAAACTATTATAAAAATTTTTACTACACTTTAGCAGAGTTTAGCCAAAGGGAGTACAAAAAAGAAGATGTAAACAAAAAGCTCCAAGAACTATACGACAAACAGATGAACAGCTTTTTTTATACCCCTATAGACAAAAATGATCCATTAAAAATATTTAACTTTGATCTTTTTCAAACTTCTAAGCTCTCAAGTAAAGATGGATATCTAACACTTGGTGATTATGGATACCTGATCAGAGTAAAAACCAAGGTCTCACCATCACAGATGGATGAAGCTAAAAAACTCTACGATGAAGTTAATAAGTTAACATCTGAGTATAATAATATTATAGCTTTTGCAGGTTTCTTTTATACGGTGGAGAACTCAAAAAAGATAAAAGGGGACATTACTAAAATAGTTATCTTCTCAACACTGCTTTTACTCTTGATATATCTAGTGCTGATAAGAGATCCAAAACTATTACTAAACACTTTAACAACTCTGTTTAGCTCTATGGTTTTTGCACTACTTGTAAGCACCTTGGTATATGATAATTTTCATATTATATCTATAGCTTTTGGGATGAGTATTACTGCTGTTAGTATAGATTACCTTTTTCATTATTACTTCCATAATTTTTATCAGAATGAAAACAAGATAGATAAAAGTGTCCTATATGGTTACCTAACAACAACTGCAGCATTTGGGATTTTTTCTTTTATCCCCGTCCCTCTAATAGCACAGATAAGTTTTTTTACTGCACTTTCACTCTCTTTTGCATACTTGGTTTTTACTTTTGTTTTTCCATATTTGAGCTTAAAAGAGTACAATCGTGAATTAAAAAAAGAGAAGCACTCTAAAGCTATACATGCGTATTTTATATTGGTGTTGTCTATTTTGTTTTTAATATATACTGCTTTTAATATAAAACTAGACACAAATATCAGAAATCTTGATTATCAAATGTAAAACTTCAGGAGATTGAACAAACATTTAAAACGGCTCAAAAAAGTAACTATTTACCTGTTTTGGTTGAGGGAAAAAGTAAAGATGAACTTATAAAAAACCTCCACAGCCTAGATAAAAAAGTTGGCGATACATTCTCTTTAGCCTCTTTTGTTTTAAATAAAGAGGAGTGTTTTAAAAGAAAAAATGCTTTAGAAAAATATGACTTTGAGAAGCTAAATAAGTTAATCAATGAAGAGGCAAAAAAGATTGGGTTTAGAGATGGGTATTTTGCCTCTTCATATGAGATCAGCATGCCGTCTTGTGAAGATATTGATCTAAATATTTTTAAATCCTACAATCTTAACGTAGTTTCAAAAGATGATAAATACTACACAATAGCACTACTTAAGGACTTTGAGGGCATTCTAAAGATAGATTATGTTCACTCAATAGATGCAAAGACTTTATTTGAGAAAGTTTCACAAAAGATGTATAAAGATATATATTTTTACTCATCTATTGTAATGTTGATCATCTTGGTTTTAATTGCTTTAAGTGTAAAGCAAAGATTCTTCTATGCTATAAACTATATACTTTTTCCATTAAGTTTGGTTCTGGCTGTTGTAACTACTTTTTATACTCTAAACATTATGCACGTTTTTTCTATGATCATATTGGTAGCCATAGGGATAGACTATGGTATATATATGAGTAAAACAGATAAACCATCAAATACAATGTTAGCTATAAAATACTCACTTCTTAGTACATTTGCTGCGTTTGGAGTTTTGATTTTTAGTACAATTACAGCACTTAATTCTATTGGCATTGTGATCACTCTTGGAGTTGGTGCTATATTTATTCTTATTAAGGTTATGAAATGATTTTAAACTATATACATAGTGATAATTCAAAAGAGAAAATAGAACTTGATTTAGATGTTCCTATAAAAGATGACTGGATCAACATAAGTTCTAAAAATAAACTGGAGTTTATAAAAACTTTTTTACCAGCGTTTATGAGCGGACAAAAAACTGTTTTGTTTGATTCAAACCATAAACAGTTAGTAAAATTCCATGAGGAAAATAAACTTAGCGAGTTTGATGATTTTGAAAAAGTTGACTCAACTGCACAGCTTTTGTTTTTTACATCTGGAAGCAGCGGCTTTCCCGTTGGTGCATTTAAAACAAGGGAAAATATACTACAAGAGGTAAAAGAACTTGTAAATTTAGTTCAGAACTATAAGATTAAAAAAGTAGTGGTTACTGTGCCTTTTGTTCATATATATGGTGTTTTAGCAGGTTTGTTGTTACCTCTTTCTTTAGGTGATATTGAACTTGTTATAAAAGAGGATTTTTTACCATATGAGGTCTTAAGTGAGTCTAGAGATGGGGATACACTAATTGTTACTACTCCTGTGTTTATTAAAGCCTTAGGTAAGTTGAGTGAAGATGTAGATATGAGTAGTAACCTTTTTATATGCTCAACCGGACCACTGCAAAATGATGATATATCTGTTTTTCAAAACAAATATAATACAAACTTACTACAGCTTTTTGGCTCAACTGAAACAGGTGGAATAGCTTATAAGATATCTACTAATGAGTTTTGGAAACCTCTGCCATCTTCTAGAGTTAAATCAAACGATGACAAACTTCAAGTTGAATCACCTTTTATATCGCCATATATCTTGGATAAAAAAATTAAGAGGTTAGCTCAGCCATTTGTAACTGAAGATATAATTGAGCTTAACAATGATGGATTTAAATTGATAGGCAGAAGCAATAAGTTGATCAAAATAGCAGGTAAGAGGATCTCAGCTGCACATATAGAGTCGATACTTGAGAGTATAGAAGGTGTTGAAAAAGCTGTAGTTGAGTTAGTTTACAAAAAAGAGCTTTTACGAAGTGAGCAAATACTCATAAAACTTCAAGCTAAAACAAAAATTGAAAAGTCGCTTATAAAGTCTAAAATAGCTGAGTGTTTTGGTGTGCTTACTATACCTTTTAAGGTTGAGTATGTTGAAGAGATAGGTTTGTCTGCTATGGGGAAAAAGGTGATATTTTAAAAGGTCACTTTCTAAAAGTTATATCCAACTCTTAGTGACATATAGTTGTCATTTGCACTATCACTTAAACCGTTTGCATAACTTAGTGTTGTAAACCAATTAGGACTAATAGAATAAAAAGCATAAGCTGATATAGTTTGAACCTTCTCATCAGTACTATATACACTATCACTAATGAAATAAGATGTACTAAAATATACTTCTTGCATAGGGTAAAACCCTACACCTAAACTATAAGAATGTGTATCTTGATAATTCACTATAAGTTCTGTTGTATTTATATTGTCATCATTTACTTTTGTAAAGTTGTAACCTACAAAAAGATTAAGATCTTTTATACCATAACTCATACTAAATATAGCTGTATTATCTATGTTGTTATTGTCCAAGTCTGAGTCGAATGTTGGAATAATAAACCCTATCCCTGTTTTAATTTTTAAGTTTTTTAGTGGGACAAACTGATAATACACTCCAACAAAAGAATCATCATTTCCATTGTCATTATAAGAAACACTGCTAGAATCAAAATAGCCAGTACTTAACTCTAAAGAGAAGTTTTTATAATAGTAGTCAAATTGGAAATTATGTGAAGTAGTTTTTGTGTTTTCACCAGAATAATCTGAGTCTGTATAACTAATCCCATATATAAAATCAAAATTATGCAAAGATTTAGTACTAGAAATTGTACATCCATAAGTATCAACTAGTTCAGTAAATGGTGTGTTGGGACATCTGTCATTAGCATCTTCAACCCCATCTAAATCATAATCGCTATATGCAAAAAGTATAAGTTGTGATGTAATAATTAGTAATAAAAACTTAAGCATAAAACTCCTTTTTATATTTTGGATCTATTAGTTATTGTCTAGCACCATGACCTTGTCCCTGACCCATAGTTTGACCTTGTCCAACTGTAGTAGAACCCATTTTTGACTGACGCATACCTTGTGTACCAGCTTGGTTTTGGTTCATTTTCTGATTTCTCATCAATTCACCTGTTTGATCACCACTTTGAATATGAGTTTTATCTCTCATCTGCATTTTAAGCTCAGCTCCACTACCTTGCATATTTTTACGAAGTTTAGCAGTAGCTTCTTTACGCTCTTCTATAGTTAAACTAGATAAAGTAGTTTTAAACTCATTTACTAATTCAACTCTTTCTTCTTGAGTAGTTGCATTTTGTATGGCAGTGATCTGTTCATCAATAGTTGCAGCTGTACCTGATGTTAAAGTCCCCAGCAAAATAATAGTTGCTGCTATATATGAAGTTTTCATCTCTTATCCTTTATTATGCAGAAAATATCTTCTATCCTTTTGGATATTAAAAGTATGACATATAAGTGTTAGCTAATTGTAAGTCGTGATAAATTTATTGTAAAACAAGTACCTTTATATATTTCGCTATCTATATTAATATTTATTTTTAACTCATCACATAGTTTTTTAACTATGTGAAGACCTATACCTATACCTCTTTCTTGTTCTTTATAAAATCTATTAAATACTTTTTTAGGGTTCTTAATACCTTTCCCGGTATCAATAATCTGTAATCTATTATTGTTGTAGATCACTTTTACTAGTCCATCTTTTTTATTGTATTTTGCTGCATTACTTAATATATTGTCTATAATTCTTATGAAAGCTTCTTTATTTGTAAATAATTTTGTATTTTTCACATCTATTGAAAAGCTAATATTTGGATAGTTCTTTTCTATAAAACTTACCCTTTGTTTTATGAGCTCTTCTAGAGTAAACTCCTCTTTTTGCATTGAACTATTTTGAAGATATGAACGAAGGTGTTCTTGCAGATCTAAGATGTTGTTAACACTTAATTCAATCCTATTGATCTTTTCATTGTCCCCAACCTCTTTTTTTAGCATTGATGAGTTTAATCTCAAAGATGCAAGTGGTGTATTGAAATCATGAAGTATGTCTTTTATAAATTCTTGGGTTAAAAGAAGTGCATTTCTTAGAGGATAAAGTGCATAGATTGAAAATAAAATTGATAATATAAAAGCGACTACTAATACAGCAGATAATTCTAAATAGTATTCTTTTTTTAGGGTATTCACTTCTTTTTGGTAATCTTCTTGTGATAGGTTAAATGATAATAAAAATTTTTCTGAATCAATAATAGGGTAGTAGCTAGTAAGTCCATTTTCATTTTTATATAAAGTAGATATTCTCTTTTTTTTTGTAATATCTACAAAGTCAAGTTTAAACTGATTACATTTTAGGTCATAACTACATATCCTCATTTGGGATAATATGTCTTCATCTAAAGTTTGTACATCTTTAGTAAAGTTTATATAAAAAAGTATACTTATTAATATGCTTAGAGATGTAAAAAAAAGAAAAAAACTTTTTGAAAATGACTCTGTTTCTACTTTATTCAAGTGAATATCCTACACCACGGACATTTATTATGTTCAGTCCAGTAGTTTGTTTTAGTTTAGTTATAGCGACTCTAAGTGCAGTGGGTGATGGTTTGTCTAAACATTCCAAAAGTATCTCTTTATCCAAGATCTGATTTGTATTATTTAAAAATAACTCCAGAAGTCTTTCTTGAACTTCCCCTATTGATTTTATATGACCATCTATTTTTAATAAGTTTGTATCTGAATTATACTCTATATTTTTATAGATTATATTTGTTTGTTTAGGTTGAAGTTTTGAATTTATACGTATCAATAACTCTTCTGGGAAAAAAGGTTTTTTTATATAATCATCAGCACCAATTTTAAAAGCTTGTGTAATTGAACTTAGATCTACAAGCGCACTTATAAAAATTGCAGGAGTATTGTCATTTGCATCTCTAAGTAATTCTAAAAGTTTTAATCCCGTAATATCTGGAACATTTATATCAAATACATACAAGTCATATTTTTCTTCGTAAGTTTTATCTATTGCTTCATTTCCGGTTTCTACTAAAGTTACATTGTAACTTTCAGAAATGAGAAGTTCTTGGAGAGTTTGTGCTAATAGTAGATCGTCTTCTAGAAGTAGTATTTTTTTACTCATATGATATTGTAGTATGAAAGTGTTAGCGATTTGTTAAAGAGGTAAAATTAATATTACCTCTTTAGTAGAAAAATTATTTAAAAGCTCTGTTTACTGCACAAAAAAGTGCTTTTATAGAAGCTGTAGCTATATCGTTATCGGCTCCCATTCCAAAGCATGAAAGTGTATTTTCACTCTGGATTTCTATGTAAGCTATAGCTTTTGCCGTACTTTTATCTCCACACGAATGCTCTGAATAAGATTTAATAGAAAACTCATGCGGGTACTCTTTCATAAGTGCATTTTTAGTAGCATCTATAGGCCCGTTACCTTCACCCACAGATGTTATCTCTTTGCCGTTAAACTTGTATATTAATTCACAAGTAGATGTAGAGCTTTTAGAACTTAACGAACAGTCTACAAAAGATATATGCTCCTCATTTTTAAAGTAGTTATCTTGCAATACTTCAAAGATCTCATCATTACTTAATTCTCTCCCCTCTTTATCACTAAGAGCTTGAACAAGTTTTCCAATCTCTGGATGCATCGCTTTTGGAAGCTGATAACCAAAGTTTTTCTCTAGTATGTATGCAACTCCACCTTTACCAGATTGTGAATTTATACGAATAATATCCTCATATGTACGACCAACATCATTAGGGTCTATTGGAAGGTATGGAACTTCCCAAAAAGAATCATTTCTTGCTTGTTGATATGCCATACCTTTGTTGATCGCATCTTGGTGTGAACCTGAAAATGCGGTATAAACAAGCTCACCTACATATGGATGACGAGGGTGAGTCGGCATCTCTGTAGAGCGCTCAACCACATCCAAGATCTCATTTACATCGCTTAGATCTAGATTACTATCAAGACCTTGAGTAGTCATATTTAAAGCTAGAGTTATAATATCTACATTACCCGTACGTTCACCGTTACTTAAAAGTGTACCCTCAACTCTGTCAGCCCCAGCCATAAGAGCAAGTTCAGTCGCAGCGATAGACGTACCTCTATCGTTGTGTGTATGAGTAGAGATAACAACATTTTCTCTGTTGTTTAAGTGTCTAGCCATCCACTCAATTTGATCTGCGTAAATATTTGGCGTAGCCATCTCAACGGTAGCAGGAAGATTGATAATAACTTTTCTTGTCTCACTTATACCCCATCTATCAGTTACGGCATT
>Ga0193964_1000553_pt1 | contig 18117 bp, 15 predicted proteins | sample FB_7_MG_FD_140323 | JGI IMG/M metagenome (GOLD analysis project Ga0193964, IMG submission 140323) | Microbial mat bacterial communities from the Broadkill River, Lewes, Delaware, United States - FB_7_MG | ecosystem: Environmental > Aquatic > Freshwater > River > Microbial mats | place: USA... | reverse complement strand
GAATAGATATAAAATCTATATAATATTACAAGAGGATTTCTTAATGGGAATCCTCTTTTTTTATGTCTTTTCTTTATACCCTCTACCTACCCGTGACCTATTCTCTACCTATTAAGTCCCATTTTTTGGAAATAAATGGGACTTGATACCTAGTTGCTACCTAGTTGGTAGGTCTCTGATACGAAGCAAAAAGAAAGAGTATCCATTTCTGAATACTCTTTAATATATTTTTAAAAAAATGATTTTGCTTATAGAGTAGCTATTGCTTTATCTAATCTTGCAAGAGTTTCTTGCTTGCCAATCATTTCTATAATGTCAAACATGTGAGGACCTTTACCAGCTCCTACAATTGCAAGACGGAATGGGTTCATGATTTTACCAAATCCTATCTCTTTTGATGTAATCCATTCTTTTACAATGTCTTCACTATTTTGAGAAGAGAAGTCTTCTATGCCTTCAAGAATAGCCTTCAACTCTTTCATTAAGTCAGGAGTAGCTTCTTTCCAGTTTTTCTTAGCTGTTTTAGCATCGTATTCTGATGGTGCTTCAAAGAAGAATGATGTTTGATCCCATAGTTCAGGAATAAACTGTACTCTCTCTTTTACCATACTGCATACTTTAGGTAAATCGATGTTTGTTGAATCGATTCCTTTCTCGTCAAGGACTGCTTTAAATAATTCAGCAACTTCCTCGTCTGACTTTTTAATAAGGTATTGGTGGTTGAACCATTTTGTCTTTTCAGGATCGAATTTAGAACCAGATTTTCCAACTTTCTCTAGTGTGAATATTTCGCAAAGTTCTTCTATTGTGAATAGCTCTTGCTCAGTTCCAGGGTTCCATCCTAATAATGCTAGCATGTTAATGAAAGCTTCTGAGAAGTATCCATCTTCGCGGTATCCACGAGAAACGTCTCCAGATTTTGGATCAGTCCAGCTAAGTGGGAATACTGGAAATCCTAGTTTATCACCATCACGCTTAGATAATTTTCCTTTACCTACTGGCTTAAGGATAAGTGGAAGGTGTGCAAATTCTGGCATATCAGCTTCCCAACCAAGTGTTTTATATAATAAAACATGTAGTGGCATAGATGGTAACCATTCTTCTCCACGAATAACGTGAGAGATTTTCATTAGGTAATCATCAACAACGTTAGCTAAGTGATATGTTGGCATTCCGTCTGACTTATACAGTACTTTGTCGTCTAGTAATGATGTCTGGAATGATACATTTCCTCTGATGATATCTGTAAGCTCTAATACTTCACCTTCAGGCATTCTGAATCGTACAACATATTGTGCTCCAGACTTAAGTAGTTCTTCTGTTTCTTCTTTTGAAAGAGATAAAGAGTTTCTTAATCCTGCTCTTGTTGTAGCGTTATATATAAAAGTAGATTTGTTCTGCTCGCATTTAGTTCTTGCATCGTTTAATTCCTCTGCAGTATCGAAAGCGTAATAAGCATGACCAGCTTCTATAAGTTGCTCGGCATATTGCTTGTACATTGGTTTTCTTTCACTCTGCTTATAAGGACCGAAGTCTCCACCAACAGTTTGTCCCTCGTCGATAGTGATACCACACCATTTAAGAGCTTCAACAATGTAATCCTCAGCACCCGGTACGTATCTTGTTTGATCTGTATCCTCGATGCGTAATAAGAATTTTCCTCCGTTCTTTCTTGCAAAAAGATAGTTGAAAAGAGCTGTTCTAACTCCCCCCATATGCAATGGTCCTGTTGGACTAGGTGCAAATCGTACTCTTACTTCTTTATTCATTTATTAAGCTTTTAATATTCAATAAGTAGTGGCGATCTGTAAATCGCTGTTGCAAAGCTACAAAAATGTGGCTGATTTGGAAACATTTGTGCTAAATTTGATGTCTTTACGAAAACGATAACGTATAAATAAAATCTCTAAATGCCAGATAATCAGGGTTTAATATTTAGAATAACTCTAATTAATACATAGCACCTTGTAATGCTATGTATATTTTTCTACATTTGTTGCATGGATGAAATAAACACTACATATTTTATCACCAAGTGGAAATCACAAATCAAAAAAGGACTTCTTGAATACATTATCATGTTGTTACTCAAGAATAAGTCTTACTATGGCTATGAATTAATTGCAAAGATGAAAGGTTTTGCATCTATGGATATAGCTGAAGGGACAATCTATCCTTTACTTAATCGCCTGAAAAAAGAGAATCTAGTTGTTTCAGAGTGGATTGAGATGGAAACCGGAATACCTCGTAAATACTATAAAATCACTGACTTAGGAATGGAGCAACTTGTAATGATGAACGATTATTATAAGGAGTTGGATCATTCTATATCGGGTATTACTTTGTAAAGAAGAAAGTTATGGGAAAATATATCTTAGCAATGGACCAGGGAACTGCGAGCTCGAAGGCAATCGTTTTCGATAAGCAGGGATTAATTGTGGGTAAGGTTGAAAAGGAATTCGACCAGATTTACCCTAAGTCAGGTTGGATTGAGCATGATGCTAATGAGATTTGGTATTCTCAAGCTTCAAGCGTTGTTGAGGTATTTGACAGAGCAGATATAAGTGTAGATGATATAGCGGCGATTGGTATTACTAATCAGAGAGAAACAACAATAGTATGGGATAGATTAACAGGGAAGCCTGTTATGAATGCAATTGTGTGGGCTGATAGAAGAACATCTAAGATTTGCGACAAGTTAAAAGAACAAGGATTACAAGATACTATAAAGGATAAAACAGGTTTACTTCTTGATGCATATTTCTCGGGACCAAAGATTAAGTGGATTCTTGATCATACAGAAGGTTTAAGAGAGCGTGCAGAAAAGGGAGAAATAGCGTTTGGTACTGTTGATTCGTGGTTAATCTGGAAGCTTACAGGCGGAAGAGTACACGTGACTGATGTTTCGAATGCAAGTAGAACTATGCTTTATAATATAAATACTCTTGATTGGGATGATGAAATGCTTGACATTCTTGATATCCCTAGAGCAATGCTTCCAAAAGTGTGTTCGTCAAGTGAAATATACGGTTATACTGATGCCTCTTTGTATGGAAGAGAAATTCCAATAGCGGGGATTGGTGGAGACCAGCAAGCAGCTCTTTTCGGACAGATGTGTGTTGAAAAAGGAATGGTTAAGGGAACTTATAATACAGGTTGCTTTATCTTAATGAATATTGGTGAGAAGCCAATTAAATCTACTAATAATCTTGTTACTACTATTGCCTGGAAAGTGGGTGAAAAGGTAACATATGCCCTGGAAGGCAGTATTCTTAGTGGAGGTGCAGTTGTACAATGGTTGAGAGATGAGATTAATGTAATTAATTCTGTCAAAGAGATTGAACAGCTTGCTCTTACTGAGAAAGATAATGGGGGTGTATACATTGTGCCAGCATTTACAGGACTTGGGGCTCCACATTGGGACCAATATGCAAGAGGTACTTTCTTTGGATTAAATTTAGGAACAACCACTGGTCATATTGCCAGAGCTACACTTGAATCTATTGTATTTAGTTCTTCTGATGTTATGGAGGCTATGGAGAAAGATTCTGGAATGAAAGTGAAGGAGTTACGTGCAGGTGGAATGTTCTCAAACAAGACATTATTACAATTTCAATCAAATATATTTGGAGTACCAGTGGTTAAGTCTAATGTTGAGAATATGTCGGCATTGGGTGCTGTATATCTTGCAGGTTTAGCTGTAGGTTTCTGGAAAGATATTGAAGATATCAAGTCTAATTGGAAGGTTAAGGAGGAGTATTGTGCTTCAATGCCTAAGGAAGAGATTTCGAATTATAAGAAATATTGGGATAAGGCTATAGAGAGATCTATGAGCTGGATCGATAGCGAGGAGTAAAATAGCAACATATAGGGATGCTGTTCTGCTCTTTTTTGTATACTTTGGCATAGTAAAGCTATGTATTTTATTTATGCCATATTTTTTGCCCCTATACATAGTATTACATTGTACATTGCCAGTCAATGTAATATAACTTTGTTGGGCTATGATAGTAAAAGAATATTTACACACATAAGAAGATAACATTAATAATTGGTTACTATGGTAAGAGAAGAAATGATTAGCAAACTAAAATCGCACAAAGGAGAGTGGGATGTAGTTGTTATAGGTGGTGGAGCATCTGGACTGGGTGCTGCAGTAGAATCAGCAACAAGAGGATTAAAGACTTTGTTGTTGGAGCAACATGATTTCTCGAAAGGAACATCTAGTAGAAGTACTAAGCTTGTTCACGGAGGGGTAAGATATTTAGCGCAAGGGAATGTATCTCTTGTATTAGAGGCGTTGAGAGAAAGAGGTTTATTGAGACAAAATGCACCACATCTTGTAAAAGATCAATCTTTTATCATACCAAATTATAACTGGTGGGGAACTCCTTACTATACTCTTGGGCTAACAATGTATGATGTATTGGCTGGGAAATTAGGATTAGGTAGATCGTTACCATTCACAAAGAAGAAGACATTAAAGTGTATACCAACTCTTGTTTCTAAGAAACTAGGTGGAGGTGTTGTATATCACGATGGACAGTTTGATGATTCTCGTTTAGCTATTAATCTTGCACAAACATTTGTTGAAAATGGCGGTACAGCATTAAACTATACAAAAGTTACTGGATTAGTAAAAGAAGGTAGTAAAGTTGTTGGGGTTAAAGCTGTTGATCAGGAATCAGGTGAGGAATTAACAATTAAAGCTAAGTCAGTTCTAAATGCAACAGGTGTATTTGTTGATGATATAATCAAAATGGATACTCCTAAGGCTAGAGATATAGTTAGAGTTAGTCAGGGTGTTCACTTAGTGCTTGATAAAGAATTTGTACCAGGTGATTATGCAATCATGATTCCTCAGACATCTGACGGTCGTGTATTATTTGCTGTGCCATGGCATAACAAAGTGGTAGTGGGAACTACAGACGTGCAGAAAGAGACTCATGAGTTAGAGCCAAGAGCTTTAGAAGAGGAAGTTGACTTTATTTTAGAGACAGCTGGAAGATTCCTAGTTAAACCTCCTAAGCGTTCTGACGTAAAAGCAGTATTCGCTGGACTTAGACCTCTTGCTGCACCAACAGGTGAGGGTAAGAAGACTAAAGAGATTTCCAGAGGTCATAAGATTGTTGTTGCTGATTCTGGTATGGTAACTCTTACTGGTGGTAAGTGGACAACATATCGCCAGATGGCTGAAGATGTAATGGATCAGGTATCTAAGGTTGCAGGATTCGAAAAGAAAAAGTCTGCAACGAGACATATGCAAATTCATGGATATAAGAAAAATGTTGATTTAACTAATCCAATGTATTTCTACGGATCTGATGAAGAGAAGATTCTTGCATTAGTGAATGAAAATAAAGATCTAGGTAAATATTTAAGTAAAGACCTGGGAATTATTAAAGCACAAGTTATCTGGGCTGTTAGAGAAGAGATGGCCAGAACTGTTGAAGACTTCTTAGCAAGACGTACCAGAGCTTTATTACTTGATGCCAGACAATCAATGAAGATGGCAAAAGAAGTAGCAACATTGATGGCTAAAGAGCTTGGATATGACGCTGAGTGGGAGAAGTCACAAGTTGAAGAATATACTAAATTAGCTAAAGGTTATATACTTGACTAATTTTAAAGATAGATAATATGATGAATTATAAGTGTTCTTAATGCTTATAATTCATCTATAACGAATAAATAATTATTAGAGGATATGATAAATTTCTTAAAGCCTGCTCCTCATAAAGAGAGGATGTCGGCTGAAAAAATCGACCCAACCTACAAACGTTTGCGTTTACAGGTCTTCTCAGGAATTTTCTTGGGATATGCTGGTTATTACCTAACCAGAAAAGTATTTTCATTGGCTATGCCAGATTTAGTTGCTCTTGGGTATTCAAAAGCTGAATTGGGTTTTGCTTTATCTGGAGTATCTATTGCTTACGGGCTTAGTAAATTCCTTATGGGTAATGTTTCTGACCGTAGTAATGCTCGTAGATTTCTGACACTAGGTCTTGTGTTGTCATCTTTGACGATGATAATAATGGGGGTATTGCCTTTTGGTACTGGATCGATAATTGCAATGTTCGTTTTATTGTTGATTAACGGTTGGTTCCAAGGTATGGGATGGCCTCCTTGTGGTAGGGTTATGGTCCATTGGTTCACTATTCACGAACGTGGAACTAAGATGTCTATTTGGAATGTTGCTCATAATGTGGGTGGTGGACTGATAGGTCCTTTAGCTATTTTAGGTTTTGAGCTTTTTGCTGACTGGCATGCTAAATTATATTTTCCAGGTTTGGTAGCTCTAGTAGTTGCTGTTATTGCTTGGTTATTAATAAGAGATACTCCACAGTCTTGTGGTCTTCCTTCTATTGAAGAACATACTGGAGATTATCCTGAGAACTATTCAAAAGAAAGCGAGAAAGAACTTTCTGCAAAAGAGATCTTCTTTACATATGTATTTAAGAATAAGCTTTTATGGTCTATAGCTTTTGCTAATGCTTTTGTTTATTTGGTGCGTTACGGTGTGCTTGACTGGGCTCCTACTTTCTTGGATGAGGTAAAAGGATTCTCTATTAAAGAGTCGGGATGGGCATATTTCGCTTATGAGTATGCAGGAATACCAGGGACTCTAGTTTGTGGATGGTTATCCGATAAGGTGTTTAATGGTAAACGTGCTCCTGTTTCAATAATATATATGACACTTGTATTAATATCTGTGCTTTTCTACTGGACTAGTGAGTCGTTAATAGCAAACTCAATAGCTCTTATTTGTATTGGATTCCTAATATATGGACCAGTTATGCTTATAGGTGTTCATGCTTTAGATCTTGTTCCTAAGAAAGCTGCTGGAACTGCAGCTGGACTTACAGGTTTGTTTGGATACTTAGGAGGAGCAGTGTTCGCAAATATCGCAATGGGATTCGTTGTTGATGCATGGGGATGGGACGGTGGTTTCATTGTTCTTATTGGTGCTTGTATTATGGCTATCATCCTTATTGCAATGGGATGGAGACATGAGAAAAATGGACATAACGGAGTACACTAATAACATATTTCTCTTGAGAAATAGAATATATATATGAAAAAACAATTATTATTAATCTAACTTTTATAAAATGAAGTATTTTAACACTAAACAAACAATCTTGGCGGGAGCATTATGCTTATCGTTAATTGGGTTTGCTTCTTGTCAAGATGATACGCTTGATATGAATGGACTTGAGAATGCTAATAGAATGCCTATGAAAACTGTTAGTGCTGATGCACAAAAGGTAATTGATCAATTAAAGATTGATGCTCCAGATGCAATTATTGCGCATAGAGGATCTACTTTCTGGACTCCAGAGGAAACAGAGGCTGCTTTCCGTTGGGCTAGAAATATGGGTGCTGATTACTTAGAAATTGATGTTCAAAGATCAAAAGATGGAGTTCTTTTAGCTCTACATGATAATAATTTAAGACGTACATCTAATATTGAGTCTGTTTATCCAGCTAGAGTAGATGCTGATATCAGCAACTTCACTCTTAAAGAGTTAAGAGCACTAGATGCAGGAACATGGTTTAATGAGGATAAAACTGACAATGCTCGTAAAGAATTTGAAAACCAAAAGATTTCTACTCTTGAAGACGTTCTTATGATTGCAGAAGGATACCGTGTTAAGAGAGAACTTGACGGAGGTAATTATGATGCTGATGGGAAACCTTTCTATCAAGAAATAGATTCCGAAGGAAATGTAATTGGTGAAACTACTGATTTAGCTGATTCTAATGGTCATTTTATCTATGAAGTTGATGCTTTAGATAATGGTAACCGTCCAGGTGTTTATCCTGAAACTAAGGAACCATGGAGATTCTCAGGAATGGAAGAAGATTTAGCTAAATTCTTGAAAGAAAAAGGATGGTTAGTAACTGCTGATAATGTTAAAGCTATTCCAACTCAAGCTGGTAAAGTTGGTGTTGCTAATACATATTCTCGTATTATCCTACAAACTTTCTCATGGCAATCTATGGAGTTATTAGAGAAGAATCTACCAAATGTACCTAAGTGTATGTTGCTTTGGAAAGGTGGATATGATAATCTAACGAATGATACTCCTGAGATGATTGCTGACGTAATGAATTTCTGTGTTGACAAGAATGTTCATATCATTGGCCCTTCAATAGGTGGAGCTCCAAATAAATACTATGATTTAACTTCTCCTTGGATGTGTGAAATGTACCACAAGCCTGGATTCTTAATTCATGCATACTCTTTTGATACTCAAGATCAGTTGAAGAAATATAATGGTGATTACTATTATAAAGGTCTAGATTCTAGATTTAAGAATGCTGATAGAGAACTTGCAGGAGAATGGAAAGGTAAGATTTCAAGAGATATGTTTATTGATGCTGGTTTTACAAATCTAACAGATCTTTCTCTTGAATACCAAGGTAGAGCAAGTGATAAAAGTGCTGAAGAAGTGCTTGTTGATCTAGGATATGAAACTAAAGTAGGTAGAAAGTAATAAATTGTAGGAATTATAAATTTTGAAACTATGATAAAATTAAAAAATATATCTCTGATGCTTCTTCTTGGACTGGCTTGTTCAAGTGTAAATGCTCAAGAGAACATTACGACAAAAGAGAATAAGGGGGCAATTAAGTTTACGTCTAATGACGGAGAATATAAGTGGTCATTTGGTGGACGTATATATACTGATGCGGTGTATTATATGGATGATGCTACTGATTTAAGCTCTAAGACAAATATTTCTGACGTTCGTCTTTATGGTACAGCGACTTGGGGTAACTGGGATGCTAAGATTAATTTTAGCTTTGCTAAAAATAAAGTATCTGCTAAAGATGTTTACTTAAACTATAGATTTAACAAGAATACATCTATTAAGATGGGTAATTTCTTTGAGCCTTTCGGTATTCAAGGATCTATTTCTAGCAAGGATACTCGTTTTATTGGAAGTTCTAACTCAGGTGAGGCTTTTGGTATTAGTAGAAGTATTGGTGTTGCTGCAACTCATTTCACTGATAAGTATTTCCTTTCTGCAGGTATATTTGCTGGAAGAATAAATAATGCTGAGATGGGTGATGGAGGTTTTAGTGTAACTGGTAAAGCTGTTTATACTCCAATTAATGAAGAAGGAATGTTAGTACACTTTGGTGCATCTGCTTCGTACCGTATGCCTGATGCTAACGGATTTGATGCTAAGTATAATGACGATGACTATAATAGAGAGGTTAAATATGCTGCAGGTCCTGAGCATAAATTCTTAAATGCACATATTGGAAATGTAGGTAGTGAGCTTAAATTTAATGGAGAGGTTCTTGCTATATATGGTGGATTATTATTCCAGGGAGAATATTACCAAAATAAAGCAATGAGAAGATCGAATTATGATTTACAATTCGAACATTCAAGACCAGATATGTGGGGATGGGCTTCTACAGCTAAAGGATTCGAAGATTGGTATGGAGTTCAAAGAGATATTGAAACAAAAGGATTCTATGCTCAGGTTGGTTATTTATTTGGTTCTGATTATTCTTATAATTCAGCTACAGCTTATATCAACCGTCCTAAGAATGGATCTTTTGAAGTTTTAGCTCGTTTTAACAACACAGACCTGAATGATATTGATGGAATCTTCATGCAAAATAAGTTCTGGGATGCAGATCCTATGAAAGCAGCCGCTGGACAAACAAATTACTCAGTTGGAGGAGGAGAGTCTACTGACTATTCTTTAGCTCTTAACTACTACGTTAGTAATAATGTAATGTTCAGATTAAACTATACTGTTATGGATATTGATAATCTTTATTACAGAATGGATGATCAAGTATCATATGTTAATGCAAGAATACAAGTTAATTTCTAAAACATAGAATTACATAAGTTTGCAATGCGTCTAACGCACAAGAGAGGATAGTTTTTATAGCTATCCTCTCTTTGCATATCTTATGAGCATAAAAAAAGCTGTTCAATTTGAACAGCTTATATATATATTAAAAAATTATACTCTATTTTTATATAAATCTCTTACATACTTCATTCCGAATATAATAGCATCATCTTTAGAGGTAAAACCACCCTTTATTAGAGTCGCTGAGCTCATTTTGCTCTTTGGATCATCAGAATATAGGTAGATAGAGAAAACATTGCCAGCTGGGCTTCTTTTTGAGTTTAACCCGAACCAAACATCGTAATGGCTATCTCTAATCGTAATCTTTCTTTGAAATGTATACATTGTTATTTTCTTTTTTCCTTATATCCTAATATTGAAACAGCTACAGCAATAAGTCCAATAGCTACAAGCTCAAGGTAAACACCCATTTTACTTGATCCTTCACCAATAATATTTGAATAATTAACAATTGCCGCTAACATCACCACGAAAGCTGCGCCTATAAGTATTAGTCGAATTGATTTCATATGTTATAATTTAGAAGAATTTAGGTTTCTCAACATTTAAATAATTGATAACTGGATTTGCATAAATCTCAAGATATATCTTATTTAAGATAGCTTCTTCACCTTCAAGTTTATTCAATTTTACTTTCATATTATTTACAAATGACTCTTTCTCTTCCGAAGTGTATTCATCAGAGTATTTATTTGTAGACATTAATAAATCATATGCAATATAGTTATCAGGCCAAAGTTTGAAATTAGAATGTATTCTATAGTCGATAATATCAGCTAAAGCTTTGTATTGTTCTGGAGCAGAAGGAAGATCTTCTAAATTGTCAAGAACAACAGTAAGTGGTTTCCCAATAGAGAAATGCACTCTCTCTTTGTTGCTGACCATTCCATAGATCATGCTGTTTAAATCTTCGTCAGCTGCTTTTTTATAACCTTTATTAATTTGTTTCTGATATAACTCATTAGTTTTGAACACATCACATGGTTCGAACTCATATGAAATTGCTACTGGAACAATATTTAGTTCCTTAAAGTTCTCAGCAAATGAACCTTCGCCACTAAGGTTAATCATTTTAAGAAGACTATGTTGAGTTCTATCATCTCCATCTTTAGTTCTTCCTTCTCTTTGAGCAATCCATATAGAAGAGGTATTATTGGTGATTCTTGAACGAATATATTGTGCTCTTTGGACACTGCTCTCTTTAAAATCTTTTATTGAAACACCTCTGTCAACAGTAAAACAAGCGTTAAGTTTAACAACATCTGTAATCCATTCAGTTAAAAGTAGGTTACTTCCAATTGCATTTTCAGTTGGTTTAAGATTGTGCTTGTCTAAAATAATATTCAGGATTGCTGAATCTAAAATAATATCTCTATGGTCAGAGATAAATAAATATGACTTCCCTTCTTCAAGATAGTCGATACCATCTATAGAAATTCCGCTTGTAGTATTATTTGTAACTTCGGTAAATAATGGAATAAGAAAATTTTTCCTAAATTCTTCACGAGTAGTGACGTCTTTAGTTATTTCAAGAAATTTCTCTTTATCTAAATCTTTCCAAAGCTTTCCCATGAACTCATAAAAGCCAGGATTGACTGCTAATCTGTCGATAGCAGGCCTCACTTCGGAGTCATTATATGGGCGTATATCATCAAAATTTGTATCTGTACACATGTTCATTTACTTAGGTTTGCAAAGACAAAGTTAATAAAAAATATAGAGTAACTACCTATATAACAATTTTTAATAAAAAACACCCCGCAAATGAATTGCGAGGTGTCTTATATATTATATAGTATTTTATACTAGTTTGTTCTTCCTGGATAAGCTTTAAGAGCCTCAGCAAGAGTCTCCATTGCATTCTTTAAATCTTCAATTTTAAGAACATATGCAATACGTACTTCATTTTTACCAAGCCCTTCTGTAGTATAGAATCCAGAAGCAGGTGCAACCATGACAGTTTGTCCTTTATATTCGAAATCTTCAAGAATCCATTGTGCAAATTTATCAGCATCGTCAACAGGTAATTTAACAACAGTATAGAAAGCTCCTTTAGGTTTTGGGCTGTAAACTCCAGGCATATTATTTAATGCCTCAACCATAAAGTTTCTTCTTGCAATATACTCGTTATATACCTCGTCGAAGTAATTCTTTGGAGTTTCAAGAGAGGCTTCAGCAGCAATTTGACCAAAAGCAGGAGGACAAAGTCTTGCCATAGCAAACTTAAGAACAGTATTAATAACTTCCGAATTCTTAGAGATACATGCTCCAATTCTTACACCACATTCAGAGTATCTTTTAGAAACAGAATCGATAAGAATTACGTTTTGTTCGATATTTTTTAGTTGCATTGCAGAGAAATGTTCTTCTCCATCGTAGCAAAATTCTCTATATACTTCATCAGCATAAAGGTACATGTCATGCTTAAGTACCATTTCTGATAACTTCTCTAATTCATTCTTAGAATATAAGTAACCAGTAGGGTTGTTAGGATTAACAATTACAATACCTTTAGTCTTAGGAGTGATAATCTTTTCAATTTCTTCAATTGCTGGTAAAGCAAAATCATTTTCAATAGAAGAAGTTACAGGAATTACCTTAACGTCAGCCATCTTTGCAAAACTAACATAGTTCGCGTAGAAAGGTTCTGGAATAATTACTTCATCACCTGGGTTAAGTGTTGCTAGGAATGCCAATGTAATAGCTTCAGAACCACCAGTTGTGATAAGAATATTTTCAGATTCAACATTAATACCGATACCTTGATAATATTTTGCAAGTTTATTTCTATATGTTGCATTACCTGCTGAATGTGAATATTCAATTACTTTCTCTTGGCAATTTTTAACTGCATCCATAGCAACTTGAGGAGTTGGGATATCAGGTTGACCAATATTTAAGTGATAGACAGTGTGGCCTTTAGCCTTAGCTTTTTCAGCAAATGGAACTAACTTTCTGATTGGAGAAAGAGGCATTTCATTACCTTTTATTGATATTTGTGGCATCTCAGTAATTTGTTTTAGTATTATGAAAATTATTGCTAGCAAATTTAGAAATACTCTTGAATATTCAAAAAGAAATTGAGTTAAATAGTAATTAATATGTTTTTGCTATCTCTATAAGCTTTTTTGTATTAGTAATCCTAAGTTTTCGACCTTTAGATTCAACAATTCCTTTGCTCTTGAATTCTGATAGCAATCTTATTACAGACTCAGTTGCAGTACCAACCATATTAGCTAATTCTTCCCTTGTTATCGATATCTGAAGAATTTGTTCTTTATCTAATCCGAAGTCGTTTATTAGTATATTAAGAACTTCAGCAAGTCGTTCTCTAACTGTTTTTTGTGCAATATCAGTAATATAACAGTTAGATTCACCCAACTCTTTACAAGTAATCTTAATCATTTGATATGCAAATTCTGAATTACTGTTCAAAAGATTAATAAGTACGCTAGAAGGGATATAGTATAGAATGGCATTATCTACAGCTTTAGCTGACGTACACGCTAATTCCTTATTTATAACTGATCTGAATGCTATTAAGTCACCTTTCTTAGCAAACCTAATAATTTGCTCCTTGCCTTCTCCTCCTGTCTGGAATACTTTTATTATGCCGGAATACACAAAATAACATCCATTAATTCTTCTTCCTTGCTGGTAAATATCTTCGCCTTTTGGATAATATTTACAACTATTATTGAAGAATAAAAGATTTAACTCTTCAGCACATAACTGACTGAAGGTTTCTTGAAAAGTCTCGATGACTTCCTCGCATGTTGGTAATTTAATATTCTTTTTCACGCATCATAATATTTAACGATGCTAAAGATATAAAATTTTATCTATGAGAGATATTATTTAATTTGAAAGTTTTGTGATAGTATTTATGATTGAATTATAATCATAATGACACTCTTTGTAAAGTTGTTGTTGTGAACCGTGTTCTACGAATTTATCAGGTATACCTAATCGTATAATTTCTGCAGAATAATTGTTGTCTGCCATAAATTCGATAACAGCACTACCTAATCCTCCAGTAATAACGCCATCTTCAAGAGTAATTATTTTCTTGAATTTCTTAAAGATAGTATGTAGTAAATTTTCATCAATAGGTTTAAGGAAACGCATATCATAATGAGCAGGTTTGGTGCCGTTAAAGCTTTCAATTGCTTTAATAGCTTCTTTTCCAATTGCACCTATTGAGATAATAGCAATATCTTCACCCTCTGAGATACATCTTCCTTTCCCAATAGGTAATTCCTTAAGATCTGTTTTCCATTCTTTTAGAACACCAGTCCCTCTAGGATATCTTATAGAAAATGGCCCCATGTCTGCAAGTTGTGCAGTATACATCATATTTCTAAGTTCTGACTCATCAAGAGGTGCAGCAATAGTCATATTTGGAATACATCTTAAATATGCAAAATCAAAGGCTCCGTGGTGAGTAGCTCCATCATCACCAACTAAACCACCTCTATCAAGGCAAAGAACTACATTGAGTTTTTGTAGAGCTACGTCGTGAATTATCTGGTCATAGGCTCTTTGCATAAATGAAGAATAGATATTACAAAAAGGAACCATCCCCTTTGCAGCCATTCCAGCTGAGAATGTTACAGCATGTTGTTCTGCAATCCCAACATCAAAGGTCCTTTCAGGCATTTCTTTCATCATAATATTTAATGAGCAGCCTGAAGGCATTGCAGGGGTAATACCAATTATATTTTCATTATTTTTTGCAAGTTCAAGAATGGTATGACCGAATACATCTTGAAATTTTGGAGGTTCATCTCCATTTGTAATTGGTTTTATTCTTTCGCCAGTTTTTTTATCAAATTTACCGGGAGCATGCCAAATTGTTTGATCAATTTCAGCTTGTTTAAACCCCTTTCCTTTTTTAGTAATTATATGAAGAAGTTTAGGCCCTTCAAGATCTTTTAAATCTTCAAGAACTTTAACAAGATGATTAACATCATGACCATCAATAGGTCCAAAATATCTAATCCCTAAAGCTTCAAACATATTTGATTGTTTAAGCAATAGAGATTTAATGCTATTATTAATCTTTTGGATGAAACCTCTTGAACCTGGAACTTTACCAAGAATATTCCAGATATCAGTTTTAATCTTGTTATAGGTTTTAGAAGTTGAGATATCAAGTAGATAATCATTTAAACCACCAACATTAGGGTCGATAGCCATATTGTTATCATTTAGAACGATAAGAATATTTGCTTTATTAGCTGCTGCATTATTTAAAGCTTCAAAAGCCATTCCACCTGTCATTGAACCATCTCCAATAACCGCAACAGACTGCCTTTTATCTTCTCCCTTTTGTTTAGCTGCAATAGCCATCCCTAAAGCAGCAGATATAGAAGTAGAAGAGTGTCCTGTACCGAAAGCATCGTACTCACTCTCGCTTCTATTAGGGAATCCACTTATTCCCTTAAATTTTCTATTAGTATGGAAAACATCTTTCCTTCCTGTTAGGATTTTATGTCCATAGGCCTGATGTCCTACATCCCAAACAATATTATCATTAGGAGTGTCTAGAACATAGTGTAGTGCAACAGTCAATTCCACAACACCAAGACTAGCTCCAAAATGTCCTGGGTTTTCAGAACATACATCAATTATTTTATTTCTTAGGGCAGTACAGACCTCAGTAAGATTTTCCTCTCCAACTTTTCTTAAGTCTTCTGGATAATTTATTGAATCAAGTATGTTTTCAGTCTCTTCCATCAGTTCTATCTCCCTTTTATATTATTAATTGTGTACTAAAGTACCAATTTTTTCTCCAGTAACAACCTTCTTAAGATTACCAACAGTGTCCATATCAAATACGATAATTGGCAAATCATTTTCTTTACACATAGTTGTTGCAGTCAGATCCATTACTCTTAGATTTTTGATATAAATCTCATCGAAGGTAATGTTATCAAATTTAGTTGCGTTAGCATCTTTTTCTGGGTCAGCAGTATAGATCCCATCAACTCGAGTACCCTTAAGCATAACATCAGCTTCAATTTCAATACCTCTTAATGAAGATGCAGTATCCGTTGTGAAGTATGGATTTCCAGTTCCTCCAGAGAAGATAGTTACATACCCTTCTTCAAGACTTTCAACAGCTTTTTGTTTAGAGAATAGTTCACCAATAGGTTCCATTCTCATAGCAGTAAGAACTCTTGATTTGCATCCAACTTTATCAAGTCCAGAGCTTAAAGCTAATGAATTAATAACTGTTGCAAGCATACCCATAGAATCGCCTTTAACCCTATCAAAACCATTAGAGGCACCGCTTAACCCTCTGAAGATATTACCACCTCCAATAACAACACCAACCTGAACACCAAGATCAACAATCTCTTTAATTTGTTCAGCGTACTCCTGAAGACGCACAGCATCAATACCATACTGTTGTTCTCCCATTAGCGATTCTCCGCTTAGCTTTAAAAGTATTCTTTTATATTCCATGTCAAATATGCTTTCTGAATTATATTTTACAAAAGTAGTGAATAATTTTATTAGTGCCGAAGAGAAGTTCGATTTTATAAATTGTGATTTCAATATTGTGTTGTAATAGTAAAAAATAATATGCATATTTGTTACAGATTGTGCATGAAAATTGCATAAACATTCTATTTGGGGGAAGATGAGTAAGCAACAAAAGGTATTCGATGGGGAGATATCTTTGTGTAAAGAAGTTGTTTTTAAACAATTATTTCATAAGTATTTTCCGAGAATTTGTGTTTATGCTGCATCGATAATAAAAGATGATGCAGTTGCGACAGATATTGCCCAAGATGTGTTTATTCGTTTGTGGGAAAAGAAATTATCTTTCAAATCCATACAATCTTTTAAAGCCTATTTATATAATTCTATAAAAAATACTTGCCTAAATTATCTTAGAGACAAAAAAGAAAACTCAAGTATTGAGTTACTTACTGATATAACCTCAAAAGAAGAAGATATTGAATCATTGATAATCGAAGCTGAACTGTCTGCAAAATTATTTGAAGCAATAATGGAACTGCCTCAAGCTAGAAGAGAAGTTATTTTATTGAGAATAAATGGAATGACTATTGAAGATATTGCAAAAGAATTGAATGTAAGTTTAAACACTGTCAAATCTCATAAAAAATTAGCTCATAAGCAATTAAGAGACAATCTACGTGCTGCAATGTATTCTTTTCTATAAAAGAATCGTTCTCTATTCACCCCCAAAGAGTTTTTTTGTGTTATAGATATGTAATACAAAAGCTCAATTATGAAAAATATAGAGGAAATATTAAATACTTCTCAGGAAAAATATAATAAAATAATTGGAAAGCAGAATGAGAAATCATTTAATATGCTTGAAAATGATTTGGATGAGAATTTTTATAAAAGTTTATCCTCTTCTTCAATAGTTGAGAATATTTATAAGCTTAAGAATATTCATACTGAAGATTGTTATAAGGTAGTAGAAAGGCATATAAATAAGTCTAAACGTCATTATCTATTTATTGGATTATATAGAGTTGCTGCAGTAGTAGCGATAGTAACTTTGTTTTCATTGTTATATAAATATTCAAGTGATTATAAGGTTCAAGTAGTAGCTTTAAATAAGCAGACTAAAATAGGAAAACAAATTGTTAATAAACCAATCTTAGTAACCTCAACAGGTGAGCGTTTGGTTATTGGAGAGTCAAATCTTAAAAGTAAAGATAAATCATTAATAAGTGTAAGTAATCAATCGCTTAAGTATTCCAAAAAATCTAATGTCCTTCCTCATAAGCTTACATATAATACATTGATTGTACCAAAGTGTGGCTTATTTAACTTAACACTTTCTGATGGAACTAAAGTGTGGCTAAATTCTGAAACGGTATTAAAATATCCATCAGTATTTTCGAAAAATATGCGAGAGGTTTTTATAAAAGGTGAAGCTTTCTTTGAAGTAGCTAAAAATAGGAATAAACCGTTTTATGTTCATGCTGGAGGTTCAATAGTTCGAGTGTTAGGAACGGGGTTTAATGTTAAATCATATAATTCTGAACCTCTTGTTACTACTCTTGTTCATGGAAAGGTGGAGGTATCAGATAATAGTAATTCTGTTATTCTAAAACCAGGGAATCAGGCTTTAGTTACTGAAAGAGGAATCAAGATTAACACTGTTGATATAGAAATGTATACAGCGTGGAAAGATGGCTATTTTGTATTTAAGGAGGTG
>Ga0193964_1000552_pt1 | contig 18129 bp, 21 predicted proteins | sample FB_7_MG_FD_140323 | JGI IMG/M metagenome (GOLD analysis project Ga0193964, IMG submission 140323) | Microbial mat bacterial communities from the Broadkill River, Lewes, Delaware, United States - FB_7_MG | ecosystem: Environmental > Aquatic > Freshwater > River > Microbial mats | place: USA... | reverse complement strand
TTCATCTGCAGTTTTGTAAAGTCTATTTGCAGATATATATGTATTTGGTTTATATATTATTGCACCCATAGAGATTGAAACAACATTTAACACACTACTACCACTGTGCTCAATATTTAACTCTGTGACTTTTTTATTAATATCTTTTAAACAAGATTCTAGGATATCTTTATCTATATCAAATAAAATAACCCCAAACTCTTCTCCACCTAATCTAAAAACAAATTCATATTTTTTATTGAAATATTCTTTTAAAAGTGAAGCAACTTTTTTTAAAGTCTCATCACCCATATCATGACCATATGTATCATTGTATTGTTTAAAAAAATCAATATCAATCATAATAAATGCACATTCCCAATTATTTGCATTTGAAATAAAAGGCATATTATCAAAAATAGTATCAAAATATTTTCTGTTATATAGTTTAGTCATAGAATCAGTAATAGAATCAATTTTATACTTAGTATTTAAAACTCTTAATTGATTATCTTTTTTTACTAACTGATATATAATGTACGCAATAATAGCAAAAGCAAATATTAAAATCAATACAATATTATAAAATAAAAAATCTTTCATCTTTTTATAATCATCAACAAAAGATTTCCTTTGCTTAAAGGCAACTTGAGTTTCATATTCAATTAAAAAATCTATTTGTTTTAAAATATTTTTAAATTTATATAATTTATTTGATTTAAAAGAGTCAAGAATTTGTTCATTTATGCTATCTGCGACTATTCTTTCTTTTTCATTTTTATAAGATTTATTATAATAATCCCACTCTTGTAAAATTGCATTTTGTTCTTTTTTAAAGTCACAAACATATTTCATAGTTCTACATGAAATTATATCTTTATAATTGTCAGTAATTATTCTAAGTTTTACAATAGGAATAAAATTACCAAAATAAATGTTATCAATTTGTTTTTTTAACCTATCAATTTGTGAGTTAAATAGTAGTGAAGCACTTATTAATGCTACTAAAACTATGGATACAAGGACTATTAGCTTAAAAGTTATTGATTTAAAAAATCTGTGTGTCATTTGGTTATTTTATCATTTTTTCGTTTAACTATCCATTAATTACAACTTAGATATAATCGCGACTAATTAAAGATAAAAAGGTTTTGTTTTGTTAAATATAAAAGATACTTTTATAGGTAATAGTGCAAAAAGTGATATTTTATCAGGTATTGTAGTTGCAATTGCACTTGTACCTGAAGCTATTGCTTTTTCAATTATTGCAGGTGTTTCTCCATTAGTTGGATTATATACAGCGTTTATATTAGGATTAATTACTGCATTAATAGGTGGTAAAGCTGGAATGATATCTGGTGCTACTGGTGCAGTTGCAGTGGTTTTAGTTGCCCTTGGAATAAGAGTTAAAGAATCATTATCTCCAGAAATGCTATCACAGCTTACTTCTAATGGTGAATTATCAACATATATTTTGCAATATATTTTATTAGCAACAATTATGGCAGGGATTATTCAAGTTTTAATTGGTGTTTTTAAATTAGGAAAACTAATAAGACTAGTTCCACAACCAGCAATGTATGGATTTGTAAATGGTCTTGCAATTGTTATTGCAATGGCACAATTCCCATTATTTAAAGGTGAAAGTTGGATTATGTATGCTCTTGTAATTGCTACAATGGCAATAGTGAAATTTTTTCCAAAAATTTCAACAGCAATTCCATCAGGTCTTTTAGCAATTATTGTTATCTCTGCAGTTGTTATTGGTATGGATTTAGATACGAAAAGAGTTGGTGATTTAGCTGATATTTCTGGAAATCTTCCAAGTTTTGCATTACCACAACTACATGTTAATTTTGAATCAATTTTAATTGTACTTCCAACTGCTGTACTTGTAGCACTTGTAGGATTAATTGAATCACTTTTAACACTTTCTGTATTAGATGAAATGGGCGGGAAAAGAGGAAGTGGAAATCAAGAATGTATTGCTCAGGGAACTGGAAATATAACTTGTGGTTTCTTTGGAGGAATGGCAGGGTGTGCAATGATTGGACAATCTATTATTAACTTTAGTAATGGTGGATGGGGAAGATTATCTGCACTTACGGCATCTATATTATTAATTTTATTTGTTGTTTCACTTTCTGGATTTATATCTATGATTCCAGTTGCTGTTTTAGTTGGAATTATGTTTATGGTTTCTATTGGAACATTCGAGTGGGAAAGTGGAAATAGAATTAGATATATGCCAAATAGTGATAAATTTGTATTAGTAGCAGTTACTATTATCACAATATTTGCAGACCTTGCAATTGCTGTTATCACAGGTATTATAATTTCTGCACTTGTATTTGCGTGGAAACACTCAAAAGTAAGAAGTAGAACTTATAGAGATGATAATGACACTAAAGTTTATGAATTTGATGGACCATTATTTTTTGGTTCAACAACTTCATTTTTTGAATTATTTGATTTAAAACATGACCCTAAAAAAGTAATTTTAGATTTTAAAGGTGCAAGAGTTATGGATATTTCTGGTGTTGAAGCAATTGATACTATAACTTCAAAATACAAAGAAGCAGGGAAAGAACTTACAATTATGCATTTAAGTGAAGATTGTAAAAAAATTCTCAAAGATGCTGGACCATTTTGTACATACACTGAGCAAGATCCTAATTATAAAGTTGCAATTGATTATTAATTTTTTTAAATAACCTAAAATTTTATATATTTTAGGTTATTTTCTCTTATTTACTTTTCTTTTTTTTTCAGTTAAAATATATTTATAAATCAAAAATATAGAGTTAATTATGGAAATAAACAATAACTACCAAAGTGCTTCTTCCCTATATCAACAAATAGCCTTAAAAAAAGGACAATTAGCTACTATAGATAAAAAAGATTTTGAAAAATCTGCTTTTGAAAAGAATGATACAGTAAATATATCTGAAAAAAGTTATGATGAACAAGATTATCAAAGGGTTTTAGGAAAATTTAAAAATCTTGATAGCGAAGTTAAGAACCATGAGCAAACTCATGCTTCTGGGGCGCCAACAACTGCTCCTATCAATTATAATTACCAAGTTGGACCTGATGGAAAACTTTATGCGACAGGGGGAAGTGTTAGATTTGACACTTCAATTCCTAAAGATAAAGCAAGTGCAGATGTTAAATTAGAACAACTAAAAGATGCTTCATCCTCAGTTGATGGATTAAGTGGTGCTGATGCACAAATAGCAAAAACTGCTAGTTTAAACAAATTATTACTACAAAGTATAGAACAAGGAGCAAATTATGACAATCAATAATAATCTAAACTCTATGCTTGCATCTCAAATGCAAGTTGATCAAATGGCATCAAATATTGCACAAGTTGCAAATACAGTTGCTGATCCAGGATTTCAAGAAGTTACTCAAGATTTGATTGACTCTATTGTTGGACAAATTCCTGAAGTTATATCTTATGAAGCAAATGCACAAGGTATTCAAACTCAAAATGCAGTTGCAGATACACTTTTAAATATAAAGGCTTAAAAATGACAAAAGTAAATGTTGTTTGTCCTCACTGTCTAAAAGTAAATTCAATTCCTAAAAAAGATTCTTACGCAAAAGCTAATTGTGGTTCTTGTAAAAACTCACTACTGGATACAACACCAATAGAACTTGATGAATCAAACTTTGACCATGTTGTAGTAAATTCTGAAATTCCTGTTATAGTAGACTTTTGGGCACCTTGGTGTGGACCTTGTAAAATGATGGCTCCAATATTTAATGAGGTTGCTCAAAAATATCCGTTAAAAGCTCTATTTGTAAAAGTAAATACAGAAGCTCATCAAAATATGGGTTCAAGATTTGGGATTAGAAGTATTCCAACTTTAGTAGTTTATAAAAATGGTGTAGAAAAGAAAAGAGTATCGGGTGCTTTAGACCCACTTAGACTTTCAAATTTAGTAAATGAAAATTTATAAAAACTATTTATTAGTTTTTATAAATTTTGCTAAATCTTTCAATTGATTTTCATTAAAAACAGTTATTCCATTTTCACTTAATAATCTAGCCGTTAGACCTTGACCTTCAATTATATTTTTTGTAAAAGTACCATCATAAGTATTTATATTTCCACATGATGGAGAATTTGCTTTTAAAAGTGCAACTTTAATATTTTCTTCTAAACAAATATCTAATGCTTTTTTAGCACCCACTAAAAAATTAATTGTAACATCAACCCCTTTTTCATCTTTTACAATAAAAGGTTTATCATTTTTTACTATTTCAGCTGGAACTCTAGGTATTCCTAAACCACCAGCAACTTCAGGACAAAAAGAATAAACTTCATTATCACAAAGAATATCCATAAAAAGTTCTTTTATTGAAAATGAAAAATTAGGATTAAAAGCAACAGATGAGTTTGCACCATCATATCTTACATCTTCACCTAATAAACAAGAAGAGACTAATAACTTCATTTAATCTTCAATTCTATCTAGATCTTCTTTTTTAAAGAAAGTTGATGGTTGCATATTTGAAAATGCAGCTTTCATAGATACAAATATTTGTGGGTTTTCTGCTTCTAATTTTGCTAATAAATCTTTTGTTGTTGCTCTTGCATGTGGCATTTTAACATCAAATCTTAATCCAGGACAAGCTTCATCACCAATAACATTTATTTCATTTTTATCAGCAAATGCTCTTAATTGTCTCTCTCTACAAAAGATAAGGGGTCTAATAACTTCTAAACCATTTTCAGCTTTATAAGCAGGTGGCATAGTTCTCATAGTTCCATTATAAAATAGATTCATAAAAAATGATTCCATTGCATCATCTAAATGATGACCCAATGCAAGTTTATTATATCCTTGTTCTTGAGCTGCTGTATATAAGTACCCTCTTCTCATTCTTGAGAAAAAAGAACAAAATGAAGAATTCTTTCTAATTTTTTCTCCAGCTAATTCAAAAATTTGTGTATCTATTATTTCATGTTCAATTCCATGCTCTTGGCAATGTTTAGATAAAAATTGTACTTGCTCACCCATGCCATAAGTTACAGTAACTGCTTTAAATTCAAAATTGTATGGAGCAACTCTTTTTAAATGATTTAAAGAGTGAAGTAAAGTTAATGAGTCTTTTCCACCAGAGAATCCAACTAAAACTCTATCTCCCTCTTTTATTAAATTATAATGTGCATTAGTTCTACCAACTAAACTCGATATTTTCTTACTTAATTCAATCAAAATTAAATCCCTATAAATTTTTTTGTGATTATATCAAAAAAGTTCTCAAAACTCTTTTGAATATTAAAGAATATTATGTTAATTATTTTAAATGTTTATTTTTTACTATAATTTGAAGCTAAAATGATGAGAATCAATTTGCATATCTTGGCTGAGATAAAATTTATGAGCATCATGTCTTTGAACTGAAGAATCTAAGTGAATTGATTTACAATCTTGCTGTTTTGCATATATTTTAATAAAATCAAGTAGTGCTTTTCCTGCATCTGTAGATCTTACACTTTTATCAGTAACAAAATCATCAATATATAGATGTTTTCCCCATGAAAGTTTTTCACCTATTGTAAATCCTGCTACACAAATAACTTGTTGTTTATCGATAACATAAGCTACTTTATATCCATTTTTTATTTGCTGTGAAATTCTATACAAAAAATCATTTTCTGATAAATCTTCTCTTATTTGATGCATAACTTTATAACAATGTTTTATTTCATCTTCACTAGCAATTTTTATTTCCAAGAAATATCCTTTTATATGATTATATATAGTATCAAAGCTTTTTTAAAATTTCTATAAATAATTGTAATTTTAACAAAAATAATTCTTTTTTACTCAGATTTTAGTTAAATTGTATATAATTTTAAATTAATAAAATGAAACAAAAAGAAAACTAATATGACAATAGAAGAAGAAAACGAATTTAGACAAGCTATCATTGATACAATACTTCCACATGCTATAAATATGACAGAAGATCAAATCAAAAATATCATAAAAATTGTTGAAAAAGATAATAGTTCATTACCAAAAGGTTTTGGTGCTATGTTATTTGAACAAATCATTATTCACAAATATAATCAATTAAGATAAATTCTCATTGTACATCTTTAATATATATATTTACTATACAAAATAGTTTTTTGTATATTATTTAAACATAATTAAAAATATTATTGTTTCATTTGGTTATATCCAAATAAAATAAAAGGATTTATTATTAGACTTACCATTTCTATAAAAGAATTAAGAGTTTTACAAGAGTTATGTAAAGAGTATGGACAAGCAGAATTGTATAAAAAACTGCACCATGAAGAAGATAAATATAAGAAAAGTTTAACTGATAAAAAAAGTAAAGCTACATTAAAAGCTACAAAGGTCAGACAAGAGACTGCAAAGAAAAAAATTGAAAACTCATTAAATATGATGAGAATGTTTAATCAAAAAATAACAATTTACTCTATTGCTAAAGATGCAAATGTAAGTTACAATACTGCATTAAAATATAAAGATTTTATAAATCAAAATTCATAAACCAAAAGGATATATTTTTATTCTTTTTGGTACTATTTTACAACTAACATGGAGACAATATTATGAGAAATTTTATAAGTTATGAAAAATCATTAGAAATTATAAACAATATAGATATTAAAAAAAATACTTTTGAAAAACTATTTATAACAAATGCAATAGGAAGAGTTATTGCAAAAGATGTTATAGCAGATCACAATAGCCCAGAATTTCCAACTTCTGCAATGGATGGATATGCTATAAAATATGAAGATATAAAAAGTAATTCAATAGAGATTATAGATAAAAATCCAGCTGGTAGTATAGTTGAATCTGAAGTAAGCCTTGGAGTTTGTATTAAAACTTTTACAGGTTCACTTATGCCAAAAGGTAGTGATACTTTAGTTCCGATTGAAAATGTAGAAGTAATAGATAATAAAATCAAAATTATAAAAGAAGTACCTTTTGGTTTTGCAAGTAGAGAGATTGGTGAAAACTATAAAGAAAATGAAGTTCTTATAAAAAAAGGAACTGTTATTGGTTTTGCTGAAATTGGAGTTATGGCTTCATTAAATATCTCTCAAATAGATGTTCTTGTTAATCCAACTGTTGCAATAGCAAGTACAGGAAGTGAAGTTTTAGATTTAGGAGAAACACAAACAAATGCTTCTCAAATAAGAAGTTCAAATCATCTAACACTTGAAGCCTTATGTAAAAGCAATGGTGCAAATACTATTCAAATGGGTATTGTAAAAGATGATATAGACTCAATTACAAATCTTCTTGAAACTGCTTTACAAAAAGCTGATATAGTTGTTACTACAGGTGGAGTTTCAGTTGGTGATTATGATTTTGTGCAAGATGTAATAAAAGATAAATTAAAAGCAGAAGTTTTATTTCACGGAGTTACAATTAAACCAGGTATGCACTTATTAGCAGCTATTAAAGATGGTAAAATCATTATAGCACTTCCTGGTTTTGCTTATTCTTCAACTGTGTGCGCTATATTATATGTATTACCATTGATTTACAAATTTAGAAATTCAAATGAATCACTTCCAATTGTAAAAGCTATAATAAATCAAGATTTTCCTAGAAAAATGTCTAAGACAATTTTTACAGCTTGTAATGTGGAATATATAAATGGTCAATATTATATAGACTTTGAAGGAAAAAGAGCAGGTACAAGTGCAATTTTAACAAATATGCTAGAAAGCCCAGCACTTTTAATTCAAAAAGATGATAGTGAGGATATAAAAAAAGGTGATTTAGTAGATATTCTACTATTAAATAATATAAAATAAAAGAGTTTTACTCTTTTATTTTTTAGAAAGTATTACAAGCCTCTAAAGTTCCATTATCAAAACCTTTTTTAAACCAAGACATTCTATCAGCTGAGCTTCCATGGGTAAAAGCATCTGGAACTACATAACCCTGTGCTTTTTTCTGTAGAGTATCATCACCAATTGCACTAGCAGCATTTAAAGCTTCTTGAATATCACCCTCTTCTATTGAGTTAAAATCTTTTTTACTATAATAAGCCCAAAGACCTGCATAACAATCTGCTTGTAACTCTACTTTTACTTGTAAAGCATTTCCTTGAGTGTCTGATAAACTTTGTTTCGCTTTTTGTACTTTTGGAATCACACCAGTTAAATTTTGAACATGGTGTCCAACTTCATGAGCAATAACATAAGCTTGTGCAAAATCCCCAGGAGCATCATGTCTTTTTGCTAATTCATCAAAAAAAGATAAATCTAAATATAATTTTTGATCAGCAGGACAATAAAAAGGTCCAGTTTGAGAAGAAGCAAATCCACATCCACTTTTAACAGAATTTCTAAATAAAACAAGTTTAGGCTCACTATAAGTTGCATTATATTTTTTAAATACTTTTGCCCAAATATCTTCTGTCTGAGCTAAAACAGCACTTGCAAACTGTGCACTTGTATCATCTTTTTTAGTATCTACTACAGTACTTGAAGTATTTCCTTGAGTACCTGCCCCCATATTTAATAATGATAAAGGATTAAATCCCATAAAGTATGCAACTACACCAACAATTAAAACAATTCTTCCTATTTTTGTTCCAATTAACATTTTTATAACAGGAAGAAGCATCATCATAGAATTATTATTTGATGAACCAAAATTTGATGGTGATTCACCTCTTCTATCTTCTACATTAGAACTTCTTCTATTATCTTCCCATTTCATGTACTATACCTTAAATTTAAAATTATTTGAGTTTGGATTAACTTTCGTAAAATTCAATTTATTTTCTACTTTACTATCTTTTTCTTCTTTGTTTTCATTTGAAGAACAACATGAAGAATCACTACAACATGAATCTACTTTTTTTCTTAAAACCCATGGTTTTATCAAATAATAGGCAAGTAAAAAAAGCATAATAAAACTTGCTATTTGAGATAATAATGAAGTTTCTTCGTTATGTAAAGAAAAATGTAAAACATCTACGTCACTAAAAAAAGTATCAAAAGATAGTCCAAATAAAAATGATAAAATAGCAATCGTACTTAAGTAGATTATTAATGAAGTTTTTCCAAGTGTTTTATAAACAACGCTCATAGTTACGGCACTAGTTGCAGGGCCTGCTGTTAGAAAGATAAAAGCAGCTCCTGGGCTCATACCTTCTATCATTAAAGCAGCAGCAATTGGTAAAGATGCAGTAGCACAAACATATAAAGGCATAGAAAAAAGCATTATGATTATATATGTTAAAATCTGGTTTTCAAAAAGTAATGAAGTATACTCTTTGGGAGCAAAAGTAGTAAATAAAGCACCAAAAATCAGACCAACAAATAAAGGTTTAACCATATCTTTAAAAAGCGTTACATAAGCATAAAAAAATGCATCCTTTAAAGAAAAACTTTTTTTTCTTGTACTACAAGTTGTACCACAGCCACATGAACTTGAAACAACTTCTTCTTTTTTAATTTTTATTTCTTTTTCAAAAATATTTTGAATAAGACCTACAATTATTGCAATTATCACAGATGAAATAACTCTAAAAATTGTAAAAAATATACCAAAAAATGAAAATGTAGCTAAAATAGAATCAACTCCTGTAATAGGCGTTGATATTAAAAAACTTTGAACAGCCCCCTTACTTGCTCCCTCTTTTCTCAATCCTTGTGCAAGAGGTATAACAGAACATGAACAAACAGGTAAAGGAATTCCAAAAATAGTAGCTTTTATAACAGAAGTTGTTGAATTTTTACCTAAATGCTTTAAAACAAAATCATCTGGAACAATTTGTTTTAAAACACCTGCTATAAATAATCCAACTAAAATATAAATAGCCATAGCATCTAGTAATAATAAAAAGTTATTTGCTAAAGATATGGCTAAATCCAAAACCTATTCCTCTTCTTCTATAAGAGACTTTGTATTAATTTGTTTTTTAGGCTTAACACCTAACTCTATAAACTCTTCAGATCTTTTAATTAAGTTACCTTTTCCTGCAATTAATTTATTCATCGCATTATCATAAGATTTTTGAGTTCTATTTATATTTGTACCAATTTCTTCTATATCAACTACAAAGCTTGCGAACTTATCATATAAATCAGCTGCTTTTTTAGAGATTAATTGAGCATTTTCATTTTGGTGTTCATTTCTCCAAATATTTTCAATTGTTCTTAATGTTACATATAAAGTTGATGGAGAAACTAGCATAATATTATGTTCAAATGCCATTTTAAATAAGTTATCATCTTGTGAAGTTGCAAGTAAAAATGCTCCTTCAATAGGAATAAACATTAAAACAAAATCTAATGTTCTAACATCTTCAATATCTTCATATTTTTTAGTACTTAAACCTTTTATATGAGCAGAAATTGATTTTGCTAATTCTTTTGCACTATTTTCTTTTTGAGTAACATTTTCAGTTTTACAATATGCTAAGTAAGAATTTAATGATACTTTAGAATCAATAATAATATCTTTTTTAGATGGTAAATGAACAATAACATCAGGTCTTAATCTTTTACCTTCATTATCACTAAATGAACCCTGTATTGTATATTCTTTACCTTCTCTTAGACCTGTTTGATCTAAAATTGAAGATAAAATCATCTCACCCCAATCACCTTGAGTTTTATTTTCACCTTTTAATGCTTTTGTTAAATTAACAGCATCTGTAGCAATTTGATTATTTAATTCTTTTAGAGTTTTAATTTCAGTTAGAAGAGATGTTCTTTGTTTTGTTTCTTCATTATAAATTTCATTAACTCTTTTTCCAAAGCCTTCTAGCTGATCTTTAAATGATGTTAAAACTTGTGTTAAATTAACATTTGATTTTTTCTGATTTTCATCAAATAGTTTATTAGCTAAATTTTCAAATTCCATTTTCATTTGTATTTTAGATTCTTCTAAAAGACTAATCTTTTCATTTAAATTTGCTTCTTTTATTTCAAATTCTCTTAATAATTGTTTCTCTTTATTTTCAGAAATTTTAGTTAAATTTGAAAGTTTTAATTCATAAGTTTCTGTAATACTACCAATATTTTCATGAGTATGTTTTTCTATAACTTTTAGTTTATCTTCTAAACTTTCTTTAATAAGTTTTTTCTCTTCTTCTAGCTTTCTATTTGAAGTGTTTAAAGTATTAATTTGACCTTCATAAGAGCTATGATTTAACTCAATCTTTTCATTTAATGCTTTTAATTTAAGCATTGCTTCATCTTGTAAACTTTTTAATTGATTTTCATATTTTTGTCTAGAAAACTGTAAAATAATTAATAAACCAGCTAGTATTCCAATTACTGAAACAATAATTGTTAAATAATTTACCTCTATAGATCCATCACTCATCATAATTGAATTCTCCTTTTGAAGCATCATAGCTTCCATTATTAACATCATAACCTAATTCTTTAAATCTTTCTACCAATGGAGGATGAGAATAATAAAAAAAGATATAAATAGGATGCGATAATGGAAAAGATTTATTTTCATTTGCTAATTTTAATAATGCATTTACTAAATCTTGTTTTGAAGACAAATTTGAACCAAATTCATCTGCTGCATATTCATTATGTCTTGAGATTAGTGAGATTAAAGGCATCAAGAAAAATGACAATATTGGTGAAAATATTAAAAACACTGCAATTATCGCATATGCTTCATTATTTACAGATAATCCTAAAAATAGTTCCTCTGGCAAATTCCCAAACACTGCAAAAAATATAAACATAATTGCACCCATAATTCCAATATTTTTTACAATATCACCATTCTTAAAATGTCCTAATTCATGACCTAAAACAGCAAGTAATTCATTGTGAGTTAATTTTTCAACTAAAGTATCAAATAAAACAACTCTTTTTGTACTTCCTAATCCACCAAAATATGCATTTAATCTGTTATCTCTCTTACTTGCATCAACTGAAAATACACCTGAACTTTTAAATCCAACTTCATCTAAAAGTTTTTCTATTTTAGATTCTAATTCTTTATCTTTTAGTTTTTCAAATTTATCAAACATTTTATCTCTAATCACTGGATAAAGCATATTTATCAAAATAATTACTGCAAATATAAATACAAATCCCCATAACCACCAGTTAGAAAATTCATTTATAATATATGATATAACAGCAATAACTGCTGAACCAAAAATCAAAAATAAAACTCCTGTTTTTAGAGTATCCTTAATAAATAAAGATGGTGTCATATTTGAGAAACCATATTTTTTATTTAATTTAAATGTTGCATATAAATCAAATGGCAAGGTAAAAAGCCAATTTAAAATAATAAATAAATCAATAAATACAATTGCTTTTAAAATGTAAGAATCTATTTGAACTAAAGAGTCCAAATAAGATAAACCAAATCCAATCCAAAACATAAATATTAAAAAATCATAAAATGTTGAAACTATTGCTAATTTTTCCTTTTCAATAGAATAATTGGCAGCTTCTAAATATTTTGAAGATTCTAATATTATTGGATCAAAATTTTTTGCTGTTTTAACATACCCTATTTGCATAAATGAAGTATAAATGTTAAATGCAAAATATAAACAATATGCTATTACAAATATTTCTAGCACTAAATAATCCTTTTTTTAATTATAATTTAATTATAGATAATACAGTTTTTATGCTTTTAAGCATGTAAAGCCATTTAAATATTAAATGTATCTTTATCATAAAGTTCTACTCTATTTCGCCCACTTCTTTTAGCTTTGTATAAAGCTAAATCTGCTTTATGCAATACAGCTTCTAAATCTACATCATTTGAATCTAACATTGAGATTCCAATACTAACTGTAAATTTAACTAATTGATTTTTTGCTGTTCTATATTCTAAATTTTCAATTTCTTGTCTAATATTTTCGGCAGCTTTTAAAGCACCACGTTCAGAAGTACTAGGTAAGACAGCAGCAAATTCTTCACCACCTAACCTTCCAAAAATATCACTTTTTCTTAAAACATTTTCAGTTTTTTTAGCCATTTGTTTTAAAATTTCATCACCAATAGCATGACCATATGTGTCATTTATAAATTTGAATTTATCAATATCTATCATAAGTACTGCTAATTGTTTTCGCTCTCTTCTATTATAGGAAATTAATGGTCCACAAGACTCAAAAAAACTTCTTCTATTTTTTACGCCACACAATGAATCTGTTGTAGCTAAGATATTTAATTTAATATTTATGTTATTTAATTCTTTAGTTCTCTTGTCAACAGCTGCCTCAAGCACTTCTTGATACTCTTTTAGTCTTCTTTCTTGAGCATTTAATTTTATAGCTTCTAGAAGTATTAATTCAAAATCTACTTTATTAAGTTTAGTTGGGATAATCTTATATAAAGATGCTTCATTTACAATCTTTTCTAAACACTCAATTGTTAAAGAATCTTTGAAAATGATATTTTTAGTATTAGGAGAGTTTTTATAAAGTTCTACAATAAAGTTTTCACAGGTTAATTTTGAAGTATTTTTACCGCAAATAGTAATCATAATTATATTACCAGCAATAATATTATTAAAACAACCAATTAATGCTTGCTCAGCATTTATATAACTTTCAACAATATAATCACTATCTACAATTCTAGTAATTTTATTATATAAAGCATCTAAAACTTCAACATCATTATTTACGCAAACTATAATATATTTCACAATTTATTTCTCCAAGAAAGAAATAATAGCTAAAAATAATTTAAATGAATATTCATAATTTATAATTTATTTATAATATTTTTCAATTTTAATATTACTTTTTTATCTTTTGTGAATAATATAATCTCATCATTTTCTTCAAATGATTCTTTTGTCCAATTAATACTTCCTAAAACTGCGACATCATTATCAAATATCGCAACTTTAAGATGCATTTTTCTGTCACTAAGAATTGTCTTTATTCCATTATTTTTTAAATAATTGTATATTTTATTATCTTTCTTAATTTTCTCTTTATCAAATAGTACAGTTACTTTCACTCCATTTTTTGAAGCTTTTTTTAAAGCCTTTGCAAATTTTTTATAGGAAAAGTTATACATTGCGATATTGATTTCGCTTTTTGAGTTTAAAATCAAATCTTCTATTTTATCTTTTACAAATGAACTTTCAGAAGGTAAAGAGTAAACATCATTTTGAGAAGCTAAAACAAAATTTTCATTAGCATTTAAAAAAGAAAAACTTAAAAATAAAAAAATAATTAACAATTTAACCATAATAATAACCTTTATTCAAATACACAAAATAATTCTTGAGGAATTTTAGATGGTTTATAGTCTTTTAAATATGCTAATTTAAAAGTTGCCTTAAATAATAGTTCTTCACCTCTAAAAATTTCTTGTTCCATAACTATTGAAGCAGATTTTTTTTGAACTAACTTTGAAGTTACGTCAAGTAAATCACCAAATATAGCTGATTTTACATAATCTGCTTGTACATTTTTTACCACAAAAAATTCATCTCCATTATGAGGAGATAATCCCTTTTGAAAAAACAATTCACTTCTAGCTCTCTCACAAAACTTTAAATAGTTTGCATAATAAACTACCCCACCAACATCTGTATCTTCATAATAGACTCTTATTTGCATTTTATAAATCCTTTTATTATGGCATTAGCCTATATCAAACTTTTTTCATCTGTAAAGCTAAGATTATACAAAACTCTATCTTTGTATATGTTTTTTTATCTCTATTTGTCTTTTGATACCTAATTTTTTAATTTATTAATTAAATCCCTTATTTTTAGTTCTTTTATTATATTATTACTCACATGAATAACAATTTTATAGCTCAAATTCAAAACTTAAACCTTGATTTCAAAGGTAAAAAACTATTTAATAATCTAAACTTTGATATATTAGAAAATAAAACTACAGCCTTACTAGGAAGTTCAGGAGTTGGAAAATCAACATTACTTAGATGTATAGCTGATTTAGAAATTGAAAATATTACAGATGGAAAAATATTATTAAAAGAAGGTACAAATATAGCTTGGCTTAGTCAAGAAAACTCTCTATACCCTTGGCTTAGTATTTTAGATAATGTTCAGCTATATCATCATCTAAAAGGAACTAAGACAAAGCAAACTTTACAAAAAGCAAAAGAGCTTTTGAGCCAAGTAAATATGTCTAAACACTGTAATAAAAAAACTTATGAACTATCAGGTGGACAAAAACAAAGAGTAGCATTAGCTAGGACACTTATGCAAGATGCAAATCTTATTTTGATGGATGAACCTTTTGCAGCATTAGATGCAATTACAAAAATTCAACTACAAGATTTAACGTGTAATTTATTAAAAGACAAAACTGTTGTACTAGTAACTCATGATCCACAAGAAGCTATAAAATTAGCAAATCATATTTATATTTTAAAAAATCAACCAGTTATTTTAGAAAAAGTTGCTTCTTTAGAAGGAACTTTGCCTCATCAATTATCAAATGAAAAACTATGGAATTTGCAAGAAGAGCTTATATCTAAACTACAAGGGAGTGACATATGAAAAAGTTTTTAACAGTATTACTTCCTATAGTATTTTTATTTATTTTGTGGCAAAGCGTTATTGTACTTTTTGATTTACCACACTATATACTGCCAAAACCAAAAGATGTATTTTTTCAACTAATAAATCAATACAGCTTACTTTGGGAACATACACAAATTACACTTTTAGAGATACTAATAGGAATAATCATTGGTTGTATCTTTGGTTTGGGTTCTGCTTTTACCTTACTTTATTTTAAAAAAATTGAGAAATATTTGCTTCCAATACTTGTAATTTCTCAAGCAATTCCTGTATTTGCAATAGCACCTCTTTTGGTTTTATGGTTTGGTTATGGAATGGCTTCAAAAATAGTTATGACAGTAATTATTATATATTTTCCAATTACCACTGCATGTTATGATGGACTTAAAAACACACCAAAACAGTGGCTTCAATTAGCACATACATATAAACTAACACCTCTTCAAACTCTATTTAAAGTACGATTTAAAGCAAGTTTACCTTCTTTGGCTTCTGGACTTAAAATTGCAGTTTGTATTGCACCAATTGGAGCTGTTATTGGTGAATGGGTTGGCTCTTCTAAAGGACTTGGTTATCTAATGTTACACGCAAATGCAAGAATGCAAATTGATTTGATGTTTTCTGCGCTTTTTATACTAATTGTAATGACATTAAGTATTTATTTTTTAACTGATTATTTGACAAAAAAATTTATTCCTTGGGCTTCTCATTTACATTAAATTGACTTAAATTCTTTTTTCAGATAAGATTTATTTTTTTAATACATAGGGAGCTTATATATAGGCTGAGAGGAAGTTTTGAACTTCGACCTTTGAACCTGATCTAGGTAATTCTAGCGTAGGGATTTGTTTTTAACAAATGTATTTTTATACTTCAAATTTTATCTATCTTTATTTTGAGATAAACTCTTCTCCTCTTATATTTATAAGTTTAAAGGAGAATAATGACTATTACACAAGAACTTATCAAAAATTCGAAGCCTCATTGGGATAACTATATTAAACATGAATTTGTACAACAACTAGCTAATGGAACATTAAAACTTGAAAATTTTCAACATTATTTAATGCAAGATTATATTTATCTCTTTCATTATTCAAGGGCATTTGCACTTGCTATGTACAAAAGTGATAATTTTGATCAAATGAATTTTTCAAGACAAGCTTTAAATTCCATATTAGATGAAATACAACTACATATAAACTATTGTAAAGAGTTTGGAATAGATGAGAAATCAATCTATGAGCAAAAAGAATCCCCAGCTTGTATTGCTTACACTAGATATGTGCTTGATTGTGGGCTAAACGGAGATTTAACTCAACTTTATGCAGCTGTAATCCCCTGCTTTCTTGGTTATGCAAAAGTAGCTGATTATATCACTCTTAACAACTTAAGCGTAGCAAATAACCCATATCAATCTTGGATAGATATGTATTCTTCAAAAGAGTATCAAGAAGCAGCAAAGCAAGCAACAGAGTTTTTTGAAGAGCTATGCAAAGAGTTATCAAAAAAACAAATGGAAAAAATACAAGATATTTTCACAACTGCAACAAGAATGGAAATATCTTTTTGGCAAATGGGTTTAGACCTATCATAAAAAAACAAATAAAAAGGAAAATGATGAAAAAAATAATATCAAAAATAACACTTAGTTTAATACTTTTAAGTTCAACTGCTTTTGCAGATAAACAGAAAGTAAGCTTACTTTTAGACTGGTTTGTTAATCCAGACCATGCAGCTATCATAATAGCACAGCAAAAAGGTTTCTTTGAAAAAAATAATCTTGAAGTAGAAATTGTAGAACCTGCAGATCCTACAATGCCACCAAAACTAGTAGCTGCAAAAAAAGCTGATTTGGCAGTTGATTATCAGCCACAACTTCAAATGCAAGTATCTGAAGGTTTACCATTAGTTAGAATTGCTACACTTGTAAACTCTCCACTTAATAGTTTAGTAGTGTTAAAAAACAGTGGCATAGACAAAATTGAAGACTTAAAAGGTAAAAAAATAGGATATTCTGTAAGTGGATTTGAAACAGCATTGTTAGACTCTATGCTAAAATCTGCAAATTTATCTGCAAAAGATGTAGAACTTATAAATGTAAACTTTTCATTATCTCCATCTTTGATGAGTAAACAAGTTGATGCAGTAATTGGAGCTTTTAGAAACTTTGAATTAAATCAATTAAAATTAGAGAAACAAGAAGGAATTGCATTTTTACCTGAAAAGTATGGAGTACCTAAATACGATGAACTTATAGTTGTGGCAAATAAAGATAATGCCTCTTCTGAAAAATATAAGAACTTTGTAAAATCTTTACAAGAAGCTACAAACTACTTAAAAGACAATCCTAAAGAATCTTGGGAAGCATTTATTAGCTATAAACCAAAAGAGTTAGATAATGAACTAAATCGTCTTGCATGGAATGATACTTTACCATATTTAGCCCAAAATCCTGCAACTTTTGATAAAGTTGTGTATGAACAAATGGCTGAATTTATGAAAGAAAATAAACTTATCAAAACATTACCAAATGTAGATGAGTATGCTCAAGAAATATTAAAATAAATATAAAAGATGCAATCATATAGTTACAAAATTATGT
>Ga0193964_1000545_pt1 | contig 18263 bp, 19 predicted proteins | sample FB_7_MG_FD_140323 | JGI IMG/M metagenome (GOLD analysis project Ga0193964, IMG submission 140323) | Microbial mat bacterial communities from the Broadkill River, Lewes, Delaware, United States - FB_7_MG | ecosystem: Environmental > Aquatic > Freshwater > River > Microbial mats | place: USA... | reverse complement strand
TCTTGCTATTGACCGGCCTCGAAGAACTTGCCGGTGTTGTTTCTGATGTTATTATGCCCGGAGATGCTTCTGGCTATGATGTAGTGGGTGCTGTTAAGTTATTGTATCCAAATGCATTTGCTGTGATCATGACAGGCTATAGTGAAAGCCCTCCAGAAACAGAATTTGAGTTTAGTTTGTTGCAGAAACCATTTGATGCCCACGCGCTAGAACAAGCAATTTCGCCCGCGTTGGCTCAGGCTAGAGACGAGAAACCATCATGACCCCTACTATCACTAGTCCATTGATTTATGTTGTTGAAGATGAGATTGATCTAGGTGAATTGATTTGTTCGACATTAGCCACGTTTCGTTATCAAGCCAAACATTTTTCAGCAGGTATTGCTGCACTTGAAGCACTTCATAAGCAGCAGCCAGAAATATGTATTGTCGATCTCAATCTGCCTGATATGGATGGTATGGAGCTCGTTCGACAGCTGGAAGATAAAGAGATTGGTGTGATTATTGTGTCTGGTCGTGATGGTTTAACCGACCGTGTATTGGGCCTAGAATTCGGCGCTGATGATTATATTACCAAACCTTTCGAACCGAGAGAGCTGGTCGCGCGGGTACAAAGTTTACTGCGACGCATGCGTAAACAGCAGAGTAACGCATTAGAGCAGCCTAAGCTGGCCCGTTTTGCTAATTGGACATTCCAACCGGATTCTCTAAGCTTGAAACACCCAGAAAAGCCTGAAGAGTCATTAAGCCGTGCAGAGGGAGATATGTTGCTTGCGCTGTTGAAACACCCATTTCAGATACTTTCACGTGATCAACTTTTAGGTGAAAATTGCGTACCTTATGATCGTAGTATCGATGTGCGTATGTCACGGTTACGCAAAAAAATCGAATCAGATCCTCAGCATCCAGAATTGATAAAAACGGTTTATGGGGCGGGGTATATGTTTACTACTGAGGTTAAGTGGGAATAAAAAAGGGCCGCCTTTTCAATAAGGCAGCCCAGCATTAATAACCGTTTCACAGCGTTTAGCTGTTATGTTTCTTCATTAACCATAATGATTTTACGATGTGGGAACGGAATCTCGATATTGTTTTCATCCAGCGCTTTTTTGATCTGTTCCGGAACGGAATAGAGTACATCAAAATAGTGCTCTCCTTTACAAAACGGCCTCACTAAAAAGTCTACAGAGCTATCGTTTAGGGTTTCGACTTCAATAAACGGTGCTGGGTTTTCAAGGATATGTGGGTGGTTGGATAATACCTCTGCAATAACGGCGCGCGCAGCATCGGTACTTTCCGCATAAGCCACGCCAAAATGCATATCCACGCCACGAATATCATAATGGGAGTGGTTGATAATCTGTTCACCCCAAATTTGGCTGTTTGGAATAATGACTTGCTGATGATCGAATGTTTGTAAAATAGTGGTGAACATATCGATCTCAGTCACATTACCAAAACAACCGGCTGCATCGATAAAATCTCCAACTTTATAAGGACGGAAAATAAGCAGCATCACACCGGCTGCTAAATTAGACATAGCCCCTTGAAGCGCTAAACCCACCGCTAAACCCGCAGCACCTAGGAGGGCGACGATAGAGGTGGTTTCTACACCAAATCGATTCAGTACAGCGATAAAAACAAACGCTAGTATCAGATAGCGCGCGAGGCTGCCAAGAAAGCGGAACAGGGTGTCATCGAGATGCTTGTTCTTTTTTCCGGTATTAACGATCAGTTTGCTAATACTGCTCGCGACCCAAAAACCAATAATCAGAATGATAATGGCAAGTAGGATATTCGTAGACCAAGCGATTGCCGCTGGAAGGTGCTGGTTTATATCAATATTTTCAAGAAATTCCATTTTATAGGCCTTGTGATGGAGTTATGAGGTAAGCATAGGATGAAATGGCTTAATATGGGATTAAGGGGCGGGTGTTTATTGCGTAAAGGCTTTGTTAAAAGCCCTTATTTATTTTTTGGGTATTTTTTATGGTTGCCGCGTTATTAGCCATTTATATCGATAAATATTTTTTGTTTTTTGCTTTCCGAGTAAACTACTTCCATTCAGCAGCGTTGTTCTGCCTTCCATCAAAAGAGAATTTCCTTTGTTAAGTTATAGACACTCGTTTCATGCAGGTAACTTTGCCGACATCATCAAGCATGTCGTTGCTGTTGAAATATTGGAGCACCTGACCAAAAAAGAGAAACCATTTGAGTATATTGATACTCATTCGGGCACAGGACTTTATAATTTTAAGTCTGCTCAAGCGCGAAAACTCGAAGAGCATGCGGGCGGAATTGGTAAGCTTAAAGAGGAAGAGTATCCTGAGCTTGCACGCTACTTTGAGGTGATAAAGTCTTATAACGAAGCGGGCAAACGTAACCTTTATCCGGGTTCACCTTTATTTGCTAAGTACTTTTTGCGCCCGCAAGATCGTGCTTGGTTGTTTGAGCTGCATCCCGAAGATTTTAAATCCTTATGCTTGAATACCAACCGCCAACGTAAAATTAAGGTGGCTTGTAGCGATGGTTTAAAAGGGATGGAAGCGTTAATGCCTCCAAAGAGTCGTAGGGGGTTGGTGCTGGTTGATCCATCTTATGAGATTAAAACTGAATATGATCAAGTGTTTAGTGCAATAGAAAAAGCGCATAAGAAATTTGCAACAGGTACTTATGCCCTGTGGTATCCAGTGGTGGATCGCCCGACAATTAATAAGCTTAAGAATAAGTTTATTCGTAGTGGTATTAAAAATATTCAGTGCTTTGAATTAGGTGTATTACCTGATTCTGATGAGCGAGGGATGACGTCCTCTGGCATGATCGTGGTAAATCCGCCTTGGGGTTTATTTGATAAAATGTCGAAACTGTTGCCGAAGCTTGCACGTACTTTGGGTGAAAGTGACGACTTGATCTACCAATGTGAACAGTTAGTTGATGAGTAACGCTAGGTAGTTGATTTCTCTATATTCTTTTTTATGAGGGTTAGCGATGTCTGAGTATTATGCTGAAATCACTTGGCAGCGTGCTAGTGATGAGCCATATATTGATAACCGTTATAGCCGTGCTCATACTTGGGGATTTGATGGCGGGACGACGGTACAAGCTTCGTCGTCACCGCATGTGGTGCCTTTACCGTTTTCGGTTGAAGCAAATGTTGATCCTGAGGAAGCATTTGTTGCGTCGTTATCAAGTTGTCATATGTTGTTTTTTCTCTCTATCGCCGCCCAACAAAAATTTGTTGTTGATCGCTATAGTGATAATGCAGTGGGTGTTATGGAGAAGGATGGGGAAGGCCGGATTGCTATGACCCTCGTAACATTGAGGCCGGAAGTATATTTTGAGGGTGATCAGCCGAGCTATGCTCAATTGGAAGCGATGCATCATCAATCCCATGAACTCTGTTTTATCGCTAACTCTGTGAAAACGAAGATAGTGACTGAGATTGTTCTACCAAGTTAAACCTGTTCCGTTATTTTACTTGCCCTAAAAGCAGATCTACGCATAATAAGCGACCGCCGAAATGATGTGATCTGCTATGCCTATCGATAAACTTAAAAACGCTTCTAATAATCATTCTTTATCCTCGCTTTCGGAGGATAAAGTGTCTTCTCTAAAATTACGTTTTGATGGCCTTACTGATGAGTTGCAGCTACATCTGTCGCATGGCGCGAAAGTTATTGATTGTCCCCAATGTAGTTACCATGCTGCGATAGAAGAGCAAGGTTTTGCGCCGATCTATTTTAGTCATTGTTTGGTTTGCCGCACTAAAGTGCGTTTCATCAAAATGAACTGCACTTGTGGTACTTCGAGTATCTATGATGGTGCCCAGTTTAAGCGCTGTAAGGAGTGCGCTAAACCTTTTAGTTTCGTTGATGTTGTGAAGCAGAATGAACCAAAAGTATGCGGTGAAGAGCCACCAGAGCATTACGAAGGAGCCTTAGCGCAATGTCATGTCTGTCGTAAAAGCCAAGACTCGGTTTTTCAATTTGATGAGCAATGGCTTTGTTTGAATTGTTTAGAGGAGCATCGTGCGCCAGGTTGCTGTGAGGAATGCTCAACAGTGCAAACGGGCGATCTGGAGGATAGCTTTGAAACAGGTTGTATGGTTTGTGCTGGACGATTAAGCTGGGATTAGTTAAAGTTTAATAGCTCTTTGTTATAAAAGATAACTTTTCATCGTTAGTTTCTTTTAAACAGCTACTTTTTGTTTACCACAAGTGAACACGAGTGGGCGTTGTCTTAGTTTCATAATAAATTAATTGGTTTTTTTATAATTCCTCTTAATTTGTATGGTTATATTTGTTTTAATCACAGATAGCTTCGCGCTTTATCATTAGAAATCCATAAAAATAATAGATTCTAGATAAGGGCTGTTTGCTTGGTAGTGCTTTTTTTGCCGGCAAACAAAGTCCATGGAGTAGTTTTAACGATGATCCGGGAAAGAGATCAGGCATCTTCTTCTGATGTAAACATGCAATCGATGATCGCAAGACTTCCTTGCGTTGTATATCGTTGCCTGAATGATCGCCATTGGACCATGACCTATCTCAGTGATGGCTGCGCGGCCTTGACCGGCTATCCTGTTGAATCGTTAATCAATAATTCACAACTCTCTTTCAATGACCTGATCTACGTTGAAGATCAGGAGTGGACCTTTGCTGCGGTAGAAGCAGCATTGGCAGACAAGGTGCCGTTTACCCACGAATACCGAATCGTGACAGCTCAAGGGAAAATTAAGTGGGTATGGGAGCAAGGTTCGGGTGTGTGGGATGTCGATGGAAATCTCATCGCTTTAGAAGGCTTTATTACGGATATAACTGCGCAAAAAGAAACAAAAGATCAGCTCACTGCATCCTTGGGTGAACGCGATCAAGAGTTGTTACTTAATGCTGCGCTTTTTAATGAGTACCGTAAGGCCGTAGATGAAAGCTCAATCGTTTCGAAAACTAATGAATTTGGCGTGATCACCTACGCTAATCAACAGTTCTGCGATATTTCGGGTTACACTTTGAATGAATTGGTGGGTCAGAGTCATAACATTGTTCGCCACCCGGATATGCCGGAAATTCTTTTTGAGCAGCTGTGGAGCACCATCAAAGCTAAAAAAGTATGGAAAGGTGTGATTCATAATCGGGCTAAAAATGGTGATAGCTATTACGTACAATCTACCGTTGTTCCTGTTTTAAAGCCCGATGGGGATATCTATGAATACATGTCGATACGTCATGATATTACCGATTTAGTCAGACAAACTCGACGAATCCAGCAACAGATAACGGATCACCTAACCCAGTTGCCTAACCGTCAGAAATTGATGGAAGATTTGCAGAAGGGCGCTAAATGGAAGTTGGCTGTTTTTAATATAGAGCGTTTTCGTGAAGTTAATGAGTGTTATGGGCTAGATACCGGCGATAAATTGCTCGTACAAATTGCCAGGCTGTTCCAAATGCTGGCACGGAAGCACTCCTTACGCTTATATAAACTGTCGGGTGATGAGTTTGGCTTGTTATCTGATGAGCGCTTTGACAGTTGTCACTTTGTGGAAACGTGTTATCGTTTTCTAGAATGCCTTGAAGATGAGTCAATAGAGGTCGAAGGCAATCATTTCAATCTCTCGATGGTTGTCGGGATCTCACAGCAACAGAATTATTATATCAATGCTGAAATTGCCATGAATCACGCCCGTGAAAGTGGTAAGCAGCTAGTGTTCTTTGATGATCAAATTGATATCAAAGATCAGCTTTCAGCGAATATACAGCGTACACAGCAATTAAAAGAAGCCTTAAAAGAAAAGCGCATTAAAGTGTTTGCTCAACCTATTATAAGCCATGGTTGTGAGGGCATTAATAAATATGAATGCCTTGTTAGGATGCTTGACAGCGATGGCACCGTTATTCCCCCGATCCGTTTTCTGGATATAGCCAAAAAAGCGCGTTTATACTCAGAGATAACCAATGCGGTTATTCTTCAATCATTCGCGTTCTTCGCTAAACGGCCTACCGACACTTTTTCTATCAACCTCTCGCTGGACGATATTCTTAATCCGGTGACTATGCAGTTGCTGAAGGATCTTATCCAGCAGTATCAGATCGGTAAGCAGTTGATATTGGAAATTGTTGAAAGTGAAGGTATCGAAAATTACGAAGAGGTGAGTCAGTTTATTGTTAATATGCAGCGCCTAGGTTGCCGTATAGCGATTGATGATTTTGGCACAGGCTATTCAAATTTTGACTATCTGATGCGTCTGAATATCGACATTATCAAGATTGATGGCTCAATAATTCGTAATTTAGATCAGGATAAAAATGCACAAGTGGTCACAGAGTTAATCGTGAGTTTCGCCCAACGTATGGGGATAGAAACGGTTGCAGAGTTTGTGCACTCTAAAGAGATTGATCGAATGGTTAAGTGCATGGGTATTAATCATTCCCAAGGTTTTTATCATGCCGAGCCTCTTTCCTTGGAGCTACTGAGTCCGATTCCTGACCTGTTTCTTTAGGTTTTTCTCATTAGAGTAATCATCTTAACCATATTAACCAGCTCAGTTTAATTGCGAGTTTCCGGCTTATTTGAAATAGCGATTAATTTGTTTGTTTTTTGAACAGTTTCGTCTCGACTTTTTGACCTTAACTCTTTATAGTTCGCGCCCTTATGTAAGCCGGTTTTTTACATGGTTTGCCCTCTAATTTTTAGCGCTTAGGTACACTTCTTTGATTTCTACCGCGAACATCACCATGCAGTTCGGCTCTTCGCCGTTGTTTGAAAATATTTCTGCCAAATTTGGTAACGGTAATCGTTATGGATTAATTGGTGCGAATGGCTGTGGCAAGTCTACGTTCATGAAAATTCTAAGCGGTGAGTTAACAGCTACATCCGGTAATGTATCCATTACCCCTGGTTATACTGTAGGTACCTTAAGTCAGGATCAATTTGCGTTTGAAGAGTACAGCGTTATTGATGCGGTAATTATGGGGGACACCCGTCTTTGGGAGATTAAACAGGAGCGTGATCGTATTTACTCACTCCCTGAAATGTCTGAAGAAGATGGCATGAAGGTAGCTCATTTAGAAGGTGAGTTTGCTGAGATGGACGGCTACACCGCCGAAAGTCGTGCGGGTGAAATCTTATTGTCTGCGGGTATTGCCGAAGAGTTGCATTTTGGTTTAATGAGCCAAGTTGCGCCGGGTTGGAAACTACGTGTTTTACTAGCACAAGCGCTGTTTGCCAATCCAGATATTTTGTTATTGGATGAGCCAACCAACAACTTGGATATTCATACGATTACGTGGTTAGAAGATGTTCTGAATCAGCGTAAATGTACAATGATTATCATCTCGCATGACCGTCATTTCCTAAATTCAGTCTGTACCCATATGGCAGATATCGATTACGGTGAGTTGCGTATATTCCCAGGGAACTACGAAGATTTTGTCGCTGCTTCCACACTGATTCGTGAGCAGCTTCATGCTGATAACGCAAAGAAAGCGGCAGAAATTGAAGACCTTCAGCAATTTGTTAACCGTTTCTCCGCTAATGCATCTAAGGCTAAACAAGCAACATCTCGTGCTAAGCGAATGGATAAAATTAAGCTTGATGAAGTTAAACCGTCTAGCCGTGTAGCACCTTATATCACGCTTAAACAGCATCAGAAGTTGCATCGTCAGGCTTTAGTTATCGAAGATGTTTCACATGGGTTTGATGGTGAAACATTATTTAGTGGCGGTAATATGATTCTAGAAGCCGGTGCTAAATTAGCGGTTATCGGCGAAAATGGCGTGGGTAAAACAACCTTCTTGCGCTGCCTGTTGAACGAACTGAATGTCGATCACGGTGAAGTGAAATGGGCGGAGAATGCAGAGATCGGTTACTGCCCACAAGATAGTTCGGATGAGTTCGATTCAGATTTAACATTGTTTGAGTGGATGTCTCAGTGGCGTACGCCTAAGCATGACGATCTAGCTGTGCGAGGCATGTTAGGACGTCTATTGTTTACTGCCGATGATGCCAACAAGAAAGCCAGAGTATGTTCTGGTGGTGAGAAAAACCGTTTGTTGTTTGGTAAGTTAATGATGTCAGACACAAACGTACTCATTATGGATGAGCCAACCAACCATTTAGATATGGAATCGATTGAAGCGTTGAATAATGGTTTGGCTAAGTATGATGGTACGATTATTTTCGTCAGTCATGACCGTGAATTTGTATCTTCTTTAGCCACCCGTATCATCGAGATCAAAGATGAGAAAGTGATCGATTTCCAAGGTACTTATGATGAGTACCTAGCAGATCAAGAGAGAGCTGCAAAAGTCGCTTAATCTAAAACGTGATCCTATAAAAAAAGGCTGAATGGCGATACCCCGCATTCAGCCTTTCTTGTTTTAGGGAGGGCACGAAATTCAGCGCCTCTCTGAGTTAGTTCATTAACTCGCCTTTCATCTGATTAAATTTCTCAGGCGTCATATCTAAATCGATGACCGGCAGTTTATCTGTAACACGTCGTCCTTCCGGGTTTGTCCGTCTAGAGTAGATTAACTCCATCTCAGGTGAGGTGGATTTGTAGGCCTTTTTTCTACGATCTACCATGGTTTTACGGCGTTCTTTATCTAGGAAGTTTTCTGCTTGATGCTCAACTAACCATTCGCCGGCATGGAGAAGGGTCGGTAGGTCGGGGCTTATTTTCCCTAGTTCAGGACTCGCCCAGTAATAGATGAATTTATAGTTATCTAGATCTTTGATTAATTTTAGTGAGTTGGCGGACATTCGATCTACATTCCTTGTAGAGAGGGTTATCAATAACAGCAAAATATTGGTGATAGGAAATATGGGCCAATCATACTGAGAATAACCTTGCCCAAATATAAGAAATATTCTTAATTTCTCCTAAAAAGGCTAAAAGTATCCTTTAGTCTTGCTCTGTATAATCAAACGCTCTTGTCGATCGCTCTTGTCGATCGCTCTTATCGATCACAACAGCATGATTATCGTTTTTTGAGTGACTGTAATCGGTAGGCGAGTAACTTATTAAGAACGTCAGTCAGAATTGTACCAACGACCGGGTGTTCATGGTTACTTCCCACCAGTTGCTCGCAATAAGATTGCTTATTCGTCGTTTGCTCCCACGCAAGGGCGTGCTCATTGGTTACTAATTGCCTTAGTATTCTTGAAAGCTTATCAATATCCATGCTCATCTCATTTAAGACTGTCAATTTAGTAGATGCCGCATGATCGTTTGTTTTTGTTAACGGCTAATGACAGAGATCAGATTTGATTGTGAATCTCGTCTTGGAAGGAATGTATTAGCTAAACTTAATGATGTGGGTGGTGACGCTTTTATGTTGGAGAATTGTGATGGATATTGTGCAGGTAACACTTTTTATCGGGTGGTGTTTAGGAATAAATTTAGCGATTCTGTCGCTGTCAGTCGTTATCTTAATATGCTGTAAAGCATCGATTCTGCGAATGCATAGTCGGCTTTTTGATATTGAAGAAGCAGACCTCAATCGTATGTATCTTGGCTATCTCGCGCATTATAAAATTCTTATTTTAGTTTTTAATCTCGTGCCTTATCTGGTGTTGAGGCTGATGTAACAGATGCTAGGTCGTAGAAAAGTAGGGTCTGTAAAAATTACAGACCCCGTTCGCCGATATGTGACAAAGCGGCTGAGGTGAAAGATGTTAATAGGGCTTAATGAATCAATTCAATTGAGAAAGTTGATCCTCATTGTATTCCGTTAATGATGTACCCGATTGTAGTTTGCTGACGAGGTCATGATTGGCAATAAAAGGGCGGCCAAAAGCGGTAAGATCAACCACATTATTTTCCAAGTCTTCGTTAGCACTTTGTTGGTCATACCCGCCGCAACCAATCAATGTCCCATTGTAATGGCGGCGGATAAAATCACTAACGCGGCCATCTAGATAATCAATAGGCTGGGTATCATCAAACATTCCAACATGTACATAAGCAAGGTTCAATTCATTCAGTTGGTTCAGTAGATAGACAAATGTCTCGGCATCCCCTTCAACTGGGTTCAGGTTGAAATAAGCGGCTGGCGATAAGCGTAGCGCCACTTTATCGGCGCCGACTGCTTCAATACAGGCTTTAACGACTTCTAGTGCGAAACGGGACCTGTTCTCAGGGCTTCCGCCATAGTTATCACTGCGGAGGTTAGTTTCCTGATGCAGAAATTGATCGATTAAATAGCCGTTTGCTCCGTGAATCTCAATGCCATCAAAACCAGATTTTATTGCATTAGTTGCCGCTTGAGCGTAGTCCTTAACAAGTTCTGCTATATCGCTTTCAGTTGCTTCATGGGGTACTTCGTAAGACAGGTCTCGCATACGTGGGACGCTTCCCTCAAGCTGAACAGCTGAAGGTGCGATCGGTTGTTTACCCGAGAAATGGCTGTGTGCTGCGCGACCTGTATGCCAGATTTGGCTGAAAATAATTCCACCTTTTTCATGCACAGCAGAGGTCACTTTTTGCCAACCTTCTATCTGCTTTTCTGAGTAAATGCCCGGTGTATTGGGATAGCCTTGACCATCAGGGCGCAGAACGGTTGCTTCAGAGATGATGAGGCCTGTCTCGGCACGTTTTGCATAATATTGGGCCATCGCTTCCGTTGGTACTAGATCATCGTCTGCGAAGCAGCGAGTTAGCGGAGCCATCACTAATCGATTTGCTAAGGTAATACTTTCATTCAATTTGTAAGGGGTAAATAGCATGCTGAATCCTCGAAGCTTGCCTGTGTGGTATTGATTAAGCGACAGGCGAATAAAAACTATTAAATGTTACGCCATTTCAAATGTGCGCTGTTTGATAGATACTCTACTTGGTTCTTTAATAGTTAACTATCCGCCAAAATATGATTTTACTGTTTCCAAAATAAGAACAGTATTTTGAGCATATTGTTATGAAGGTAATTTAAAGTGGATGTATTACGTTACATCGCAGTATATGTACGTGTAGTTGAGCTGCAGAACTTTTCAGAAGCCGGCCGACAGTTAGGAATTGCAAAGTCAGCTGTTAGCAAGCAGATCAGTAGCCTTGAGGATAAGCTGGGCACGCAATTAATTACGCGTACAACGCGGAAGTTAGTCTTAACTGAAGCGGGAAAAACGTACTATAAATACTGTAAACAGATGTTAGAGCTCGGTGTGATTGCCGAGAATGAGATAAAGGATTATCAAGAAAAGCCACGAGGCACGGTTCGTATTGCTTGTCCGCCTACCATCGCAAAACTTTATTTAACGCCGTTAATTGGTCAGTTAAGCCGTCGTTATCCGGACTTGAAAATCGATTTTTTAGTGGATGACCGTGTGGTTAATATGATCGAAGAAAATATCGACATTACTGTTCGTGTTGGTTGGCTTCAGGATTCGAATTTGATCGCACGTAAACTTGGAGAGTCTAGTACGGTTGTATTTACCTCGCCTAGTTATATTGAGAGTCATGGTTTACCTACACAGCCGCGTCAACTGGCACAGCATGAATGGATTGGATTGAGTTTACTTCCTAGTCCATTTACATGGAATTTTCGCCATTGTACGGGGAAGGAAGAAAGTGTTCAGGTGCGTTCTAAAATTGTGACAAACCATGTAGATAGTTTATTTGATTTTATTCGGCAGGGTAGTGGTATCTCGGCTATTGCCGAATATTCAATACGAGACGAACTGGCAAGCGGCGAGTTTGTTGCGTTGTTTGAGCATTACCAACTCGAACAATTAGGGATCTATGCGGTTTATCCTAAGAAAAACGTGATGCCACTGAAAACGCAGTTAGTGTTGGATCAGTTGGTCGAGATGTTCAATCGGCAGGCGATAAAGAGGACTGAAACTAAACGTTGTTGAGTGATTAGCGAAAGCAGATAGGTATCTGCCTTCGCTAAGTCTTCATCACGGGTGACTGACTTTATCCGTAGAACGCCATTTTAATGATAAATAGCAGGGGTAAGATCAGCATTGCAGAGTTTAAGCTGCTGAAACGTCCAGACATGATTTTTAGAGCGGAGTAAGAGATAAAGCCTAATGCGATACCGGTCGTGATTGAAAATGTTAGTGGCATGGTAACCGCCGCAATAACGACAGGCGCAGCCTCAGTGATATCGTCCCAATCAATTTTTACCAAACTATGGGTCATTAGAACGGCCACAAAAAATAGTGCTGGCGCCGTTGCATAGGCTGGGATTGTGCCTGCTAATGGTGATAGAAATAGAGAGAGAAGAAACAGAACGCCGACTACCACAGCGGTTAAACCTGTGCGACCACCTACGGCGATACCCGCACCAGATTCTATATAGCTTGTTGTTGTGGATGTACCCATGACAGCTCCGGCCATTGTCGCTCCTGAATCCGCCATTAAAGCGCGCCCCAAGCGAGGCAACTTGTTGTCTTTATCCAGAAGATCACCTTTCTGAGCAACCGCAATTAAAGTGCCTGATGTATCAAATAGGTCAACGAAAAGGAAAGAGAAAACAATAGCGATTAATCCCACTTCTAGGGCAGCAGCAATATCAAGTTGTGCAAAGGTGGGCGCTAGGCTTGGAGGGGCAGATACAATTCCATTCATCTCGACTTGGCCAGCGAAAATGCTGAGCACTGTCACCAGCAGGATACCGATCATAACGGAACCGGTTACTTGGCGATGGTACAGAGCCGTAATCACTATAAAACCTAGGCAAGCCATGATCGCTCCCCAGCTTGTCATATCCCCGATTGTTACTAGAGTTGCTGGATTATCAACGACAATACCTGCATTCTTTAGGGCGATAAAAGCAAGAAATAAACCGATACCTGCGCCTATGCCACCGCGAAGAGAGAGCGGAATGCTATGGATTATCCATTCTCGAATACGAAAAATTGAGAGCAAAAAGAAGCAGATGCCGGATAGGAATACCGCACCTAAGGCCACTTGCCAGCTATACCCCATCTGACCTACAACGGTGAAACTGAAGAAAGCGTTGAGTCCCATACCAGGCGCCATTGCTACTGGATAGTTTGCCCAAAGACCCATAATAAGACAGCCAATCGCTGCCGCAAGGCAGGTAGCAACAAATACAGCACCTTTATCCATTCCCGCAGCCGCTAGCATATTGGGGTTAACAAAGATGATGTAGGCCATTGTAAGGAAGGTGGTTACACCCGCAATGACTTCGGTTTTAACCGTCGTGTTATGTGCTTTGAGCTGGAACAGTTTTTCTAGCATAGCGAGCCTTCTTCAATTCAGCTTTAAAAGAAAGCGAGCTATTTTAACGGTTAACTAGCCAAAAGTCGTACTAAATATGTTCAATCTGACGGTTAAACCAGTAACAGATAACTTCACTTGATTGTACGGTCTGCTATGAGTAACTGATGACCACGTAGTCTCGCTATCGTCAGTTCAGGCAGCTATTAAACTAGGTCGTGATTAAGTTAGAAAATGGTTAAGCAGAGGGCGAATAGCTCGTTTTGGCTACTGATATTCATGCGTGAGTAGGCTCGTTTTCGGTAGGTATGTACGCTGTGTGTTTTTATACCTAAATCCAATGCAATGCCTTCTGAATTCATACCGAGTAGGATGCGGGCTCCGACCTCTTTTTCTCTAGTTGAAAGTGAAGCATTTATTGTAGAAAGTCGGGCGATCAGTGTGTTTATCTGTGTTTCTCTAGTCATAAATGAGGAGAGGTCGCCGCTCATCCTGCTATGTTTCGTTACTAAGGCCGTGAGAAGGTGCTTTTCTGATTCTATTCTTTGAAGTGCCTCTGTTTCAAAGTGGGATTTATTACGAAATAGATTAAGACAGTACAGCCCCTTATCTGCTTTATAGATAATAGACAGCCTATCGACGATCCCCATTTTTTCATACCAAAGCTGCCGATACCCTCCATTATCAATCTCTTCAGGCCTTAATCGAAGCAATGTTGTTGTATTAGGTGGGTAAGCATCATCAAGCAAAGCACGATTTGGATCGTATTGATAATAGGTAGATAGATAAAGTTGCTGAAGTTCTGGATGAATTATTGATTTTTCACGGTTGGCGGAGAATAGATAGCTGGCCTTATCATCTATAGCTAAATGCACAAAAGATAGGTGATCGGGTTGGCAGATGACCTGAAGAGCGTTTAGTAGTTTGGCTGGGAAATCACTATTGCCTAAGGCCGTTACTAATTGTGCACAATCATCAGGGGGAATCTTTGAACTCATGTTAATCCTAAGGTTACTGCTCATCTGAGAGGTGTGGTTGATGGCTTGTCCCTTTCTGTAGGGACAGACGAATAGTCGCGGCCTGTTTACCCTTAGTTATCTCTTAATTTTGAACTAAGGAATCAGTATGGCGCATATTCAACCATTAGAAAATGATCAAGTTGATGATGAACTACGTCAGATGTTTGAACACTATGAAAGAACCCGTGGGTTTTGCCCCAATAGCGTAAAGACAATGGCACGCAGGCCTAATATTTCTAAAGCGTTTGGTCGTTTAAATCAAGCGATACTCTATGAAGGAACCGTCGCTGAAGAGCTTAAAATGTTAGTGGCTTTAGCAACGAGTGTGGCGTCGGGTTGTGAGTATTGCCAATCGCATATGGCAAACCTTTCTAGTATCTATAAAGCGCCAGATGAAAAGATTTCGGCATTGTGGGAATTTGAATCAAGTGACCTATTCAATGATGGGGAGCGAGCAGCAATCCGATTGGCGTTGAAGGCTGGGATGTTACCGAATGATGCTTCAGATGAAGATTTCACCGATCTGAAACGTTACTTTGATGAAGCTGAGATTGTAGAAATTGTGGCAACAATTGCGCTTTTCGGTTACCTCAATCGTTGGAATGACACGATGGCCACTCAGCTTGAAGAGTACCCTACGCAAGTAGCTGAGCGGGCAATTGGTGAACAAGGGTGGAGTGCCGGTAAACATAAGTAAGAATAAGGCCACGGATGATTACATCTATGGCCTTATGTTCATCTGTTGTATCTAGCGTCTTTACTGCGATTGTCTATGAAACACGCAGCATACCTGTACATATTCATGTAACTTTATAATTAACCCGTATTCGTTTCTTAGTAATACGATTGTCAGCACCATCGCGCGTGAGATAATAGGGTGAAATCGTAGGAGTATGTATGGCGAAAAAACACAAAGTATCAGATGAAGTCATTGCTGAAGCACTGCAAGTGACGAAAGCGACCCAGCGGCCGGGTCAAACCAAAGAGCAGACCAAGCTTATCGCTCAAGGTGTTCAGAAAGGGATCGAAGAGTACAAAAAACGCCATAAGGAAAAGTCTCGTGCGCTAGATAAACAGAAACGTAAGCTGAGACAAACGGAGTTGTCGCCGGTTGAAGAAAATGAAAAAACAACAGAGATAGTTTATAAGCAGAATAGATTAAGCTGGTGGCTACTATTAGCCAGTTGGATTGGCTTTATTGGCTATGCTGCTTATTTTAGCGCTCATTAGTGCTGTTTGATTACCAGAGCATGGCATGCATGCTCTGTTCAGGATTGGCATTATCAAAAACGGTCTGTTACAAGAAGCTCTTCAAGAGGGAGCTGTCCTGCACGTTTGTTGGCCGCTTTTTCTGCTTTCCCTAACGTAATAATCATGCTGATGATATATCCATCAGGCAGATTGATAAGCTCAGCTAGTTGCTCGCTATCAAACCCAATCATAGGGCAGGTGTCATAGCCCAATGCTTTGGCCGATAGCATCAAGGTTTGCGCTGCCATACCACAAGATCGCATCGCTTCATCGCGTTGTAGTTGTTCTTTCCCGGTATAAAAAGACGCGAGCATAGGAAGCATCATCGCTTGAACTTCTTCGGGTGTGTTCGCCCAATAGCGTTGTGGATCTTTTTGCCATGCTTGAGTATCGGCACAAAGCACAATCAGTTCTGACGCTTCGGTCACTTGTGTCTGTTCCCATGCCGCTTCTTGAATTTTACGTCTCACTTTATCATCAGTGACTCTGACAAAGCGCCAGTGTTGTATATTGTAAGAGGTTGGCGAAAGTAGCACCGCATTCATTATTTTGCTGAAGTCACTTTCACTAACTGAAGCGCTCGGGTTGTAATGCTTAACTGCGCGACGTTCTTTAATAGCGGTAAAAAGTTCCATAGTTATCCTTAAACTCATCTTCTGATTTGGCTAACGCTTTGCTTGCGTCAGTTGGTGAGATAAAGCTTAATTGATAATGTTTAAGGTGATAATCTGCTATTAATGAAAGATTAAGTTGAGAAAAAGTAAACAATCATGGGGGAAGGTTATTTTACTCGTCCCAGTAAGGCACTTCGCTGCCAAAGAACGCTATAGAGAAATCCAGAAATGCGCGTACTTTAGCGGGCATAAATTGGCGTTCGATTAGGACAGCGCTAATGACTTGGCTTGGCATTTGATAGTCAGTAAACAGAGGTATGATTTTGCCTGATTTAATATCAGGGCCTGCTACGAATGTCGGCAACCTGGCAATGCCCAAGCCTTGAAGAACCGCGTCACGGAGTGCCTCACTGTTATTGACCTGATAGTTACCTGTTACTTCAATATTGAAACGTTTATCTTCTTTAATAAATGACCACTCTTTCACATCGTTAGAATAACTAAATGATAAGCAGTTGTGTTGAAGAAGGTCATCAAGTTGCTGAGGGACTGAGTTGGTTTTAAGGTACTCGGGGGACGCACAAAGCACGCTATTTAAAGGGGCTAAACGACGAGCAATCAAGCTAGAGTCAGCTAGTTCACCAGTACGTATAGCAATATCAAAGCTGCCACTTACCAGATCAACCACTTTATCATCCATGACTAAGTCAATGCTGATTTTTGGGTACTCTTTTAGGAACTCAGGGATCATTGGCGCCATATGTAATCGACCAAAAGACATCGGGGTGTTAATTCTCAATCGTCCTTGAGGTTCTCCCTGCAGTTGGGCTACGGCATCTTCTGCATCATGCGCAGCAGCATTAGCTTTTGAGGCATGTTCATAATAATGCTCGCCGGCCTCGGTCAAACTTAGTTTTCGTGTGGTTCTATGGAGTAGTTTTACCCCTAACTGCTCTTCGAGCTGAGTAATACGTTTGCTGACCGCTGATTTAGAAATACCTAAAAAGCGCGCAGCTGGGGAAAAACCACCAAACTCAACGACAGCAACAAACACAGGTATAGCGCCAAAGTTTTCCATAGAAGCCTTATTGTTAACTTTAGGTTGACAGTTATTCTCTTAAAAAGCGGATTATCGGTCAAGAGGAAACAGGATAGGCTGGTTTCACAGTGATCTGTTTCTATTCGCCGCCTATTTGTGAGATCTGAATGATGATTTTTGTTAAACCTTCTGCGCCTTATGTGGTTCATGGCTTGATGCTACTCATGGTTGCCCTTGTTGCCAGCTCGTTTCCGGTTGGAGCGATGATTACATCGGGTTTACCACCCGAATTGATGATGTTTTTCCGTTTTTTCCTTGCTGCGGTGATGTTCGCGCCCTATGTGTTTTTAAAGAACGGATGGCAGATTCCAGAGTTTACACAGTTAAAAGGCTATATTTTCTTAAGTATCCCATTAGTGGTTTTCTTCTTGTGTATGTTTGAAGGGCTGCGCTATACGACGGCTCTTAATACGGGGGCTATCTATACCGTGGTGCCAGTCATAACAGCGATTTATGTTTTGATTATTAATCGAGAGAAAACGAGCAAACGAAAGTCTTTAGGGTTACTTGTGGGTACGTTAGGTGCTTTATGGATCGTTTTCCGTGGCGATCTGCAGTCGTTATTACAGTTACAACTTAACTATGGTGATCTGCTGTTTTTGTTAGGCTGCTTATTCTTAGCTGCCTATAACCCTCTGATCAAAAAGTTCTACAGTGGGGAAGCGATGGAGGTGATGACATTTTGGGTGATTGCTTTTGGTAGTGTTTGGTTGATGCTGTTATCACTATCGTCCTTTCAGGATGTTGTTTGGCAAGGTGTAAGCAGCAGTGTTTATCTAGGGATAATATATTTGGCGGTTTTTACGACCTTAGCGACGTTTTTCCTGCTGCAATTTGGAACCTTAACGTTAGGGGCGACCCGGGTCGCTGCCTACAGTTTTTTAACCCCTGTTTTTGTTCTCATTATTAATCTTGTATTAGGTATCGGTAGTTTTGAATTCAATTTATTACCGGGCGTTTTTTTGGTTCTAATCGCTATGTTTTTAGTTCAAAAAGCGGGAAGGTGAATTGATGCCGCTTCGTCATTATAGAGGTGATGTATGGTTTATCGCTTATGTGGGTTATATGTGGGAGGGCACTAACTAGTGGGAGCGTACT
>Ga0193964_1000544_pt1 | contig 18317 bp, 15 predicted proteins | sample FB_7_MG_FD_140323 | JGI IMG/M metagenome (GOLD analysis project Ga0193964, IMG submission 140323) | Microbial mat bacterial communities from the Broadkill River, Lewes, Delaware, United States - FB_7_MG | ecosystem: Environmental > Aquatic > Freshwater > River > Microbial mats | place: USA... | reverse complement strand
TTAAAAAATGCCTGATAGAGAATAATTACAAACTCATCATTATTTGTATTTCTATTAGTAAATTCAGGACTAAAGATAAAACCTCTAGCTATATCAGCTCCTGATTTTGTACCTGCAAGGAGTTGATCTGTCCAATAACTAAGTCCTTCACTATCAGAACTTCTCTCTAAAACAGTATTGTAAAATCTCTCTACAAATTGTTCTACTTGAACTCTATCTGCAAAGAGAGAGGTTGTAAATATAATAATTAATATTATAAGTTTAAATGGTTGCATTATTTACTCCTTTAGTTTTAATATATTTTCATCTCTTTATAATATTTAAGTTGACGCAAATGTTCTTCTTTTGTTGGATGATTCACATTACGAGTAGTAGAACTATTTGCTAAGTTGACACTTTGATACCAAGGTATATCTGTTGTCATTAATCTTGAAGTACCTACATCATTATCAAAGAAATAATCCCAATTTACATTTGGTAGTAGATAACTAGATATAAGCTTTGCTCTATGTTTAACCCTATCAGATGCAATGGAGTTAATCTCTCCCCATCCTAAAATATAATCATCAGCAGTTGGATTAGTAGTTGTTGGATTAGTTAGAAACCCTATATATACATCCATCCCATAATGATATTTCATCATAGTAGCCTCAAATAGCATTGCTAAGTCTTCTTTAGAATCACTATATGCATACATATCACTTGCTCCATCTTGAGCAAACATCTCTCCGACTTCATTAGGTAAATATGATTGTTCTAGCTCTGTAGCTTCAACACCTTTATAAAGAACTTGTCCTAATTGAGTAAGCTCTGTAGAATACAATGGATAATAATATGTAAGAAAACCTGACCACCATGTAAAATATTCATCATAAATAGCATTATAAATTGTTCGTTCAGGATAAAAAAAACTAGGTATCATATCTTGTCTAACAAGATCATTCGCATGAGTTAATTCATGATATAGTAGCCTTGCTAGATTATATTTTATTTTATGAGGATCTCTAACTATGTTATCATCTAATGAATAATAATCTATAGCATATTGACCATTTTTAATATAATAAGTAAGGTCTAAAAACTGTAATTTATTTCCATATTCACTACGATAATCATCTTGTTTTGTAATTGTATCAGCTTCATCAGGAGTAATCCAAAAGTATCTAGGATCAAGATATATTGCTCCTGTTAATGGATAGTAGTATGAAGGTCTTATATCATCATCTATAACTATAGCTGTGACAGAACCTAAAAGTATTTTTATATCATCAGGTAATATATCAAGCATTTGACTAAACCGCTCTCCCATCCATTGATGCGAAACAACTAATCGTTTCATAATCATATCTTTTGTGGGAGGAGATGATTCTTGTGCTAATAGTGGTAATTCAGAGAGAAGACAAGAGTTTACTATCTTTTGAACCCCTATACATTTTCTAAGTACTGTTGTATAAGGGCTATCTTTTCTATAAACAAAAGTATCTCTTAAAGTCTCTTTTACTATTTCAGTAGTATTATCTAATACAGCTAATATTCCATATTCACGACATAAATTATCAAACTCCAAAGAGTATAAAAATCCATTTAAAATATCATATCTTGATATACCGCTATTTAATTGACCTATCCAAGTCTCAAAACCTTCACTATCAGCTTCTCTATTAAAAAATGCTCTATATAAAATATTTACGAACTCATTATTATTAATATCTCTAGTGATAAATTCAGAACTAAAAATAAAGCCTCTAGCAATATCAGCACCTGCTCTTCTACTAGATATAAGCTCTTCAGTCCAATAGTTAAGTCCCTCACTGTCAGAACTTCTCTCTAAAACAGTATTATAAAATCTCTCTACAAACTGCTCTACTTGTACTCTATCGGCTACAAGAGAACTTATAAATATAATAATCAAAATTATAAGTTTTAATAATTTCATTATTTAACTCTTTTAGTTAGATATTTTATCCTAAGGAGAAGATTATTACAGTCATATCTTTTGGTTACAAACTGTTGTTACCAAAAGATAGATAGATTCAATTTTATAGCTCTGACATCTCTTTAGACATCCCTTGGGCTGTTTTTTCGATAATCATTTTGGCAAGTGCTACATTTCCATCATCTCTAAAGATAGCAAATACATTGAGCTTTGAGAAGTTATCACCTGTTTGGTCTCCTGCACTGTTGATAAGGAATACATGCCCGTCATGTGTTTTGGTCTCAACAAAAGAAGCATCAGAAAAGCCAACATCAAGTGAAGATTCTGAAATCATTCTAAATGCATCATTGAAGATACTTGCTGAATATGCAATATCTACACCTGTATTTTCTGCATCCATATAGAGTGTTTCCCCTGAAAAATTGAGTACAGCAGAACCTAAATAGCCACTTACAGTTCTAAGTCTTTTCATAGATTGGTCAAAGTTTATCATTATTTATCCTTAATTAACTATTTTGTAATTTTGTCATAACATCGTTGAATGTTTCAAGAGACCCACCATACGAAGCTAAGAACTCTTCTAGTACTTTAAGGGATACTTCCATACCTCCACTCTCTTCAGCCACAATAAGTCTAGCATAGAGAGGCTCAATAATAGCTCTTGCTCCTGTACTCATTGTTTTTCTTGTAGAGACATAGTTTCTAAATGACCCATCTGGATTTTTGGCAACTCTTACATGTGCATAAATCCAATAAAAGCTACCATCTTTAGAGAGGTTTTTGACAAAAGCATAAACATCTTTGCTCTCTTTGAGACTATCCCAAAAATATTTAAAGATAATTTTTGGCATATCAGGGTGACGGATAAGAGAGTGTGGTTTATCTATGAGTTCACCTTGTGTATACCCTGCTAATTTAAAAAAGATTGGATTAGCATAAGTTATGTCTCCCGCTTCATTTCCTTTTGAAACAATAATATCGATGCTTCGGACTTCTTGTTCTACATCTGTTGGTGTAATTCCCATAATATTTCCTTTTGTCTAGAGTTTATAGTTAAAATTGTAAGATATGTAAAAAAAATAATATCTAATTAACTATTAATTAACATTTAAATTGATAGAATAATTATAAAAAAATAGGATAAGTGAAAATTATGCCAGATAAAGATAAAAAATTAATTACAACACTTACAAAAACTATGGATAAAATTTCTGAAGCACAGAATGAAAGAGAAATTTTTCGTATAGTTGAAAATTTATTAATAGATTTAACAGATTCGGAATTTGCAACATTCTTAATCTTTGATAATAAAAAAAAGATTCTTTACGCTAAAAAAGAGATAGATTTAGTCTATCCTATGGTAAATCCAGAAGGGTTATTAGGAGAGAGTTTTCTCACGAAAAAACCTGCTATTTATAATCATATTGCAAGTGAAAAACTCTATTTACCTATGATTGATAATCCAAAAAATATACGATTGCGTTCACAACTTCTTGTTCCTATCGTTTATGATGATAATCTTATTGCTATGATTCGTCTCTCTCGTTCAATCTATATGACAAAACATTATACTCTTAAAGAGCTTGATATTACTAAAACACTCTGCTCTTTTTTGGCTAAAGTAATAGAGAAGATAGAGTCAAACGAGATAAATAGCGAAGATAAGAATTATGATATTAGTATAAATACTGCAAAAATAGGTAAAGAGATAAAAGAGATAAATAAAAATAATAGTACGAGTAATAATGAGATAAGCTCTACGATGCTATTTTTATCCAATACAGTGCATGATATTCGTACACCTGCTAATAGTTTGTATGGTTTTCTTGAAGTATTAGAGGCTCAAATCGAAGATCAGAGGCTCAAAGAGTTTATAGAAAATGCCAAAGAGAGTGCATCTTTTATCAATAGACTTACAGATTCAATATTAGAACAGGTCAAAGATACGCATCAGATACAAACATCAAGACCAACAGTTGTCAATAGTATTAAATTTTTCTCTCAGATAGGAGACCTTTTTTCTGCTAATATGTGTAAAAAAGAGATCTACTATCTTGTCTATATATCTCCTAATATACCCAAAGAGATACTTATTGATAGATTAAAGGTTAAACGAATTATTATTAATCTTATTGGAAATGCATATAAGTTTACACCTTCACAAAAGCGTATCTATTTTAAAGTTCTCTATAAAAAAGATAAAAACCAACTCTATATCTCTATAGAAGATACAGGTTTAGGGATTGATAGGAGTCGTCAAAAAGCAATCTTCAACTCTTTTGAACAAGCCCAAGAGGATACTAGTGAGCATTTTGGTGGAACAGGATTAGGATTAGCTATCTCTTCTAAGTATGTGAGTGACTTAGGTGGCAAGTTAGAGTTAGAGAGTGAATTAGATAAAGGGAGTAACTTCTATTTTTCTCTACCACTTACTATTATAAATTCTGAAGCTTCTCAAGAAGAGATTAATGGTTTTAATCAAAAGATTACAATATTAACAGATAATAAGCTCTGTATTAATGCTGATAATATCAAAAACTATCTTATCAAGTTGGGTGTAAGTGATGAGTATATTGTAATTAATAATAAAATAGATGATGATACAACCCATCTATTTTGTTTTCAACATAAAATTTCTGATGAGGTTATACAACTAGCCAAAGATAAAAATCTACAATTAGTTCTAGTAGAAGAGAAGCTTTTCTCGTTAAGTAAAAATAAAGAGTATAGAGAGATAACTACTATTTCAGAAAATACCTATTATGGTGCTAAGGTACATAGTGCAGTATTTGCAGGGAAAAAGATAAAAATACTTATAGCAGATGATAGTAAAATTAATCTTATACTCCTTCGTGCTATGCTAGAGACAGAGTATTGTGATATAGATATGGTAACAGATGGTCAAGAGGCATTAGAGAAGCTCGAACATGCCTATAAAATAAAACATTCTTATGATATGGTATTCTTAGATGAACATATGCCTAATATCTCTGGGTCACAATTACTTCAAAAACTAAGAGTCCTAGAGACCAAAGAGAATCTCTCTCCTATCTTTGCAGTCTCTGTAAGTGGAGACCCTGATATGGATACAACGAGTATTAATCTTTATGATTTTATGATGAATAAACCATTTAAGAAACAAGATGTAAAAGATGCTATAGAGGCATTAAAAAAGAGCTGGTAGTCTCTTTACTCATTTTTGAGCAGTATTTCACGCATACTCTCATAGCTTTCAGTTTGACAAACTATTTCAATTTTATTTGTTGGAATACTCTCTACAACTACAATTACACCAAGTGAATAGGGGAGAGCTTCGAGTCTTTGGCGAATGGTTACTTCTCTCTCAAAGCTTGGAGGATTGTAGATGAGGTCTATTAGACTTTTATAATTGCTTTGGAGGAGTTGGTTATAGTACTCTAGGGTAATAAACCGTACTTCATCACGATTCATATAACTAATATTATCTCTTTGTATCTCTATTTTACCACGGCTATACTCTCCTTTGAGGGTAGAGTAGGGCAAAAAATGTGCAGGGATAACCTCTTTTTTTACTCGCACAAACCCCATAAGCAATCGCCAATTTAGAAATCTCTGCTTTATAATTGTATGAGGGGTATTCTCTTCTTCATATTTGGCTCTTTGTCTATATAACTCCAAACGGTACTCTATAGATTGGGGCTGTATCTGAGCAGAAATAGGTGACATAAGCTCATCTGCTAACTGTTTTTGCTGTTGTCTTTGCATAGTTAATCCATAAAGACAGCCACAATAATTTTGACGGTATAAAGCATCTTTTTTGGCTAAAATATTTTGTTCTTGTGTTCCTGATGCTTTGCGATAATCAGGAGCTACAAAACTAATCCCATATTGAGATGCCAAAAGGTCTCCTGCTTTTTTGAGTTGATGTAGAGACTTTTTGGGGCTAGTAAGAAGTGTAGAGGTAAAAGTCACTTCTCCTATCTCTTTGGCTTTTTGTGCAGAGACCTCAAACCGTTTGTCAAAGCAGACAGCACACCTAGCACCTTTCTCTGGCTCTTTTTCTAATCCTCGTACGGCATTAATCCAAGAGAGAGTATCGTACTCTCCTTCTATAAGCTCAATGCCTAACATCTTACAGCTTCGTTGCACATCTAAGAGACGCAGTTGGTACTCACTATAGGGGTGAATATTAGGGTCATAAAAAAACCCTATAAGTTTCTCTTGGGGGTATTCAAGTTGGAGTTTTTGCAAAAAGTAGTGACTATCTACCGCACAACATATATGCACTAACATTGAGTATTTCCCAAAATTATCTCTGCTACATTACGGCTACTCCCATGTGCTAAATACTCTTTTAACTCTTTGGCTTTTGTAGCAAATATTTCACGATTAGTAGTAGAGTACTCATCTACTAAATTATCTACAGTTACTTCCTCTTGCAGGAGTTCTTTATGGAGTGTTGTGTTATTAAATTGGGTTAAAATAATATTTGCCAAACCTACCTGTTTGATTTTGAGTATTTTAGTACCTATAAAAAAGTCTATCTTTTTGGCAATATAATTAAGTGTAAAAGGTGTGCCAATAAGAGCCGATTCAAGTGTGGCTGTACCACTGCATATATAGGCAAAGTCTGCTCTATAGAGAGCGGTATGTGTCTCTTTGACTACTTCAAAAGCATCTATATCTCCATAGAGTAAGGCTATCTGTTCATCACTAAAAGAAGAGGGGATAATAAGGAGTGCGTTATGCTCTTGAAGGCGTTTGCGAACTTGGCGATAAAAAGGCATAAGTTTTGTAATTTCACCTCTTCTACTCCCTGGAAGATAGGCGATAGTCTCTATCTCTTTTTTGGGGGATACCTCCTCTTTGTAGAGTTGTATCTCATCAAGGAGTGGATGACCAACATAGTGTGCTTTGCGTGAATACATAGCCGTCTCAAATGGCAAAATACCCAAAAGATGGTCACAGTACTTCACTAGTTTTTTAACTCTTTTGGGTCTACTTGCCCATACTTGTGGGAGTATATAATATATAATCTCTTTGTGGGGATAGGCAGTTTTGAGTTTTTTGGCAAGAGGCAGATTGAATCCTGAACTATCCATAAGCAGTATCTTATCTACATCTTTTGCCATAGCAACCATCTCATCAGCTAATTTAAGAAACCATCGTAATTTTTTGATAGCATCAACAACTCCCATAATAGCTACTTGGCTAATATCATAATGGGGAGTTCCTAGCCTACTATCAAATATCCCTACAAGCTCTATCTCTTTATCTATATATTTAAGCACCTCTTTGAGATGAATATTTGAAGAGGGCTCTAATGCCGATACAAGTAGCTTCATACTATTTTACCCGACATGCTGTCCCAATCTCTTGGATAATTAATATTTTATGCTTTTCACACTCTCCTGTTTGTCTAATATGTAAAATTGCAGGATAGGTCTCTTTGGCTTTGATTCCTAAGGGGGCTACTATGGTAAATGGATTTTCGTAAAGACTTCTTCTGCCTGAGCCATCTTGAATAGTAAAAGATATAGAGGCATTATTATCTTCTATTTTCTGAATTTTTGCAAAACCAAAAACTTTTTTATAACTACACTCTTGGGCAAAGAGAAGAGTTATAAAGATAGCCATAGAGAGAACAAGCTTTTTATTCATCATAGAGAGAGACCTTTTTGGTAAGTTTTGATATGTTTATGGATTATTTTAGCACTTTTTGGTTAATATCCACCTATTATAATTAGATATTAAAGGCAGATTTTGGAAGATATACTCAACTCTCTAGCAACTTATGGATACATAATTGTTGCTCTTTACTCTTTTGGTGGTGGTATGTTAGCACTAGCAGGTGCAGGTGTACTCTCGGCTATGGGTAAGATGGATATTACTATGGCAATTACTATTGCAATACTTTTTAATTTTATTGGTGACTCATTTTTATTTTATATGGGAAAAAATAACAAACAAGAGGTTCGAGGCTATCTTGCTAAGTTCAAAGGACGCATTCATGCACGGACAACTCTATTGATGCGAAGATATGGTTGGGCTGTTGTTTTTTTACAAAAGTATCTCTATGGAGTCAAAACACTTGTACCAATTATTATGGGGTTGAGTAAATATGACCTTAAAAAATTTATTCTCTTAAATATCTTTGCTTCTATTCTTTGGGGAGTGGTGGTAGGCTCTATTAGTTACTACTTCTCTGCTGGTGTTCAGGAGTGGATGGACTCATGATTGTAGGTATCCAAGGGAGAGTAGAACGAAGAGAACCTACTTTTGTACATATTAATGTCCATGGGCTTATCTATGAGGTGTATGTCTCTTTGAATACATCTAATAGTATAGAAGAGAGTGAAGTGACACTTCTGACAACGCATATTATTCGTGAAGATGCACAGCTTCTTTTTGGGTTTAAAGAGAGTAATGAAAAAAAGATGTTTGATACACTTATCAAAATCAATGGAGTAGGTCCAAAAGTAGCCCTAGCAGTCTGCTCTACATTTTCAGCAGAGACCTTTTCTCGGATTATTACTAGCAAAGATGTCTCAATGCTCAAACGAGTCCCTGGGATAGGTCCCAAAAGTGCTAGTCGTATCTTGGTAGAGTTAGCAGACTTTATAGTTGATGGCTCAGAAGACCCAAATCGTATCTCCAAAGATGAAGCAACACAAGCCCTAGAGAGTTTAGGATTCAAAAAAGATGCTATTAACAAAGCACTCAATGGAGTCAATGGAGATACTCCTACACTTGTCAAAGAGGGACTTAAAAGATTACAAAGGCTATAGCTATCTTACCACAAAAGAGGTCATCACCTTTAGAAGCTCTCGAAGGATAAGAGGCTTTTGAATTACTTTGATACCACTGTTTTGTAGAGTATCCAAAGAGTCCATCTGGTTATAGGCTGTCATAACTATAATAAGCTGTTTGGAGTTAAGGGATAAAATTATTTTTGACATCTTATCCCCATCGAGTTGTGGCATACTTATATCTGTTAGCACAATATCATAATAGGAGTTGGTTTGTGCATAATAGTTTTGATATGCTTCTAAACCTTGCTCTCCATCTGTTGCAATAGTAATATTAGAAGCTCTAAAGAGGCTCTCTAGCATCTCTTCCATACTTATCCTTACCAATGGGTCATCTTCTACATAGAGGAGTGTCTTTTGCTCTGTATACTCCAAGAGTTGTTGTATCTCTTCTTTAGAGCTACTCATAGAGACCACTGCCTATAACCCTATACTTAATATGCTCTGGAAAAGTATCATCTATCTTGACACCACCAATAATTCCTACAGGATGTTTGGATAGTTTTGCTATCTCTATAAGCTCTTGACCACCTATAGTAGCATCTTTTTTTGTTGTTGTTTGGCGGTAGGCTCCTAGCCCTATATAGTCTATATCAAGTTGATTTGCCTCTTCTATCTCTTGTTGATTATGCGTGGAGATTCCCAAAATCTTTGTACCTATTCTTTGGCGTATAATTTTGATGGCATCTTCTTTGTGGGATGCAATAGTTGCAATATCTTCTTGACCCAAATGTAGACCATCTCCATACTCAATAAGCTCTATAGCATCATTGATTATAAGTGTACCATGGTAGTGTTTTTTTATAAGTATAAGGTCTTCTTTTTTTTCTTGAAAAGATTGGAGTTTATTTCTATATTGAAGTATGGGTATATCTATAGAGGATATTTTTTGTAATAAATCTATAAGTGTGAGACCTTTTTTCTCTAAGGTCTCTGTATCTATGAGTCCGTAAACTCTTCCGTTTGTGGGAGTTTTGGTTCTACTTTTTTTTTGAAAAGAGTTAATAAGTCTCCAAGAGTTTGGTGCATATCTCCTCGTTTGACAATCATATCAATAAGCCCATGGTCTAATAGAAATTCTGCTTTTTGAAAACCCTCTGGGAGGTCAACACCCACAGTCTGCTTAATAACTCTCTGCCCTGCAAAGCCTATCAATGCTCCAGGTTCTGCTATGATTATATCTCCAAGCATCGCAAATGAAGCACTCACCCCACCCATAGTTGGATCAGTTAAAATAGAGATAAAAGGTAACCCTTTATGATGGAGTCTATTGAGTGCTGCTGAAGTTTTGCTCATCTGTAACAAAGAGTAGGTACTCTCTTGCATTCTTGCTCCACCACTTGCAGAGACGATTATCAGACCTGACTCTTGGGCAATTGCACGATTGACTGCTCGTACAATCTTCTCTCCCTCAACAGAGCCTAAGCTTCCACCCATAAAAGCAAAATCAAAGACTACTAACTCTATAGGGTTTCCATTGATTGTACAGCTACCACTGACTACAGAAGAGGTACGACCTGTTTTGGCTTTGCCCTCTTCTATTCGTTTTTTATAACTTTTTTTATCTATAAATTTTAGTGGATCTACAGGAGCTAATGAGGCATCAAACTCCTCAAAACTTCCTTCATCACTCAAAAGAGCAATCCGCTTATCTGCATCTATACGAAAATGGTGGTCACATTTTGGACAGACATTTTTTTTGGCTTCAACCTCTTTATAATACATTAGTGCTTTACATTTAGAACACTTTGTCCAGTGGCTTGGCACATCTTCTACAGCTACTTGTTTTCTCATTCCACCAAATAGATTACCAAAATTCATTTACACTCCTCATTCTTGGGTTGTTTTTATAAGTTTTTTTATACGCTTTGCTATTTTTTTATCTTTTGATACTATAACATAATCGGCTTCAATTATCACTTCAAGCCCCTCACAAAGTGCCAACCCAGCAACAAAATCATACTTTCGATGTTTTCCCATAAAGAGCAAAAACTGTACGCTATGTGCATACGCCAACGAAAGAGCAACTGCCCCTGCGGATCTAAATTTGAGTCCGTTTTCATTGAGTTTTTTACTAAGACGAGGATAGTTATAGGATTTTTCAAAGAGACCTATAGGAGAGGCAGGAGCTACAATAGGAGCTTCAAGCCTATCTCTAAAAAGCTTTCCTTGTTCTACTTTGGAGTTATTGTCTTTGATAAAGTAGTCTCCATTGGCTAGATTGCAGACCATAGCAGTATCTACTACACCATTTCGTAACCGTGCAACAGATGTACCAAAATAGGGAAAGTATGAAAGAGCATTACTACTCCCATCAATAGGGTCTATAATAATAGTGGTAGCTCTCTCTTCTCCTATAATTCCGCTCTCTTCAGATTCTATTTGACCATACTCTTCTAGGTGTTTTACAAAAATAGATTCTGCAAAAAGATCCAACCCACTACTATGGTCTCCACCAGCACCTACCTTGCTAATCTCAAAAAAATTTTCAGGATAAGGCTGTGCAAGGGAGAGATAAATCTCCTCATTCGCTTGAATACATGCAGCTAGAAAATGTGTCATTTAGGCTAAAAGCTTCTTTGCAATAGCTCTAGCAGCATCGCGTCCATCTTTGACAGCAGTTACAACCAAATCTGCACCACGATGGCAATCACCACCAGCATAGACACCACTACAGCTTGTCTCATAGTTGCTATCTACTTTGATACCATTCCATTTATCAAGCTCTATATTATTATCTTTCAAGAAAGGGTACTCTACTGTTTTAAACCCAAGAGCAAAGATAACTCTATCAGCTTCCACAATATACTCACTTCCTGCAATCTCTTCTACTCTTTGACGACCACTCGCGTCAGCTTCTCCAAGTTGTGTTTTTACCATAGTAACACCACTTACACACCCTTGTTCATCAAGAATTAACCCTTTAGGAGAGACATAAAACTCAAACTCTACACCCTCTTCTTTGGCATTGATATACTCTTTGCGACTTCCTGGCATATTTGTATCATCTCTTCGATAAAGACACTTAACGCTTGTTGCTTCTTCTCTAAGGGAAGTACGGACACAGTCCATAGCAGTATCACCACCACCAATTACAACAACTCTCTTATCTTTAACATCTATAGTAAGCTTACATGGCTCATTAAATAGTTTTTTCTGAATAGAGGTCAAAAACTCCATAGCTAAGTAGACATTTTTAGCATTTTGACCATCCATATTAGGTATTTGACCTTTTGTTGCACCTACACCAATAAATATAGCATCAAAATCATCTTTGAGGGATTCAAATGATACATCTTTTCCAACTTCACAATTTTGATGGAAGGTTGCACCTGCTTCTTTGAGAAGTGTAACTCTTCTTTGAATTACTGATTTATCTAACTTAAAGCCAGGTATCCCATAGCTCAAAAGACCTCCAGCTTGGTTTTGCTTGTCAAATATCTCTACATCAATACCCTCTCGAAGCAAAAATGTAGCCGCAGATAATCCAGCAGGACCAGAACCAATAATAGCCACCTTTTTCCCTACTTTTTCGGTAGCAAATTTAGGTTTTAGACCATTTTTAAAGCCCTTTTCATTGATAAATGCCTCTACAGAACCAATAGTAATTGCTCCATGTCCATCATTGAGTGTACACGAGCCTTCACAGAGTCTATCATGCGGACAGATTCGTCCCATTACTTCAGGAAAGGGTGAAGACTCATTGGATAGGTCAAATGCAAATGCTAAATCTTTATTGGCAGTTGCTTTAAGCCATTGTGGAATAAAGTTATGGAGTGGACACCCATTGTGACAATAGGGGTCTCCACATTGTATACATCTACCAGACTGCTCACTTGCTTTAGTTGCCTTAAATATCTCATAGATTTCACCAAAATCCTTTGTTCGCTCAACAACATCTCTCTTTTTCGCATCAATTCTCTCTAAATCAAAAAACTTAAGCATTTTATTCTCCCTCCTCTATCTTAAGAGGTCCTTTCATATCTTTGGGTCTTACGATCCAAAAGTTTCGTATCTCTACTCTAAAGTTATCTATAATCTCTTTGGCTTTTACACTTTTGGTCTCATTATAATAATCTTTGAGTAATTTTTTGAGATAGTATCGTTCAATATCAGTATCTTCTGTATCTACACGCCGTGCCTCAACAAGCTCTTGATTGATATTTTCAACAAACTCATGCTCTACATCATAGATAAATCCAACACCACCTGTCATACCAGCACCAAAGTTGATACCAGTCTTTCCAAGAATAACAACAGCTCCCCCAGTCATATATTCACAAGGGTGGTCTCCTGTGCCCTCAACAATAGCAATAGCTCCAGAGTTTCTTACAGCAAATCTCTCGCCTACTTGACCATTGATGTAGAGTTTTCCTCCTGTTGCTCCATAGAGACAAGTATTTCCACCTAGAGAGAACTTCTCTCCATTTTTATCAGCAGTAATCACAATGCGTCCACCACTCATACCTTTACCAATATAGTCATTTCCTGCACCATTGACATGCAAACTTACACCATTTATCAAAAATGCACCCAATGATTGTCCTGCTGTACCATTGAGTTTAATATCTATAGTTCCATCAGGAAGACCAGTATCACCATAATATTTGGCTATCTCTCCAGAGATACGCGTACCAAAACTACGGTTGAGGTTATCTATTTTTTTCTCAATAATTATAGAATCATTAGGATTTTTAATAGCAGGCATAAGCTCTTTAAGAATCTCTTGCTCAAACTTATTTTGGTCATAAGGTTCATTAAATGCTACTTGGCGTGTATTTATACCATCAAGATTATAAAGGAGTGTATCAAAAGAGAATTTCTTTGCAAACTCATCATCTATCACCTTAAGGAGTTCATTTCTACCAACAATCTCTTCAATTGAGCTATATCCTAACTCTGCAAGAATAGCTCTAACATCTTCTGCTAGGAGTGTAAAGTAGTTAATAACTCTCTCTACAGAGCCTTCATAATACTCTCGTAATTTCTCCTCTTGGGTCGCAATACCCACACTACAACGGTTGAGGTGACAAATACGCAATATCTTACATCCAATTACTGTCAACGCACCCGTACCAAAGGCATAGGATTCTGCACCCAATATAGCTGCTTTGACAACATCAAGACCAGTTTTAAGACCACCATCAGTCTCTAACTCTACTTGTCCTCTAAGGTTATTGACTTTGAGTGCATTGTGTGCTTCTATAAGTCCTAACTCCCAAGGATTTCCTGTAAACTTAATAGACCCAATAGGAGCAGCCCCTGTACCACCATCGGCTCCAGAGATAATAATTTTATCTGCATAGGCTTTGGCTACACCAGCTGCAATAGTACCTACACCAGCAGTTGATACAAGCTTTACTGCAATTCTAGCTTCAGGATTAATCTGTTTAAGGTCAAAAATAAGCTGTGATAAATCCTCAATAGAGTAAATATCATGGTGAGGTGGAGGAGAGATAAGAGTAACTCCTGGCATTGTATGTCTAAGTCGTGCTATAAGTGGACTTACTTTGTGTCCTGGTAACTGACCACCTTCTCCTGGTTTTGCCCCTTGTGCTACTTTTATCTGTAACTCATCAGCAGAACGAAGATACGCAGGAGTTACACCAAATCTTCCTGATGCTACCTGTTTGATTTTGGAGTTTTTAATCGTATCAAATCGGATTTCATCCTCTCCACCCTCACCAGAGTTACTTTTTCCACCTAGAGTATTCATAGCTTCTGCAAGACACTCATGGGCTTCAGGAGAGATAGAACCCAAACTCATAGCAGCGGTTGAGAATCTCTTAAATATCTTTGAAAGAGGTTCAACTTCATCTATAGATAGAGGCGTTCTTGTAGTAGTAAGTTCATAAAAGTCACGGATAAACTTCTTATCTCGTTTGTTGACTAATGTTTTAAGTTTTTCAAAATCTTCTGTTTTTCCTGACATAGAGAGTTTATGAATGGCATGAACAGTAGCTGGTGAGAAGTCATGGAACTCAGCACCATCAAGATATTTGTAGTATCCTCCAATATTTAGTGGGAAAATTCTATTTTCTGTCTTTTTATCATAGGCTTCATTATGAGTTTTTGTAATTCTCTCTTCTATATCGCTATATGTTAAGCCCTTAAGGAGTGCATGAGCATCAGGGAAACACTCTGTTGTAATCTCTTCACTCAAACCAATAATATCAAAGAGGCTAGAGTTACGGTAACTAGAGATTGTTGCAATACCCATTTTGGACATAATTTTGAGGAGACCACTATTAATAGATTTTCTTGCTTTTTTTAATATTGGAGCAAGGTTTACATCCGCATTTTTTCTTCTCTCCATTACACATACTGTTTGGTAGAACATATATGGATAGATACCCGCAGCACCAAATGCAATCAGTGAAGCTGCCATATGTGAGTCATACATCTCGCCTGTAACAGCAATAATGCTTATGAGGTGGCGAACACCTTTTTTAAGAAGTATCTGGTTGAGACGACCAACTACCATAAGCATAGGCATTACTTTGGTGTTACTATCTAATCCTCTGTCATCTAAAATAATTGTACGAATACCATCCTCTTTGACCTCTTTGGCAATCTTCTCTACAAGTGTAGTCAAAGAGCCTTGCAGGTCACTCTCAAAGGTAGTTGCATAGAGCTTTGACTTGTAACTTGCATCATATTTAGGGTCTTTTATATCACCAAACTCTTGCAGGATTTGGAGTTTTTCTAGTGAGAGTATAGGTGAGACAGTTTTGAGTCTTTTTGCATGTTCTGCATCATCTGCTAAGATATTACGAACTTCACCAAATCCTGTATTAAGACTCATAACAACTTTTTCACGAATAGGGTCTATAGGTGGATTTGTAACCTGAGCAAACTTTTGTTTGAAGAAGTCAGAGAAGTTTCTTTGTGAAGTAGAGAAGGCTGCAAGTGGTGTATCATCACCCATAGATGCTGTTGCCTCTTTGCCCTCTTTTATCATTGGCTCTAAAACTTGTTCTAAAACTTCAAGAGTGATATTAAAATATCTCTGTTTTGCTTCCATTGTTTTTTTATCAGGTGTATCTATACTAGAGAATGGGTCATCCATAAACTCTTGGAGGTAGACCATATTTTCATTAAGCCACTTATCATAAGGCTCTTTCTCTTTAAGGTAGTTATTTATATCTTTATTCTTAAGTACAGTTCCATATTTGAGGTCAATCCCCATCATTTCACCAGACTGTAATCTTCCTCTTTCGACAATTTCATCTTCAGGAGTCTCTAGTACCCCATATTCAGAACTAATCAAAAGACGGTTGTCTGTAGTGATAATATACTTTGATGGTCTTAAACCATTTCTATCTAATACACATCCAATATAGCGACCATCTGTCATACTTACAGCAGCAGGACCATCCCATGGCTCAAAACATGTACTTGTATACTCATAAAAAGCACGAAGTTTAGCATCCATATGTGGAGCATTTTGCCATGGTGCAGGTAAGATAGAACGAGCAGCTTTGAAGAAATCTACACCATTAACGCGTAAAAATTCAAAGAAGTTATCCAAACTTGCAGAGTCACTCATACCACCTTGGATAATATCAGAGAGTCTATTGAGTTCATCTTTGCTAAATATATCACTTTGAGTATCAATAATTTTGGAGGCAACATTAAATCTATTGGCCTCTACAGAGTTGATTTCACCATTATGTGCAATCATTCTAAATGGCTGTGCTAATTTCCATTTAGGGAGTGTATTTGTAGAGAATCTTTGGTGGAAGAGACAAAAAGAGATTTCAAAATCTTCACTTGCAAGGTCTGCGTAGCACTCTTTGATATGTGTTGGCATTACCAAACCTTTGTATGAAACAACAGAGGTAGAAAAAGAGGCAATATAAAAATCAGGGTCTTGTTTGAGCTTATGTTCAATCTCTTTTCTTGAGAGATAGATTAAAGCATCAAAACGACGCGTACCCATAAGAGTATTAGGAGTTACAAATACTTGTGTTATTGTTGGCAAACATGCAATTGCTTGTTCTCCAAGGGCTTCTAAATTGACAGGAACTACACGCTTATAAAGAACACGAAGATCATTTGCTTCACACACCTCTTTGATAGTATCAAAGTCACTGCTATTATGGTTAAATACCATGGCTACTGCGTAGAGGTCAGGAAGGATAATACCATCTTTTTTTGCTACTTTTGAAAAGAAGCCTTTAGGGATAGAGAGGAGAAGTCCACTCCCATCTCCAGTTTTACCATCTGCTGCAACCGCACCTCTATGCATCATACGCGAGAGCGATCTGATAGCATCTTCTAAATTTTTATGTGATGGTTTGTTGTCTATTGATGCCAATAGTCCAAATCCACAGTTATCTTTAAACGAGGTAAAGAGATCTCTCATAACCAACCTTTTAGTTTAGTTTTAGCTAGGTATTAAGTTCAATTTCAAAATACCTAGAAATGGGCTAAATTATACTTAAATAGGGTTAATATTAGGTGAAAGGTAGAGCAGTGTAAGAGATATTTTATAAAAAATATTTGGATTAAAAAATTAGTTGATTAAAATTTAAACAACTAATTTTTACTCTCTAGGAGAAGAGTGTGGATAGTGTCTATTTTTTAATCATAACTACCAACTTGCCCCACTACAAAGACCTGCTATACTATTTTCCATAAAAATTATAGGAGAAGTTACACTTTATGGAAATAAACTATATTTTAGACACACTCTTTACTATCTTTTCAATGACTCTAATCATACTTATGGTACCAGGGTTTGCAATGTTAGAAGCAGGATTAGTACGGACAAAGAATGTATCAGCTGTTTTGACAGTGAATGTTATGATTTATGCAGTCGCCTCTATGGCTTTTTTACTTATAGGATATACCTATGCTTTTGGGAGTTGGAATCATCAAGATAGTATGAGTGGGTATGCTTTTTTTATGTTTCAGATGGCTTTTGTAGGCAAGAGTGTTAATATTATGAGTGGAGGTGTAAGTGAGCGGTCACGGATTCTCCCTTTGGTTGTATTTACTCTGGTTATGGGTGCTTTTATCTATCCTACTATTGTGAATATTACTTGGGGAGCCAATTTTCTTGAGGGGACAATGTTAGATATATCTAGTATGTATGATTTAGCAGGTTCTACAGTTATTCACTCTACAGGTGGTTGGGCATTGTTGGCAGCTATTCTTATTATGGGTGCGAGACGAGGACGCTACAAAAATGGGAAAATTAAAGTTATTCCTGCATCTAATATTCCTCTTGTTACGCTTGGTGCACTGCTATTATGGATTGGATGGTTTGGATTTAATGGAGGGAGTGTTGGATCAATATCAAGTAAAGAGAGTGCGGATGCTGTTGCTTTAACTATTATGAATACAAATACCGCAGGATTAGCAGGTGCTATTATGGCATGGGGTCTTATCTATATTCGTTATAAGAAGTTTGATATTACTATGATTTTAAATGGTGCTTTGGGTGGATTAGTAGCTATTACAGCAGGACCTGATTTGTATAATATCTATACACCTATTCTTATTGGTGCAATTGGTGGAACGCTTGTTGTATTTGCTGTTCCATTATTTGATAAATTACATCTTGATGACCCTGTTGGTGCATTATC
>Ga0193964_1000537_pt1 | contig 18358 bp, 11 predicted proteins | sample FB_7_MG_FD_140323 | JGI IMG/M metagenome (GOLD analysis project Ga0193964, IMG submission 140323) | Microbial mat bacterial communities from the Broadkill River, Lewes, Delaware, United States - FB_7_MG | ecosystem: Environmental > Aquatic > Freshwater > River > Microbial mats | place: USA... | reverse complement strand
TCTTGATAATGCCATTGCTAACACATTAGCTCTCATCACTTCACCTTTTTCAGGATTGAAACTTGATGATAAATCCTCAAAATCAGTTTGTTCTAGTTCATTCCAACTGTTTTGATTATTTGATGCTACTAATGGAATAAATTTATATTTGCTTTGGTTTGGATTCTTTGTTAATGTTATTCCTGCTACTCCATCCATTGCAAGCTTTTGCTTATACCAAACCATTGATTGGAACCTTCTTGATAGTTCTGCAGCTTCTTTTAAGACATTACCTCCAATAATATTAGGAGCTAAATCCTTAACTGGTTGAACTATTTGCCCTGGCAATAATTGGACATCTAGGTTTGATAAGAATGGATTAATTTTCTCTTGATGACCAACTTCTCCTGTCACAATTAGATTTCCTCCTCTTTCAACATATTTTGCCAAGCCTTTTAGCTCTGTTTCTGTAAATGCTTTACGAATATCTGCAATTACAAGAATATTTATGTCTGCTGGAATTTCTCCTGTTTCTAATGTTACGTTTACTCCTGTAAATCCTTGGTTCATTAATGAACTTCTGAATGAACGATTATTTACAAAGGCACTAAAGTCTTTATTTCTGTTTCTGTCTATAACTCTTTCGCCATGTCCTTGCAAAAATCCTACTTTTGGACTTGCTACTACTAAACTTTTGAATGCTGTTGTTATTTCAGTTTCACGTGGGTGTCTCTGATTATCCTGATACATACGCAAACGTGCTTTCTTATCGCAACCAGTTGTTGTAATTTCTCTAACAAATAAGTGATCTTCTCCTGATAAATCTATTAATTTCTCTATTTCTGTTTCTGTTAATAGGTCTTCAAAATCCATTCCATAAGTTTTGCACTTTTTACGTGCAACTTCTTCCATTGTCATTCCTTTGTAATATTTTGCTAACGATGGATTTGGACATTTATGCCAATAATAAACATAATTTACGTTCATATGTGGTCTGAAACGAATATATTTTTCAAATCTATCAGTATCGTAGTTTTGATTTGAAGGTGATCCTGTACTAAAATCTCCATCAATAATATTACAGTATGTTGTAAGAGTAATTTCTCCCTTTATACTATTCATTACTTCTTGACTGTTCTCTGTTAGAGTTCTACTCTTTGTAAAATTACAATCATAATAATGTTTCATTGTTGCTCTTGAGGTTGTAAAACCTAAAATAGATACCAAAACAAAAACTCCTACATATTTTACAATTAACATTTTAGTATTTTGTACTGATACTAGTGATTTAATTTTAATGATACTAAATGATAGGAATAATCCAATAATGATAAAGAAATATAAAATATCCTCACTACATATCAATCCTTCTAATGCAGGATCAACTCGTCCTGAGATTGATAACCAGTATGTAACATCTTGTACAAATGGCACACCTTGCCACCATCTTCCTACCATACTAAGTACAGCAAGGATTCCAAATGTTCCAAAAGCTGCTACTACCTGATATGATGTTAAACATGAAATGAATAAACCTATTGCTGAATAACAACATATTAATAGATATATTCCTAATAAACTTGATAATATTACTGGAATATCTAGGTCTTTCATAGAAAATTCACCAAAAATTGCTGGTAAAAACATTAATACTACAAATGACATACAGTATGTTACCATTGCTAAATATTTCCCAATTATTATCTTAGAAATTGATAATGGTGAAGAAAATAATAACTTAATTGAACCACTGCCTAATTCTCTACTTACTAACCCCATTGTTAATAATGGAATATAGAAGTACAAGTTATTCATTAATTCTCTATATGATCCGTAACCAGAAAAGACTTTTGCTGTTGCATTATATAAATTATATCCCAAGCCCTGACTTTTTATTTGCGATGCAAATTCGTGAACAAATTCATAGCCCGTCTCACAAGCGAATATAAATAACACCAACCACGCAACGGGTGAAAAGAACAGAGTCATTAACTCTGTCTTTGCTATTCTTAATATTGTTTTCATCTTTAAAATAATTTTAGCGTCTTTTACGCATGAATAAAATATAACCACCAATGAATAATAGTCCAAATGGAATTAAAAACATAAAGAAAATTTTCACCCAAAGAATCCATGGAGAACCGACTCTAATATCGTTATCTGTTTTTTTGGGTCTTTGTGTATTAATTGGATATTCTCCATCTGTCAACCATTCAAAGATACAAGGTATAAATGCATTATTCGATGAGCTTGAGTTCTTAGATAACTCACCATTACTTATACAATCTGCATCACCAATAATCATGATTTTCTGCATACGGTCTTTAAATTTCTTTGTAAGACCTATAACTAATGGATTTGATTTTTGAACTTCTCCAACCTCTGTATTTAATACACACTTCGTTTCGTCATCAAAGGTTGTATTCTCTACTTCATTCCAACTACGCTCGTCATTTGAAAATAATATTGTTCCTACTTTATATTTTGCTCTGTCTATTATATTAAAAGTACCTGCACTTATCATTCTAAATGATCCTCCTCCATAACGTTTATGCTCTAGACGGTACGAATATTCAGCAGCATCCTCATGTATAAATGCGTTAATTTCATTAGGTATTCCATCTTTTGTTATTTCTACCACTTGACCTTTTGTCATCTCTACTCCTAGTTTCGCTAGAAGTGGATTTAACATATCACGTCGTTTAGGTTCACATGTTATTACGGCATTACCTCCCTTATCAATAAAATTCATTATTTTATCCATAGATTTTGTGTCATACATTACCTTAGGATCTGCTATAACAATTATTGATACGTTATCATCTATTTTATTAACTTTTGTAATATCTAAAGCAAAGCCTTTTAGCCCCTGGTTTAATAAAGAGTATCTATATCCTTTATTATTTACAAAAGCTGTATAGTCGATATCTCTATATCTTGTTATTCCTCGTTCACCATGACCTGTTATGAATGCTACTTTTGGTGATTCTACTGTTAACATCTTCATTGCTGCAGATATTTCTGTTTCAGTAGGTACTTTTTGGTTGTCATTATATAATCTCAATGGTACTTTTTTACCATCGTATGATAATACTCTAAAAAACTGGTTCCCTTCAGAGCGTACATCCTCTATTTTTTGTATCTCCTTTGGTGTTTTAAATAAATTAATATCTATATCTCTCGTATAAGCAGTTCTTTCTGCTATTGAGTCTAATGTTAATTTAGAGTATCGATTAAATAAGAATGAGTTATTATTTGTCCTTGCATAATAATAAACATAATCTATATCTATATCTGGCTTAAAGCGGAAATATTTTTCAAATCGTGATTTATCACTATTGAAGTTTGATGGTGCTCCCGACCAGTAATTTGATCCAAGTAAATTTACATATGTTGTAATTTTTAAATCCCCTTTTAAACGGTTTACTATTCTTTGACTTTCTACAGTTAGTGTATTTTCTTTAGTTCTTGTTGAGTCCCAATATCCTTTGAATGAATCTCTTGATGTAACATATCCTAAACCAATTGTTATTAATACAACTATTGAATATAATTGAAATTTCTTTTTAAAATTATAATTCTTCATTACTCCTTCTAGCTTTAGTATACTTAGAGTTAAGAATAATGTGATTACAATAATGAAGTATAAGATTCCTTCTGTTGATGTTATTCCACGTATGAAGTCGTATGATCTTCCTGATAATGACAACCAATATGTTATATCTCTAACAAAAGCAATATCTTGACCAACGCTACCTACTCCGTTTAGTAGAGCTAGTGTAACTACTGTTCCAACAGCTGCTACTACTTGATATGATGTTAAACATGAGAAGAATAATCCAATTGCTGAATATGTACATATTAGTAAATAAATTCCAAATAGAGCTAATAATACTCTTGTCATCTCAAAGTTTACCACTACTGATCCACTAAATAGTATTGGAACTAGAATTATTCCTACTAGAGCTAAACAGTATATCATCATAGATAAATATTTACCTAGAACAATCTTTACGTTTGATACTGGTGATGAGAATAGTAATTTAATCGATCCACTCTTAATCTCTCTACTCATTAAACCCATTGTTAATAATGGTAAATAGAGATATAAATATTTTAATACGTTAGGGAACAATCCTCCAAATCCATCACAAAATACTGAACTTGTTATATTCCAAAGCGAACTAGCTCCATACTCGCTCTTATATTCCATTTGTCTTGTAATAAGATCTGTGAATAAAGAATTCGATTGAATTGCAAATAAAAAGAGAACCAACCACGCTACTGGAGAGTAGAATAATGTTAACAGTTCTGTTTTTGCTATTTTAAATATTGTTTTCATAAACCATCAAATTATTTACGTTGTTTTTCTTTCTTGAACTTAGATAGCTTCGCAAAAATTCTATCAAGAGATACTTTCTCTATACTTAATTCTTGCAATCTCCATTTCTTAGCAACACACAATTCGATAATCTTTTCAGACATATCTATCTTATCTTTTAATACTAATCTGAATTGATTTGCTTCTGTTTGTTCAACTCTTGATATTCCCTCTATTGCCTCTAATTCCGACATTTTAGGAGGGTTCTTGAATGTTAAATGGATTGCTTCTGGCTCTATTTGATGCTCAAATTCTTCTACTGTACCATCAAAAACTAATAAACCTTGTTCTATCATTTTTATATGATCACAAGTGTTGGCTACTTCAGAAAGTATATGTGTAGAGAAAATAACCAACCTTTCTGTTGCAATCTCATTGATTAATGCACGAATTTCAAGTATTTGGTTTGGATCTAGACCATTTGTTGGCTCATCCATTACAACAAACTTTGGTTTATGTAAGATTGATTGTGCAATACCTACCCTTTGTTGAAAACCTCCTGATAGATTACTAATCAATCGGTTTCTAAAGTGAGTTATTCCACATCTATCCATTGCTTCAGTTACATACTCTGCTACCTTTTCTTTTGGAACTAATCTTAAGTTTGCACAGTGAACTAGATATTCTTCAATTGTTAAATCGAAGTGCAATGGAGGTTTTTGTGGTAAGAATCCAATATACTTCTTAGCTTCAATTGGATTCTCTCTTAAATTAATTCCATTTATAAATATATCACCTTTAGTTTGATTTAGCACACCACACATAATATTCATCATCGTTGATTTTCCTGCACCATTAGAACCGACTAATCCAAGAACACCAATGTTATTATATGAGAAGTCCATATCTTTTACCGCCCATTGTTTACCGCCATTATATGAATGAGATAAATTTTTTACTTCTAATAAATTATTTTCCATTATATCTTTTTGTATGATTTAACACGTGAATTTTTACTTAAACCTTAAACTTTAGGCAATACAACTCTAGAGGTAATGAATTCTCTACTGTTTTACTACAAACAGTAGAGCTCCATTACTCAAAAAAACTTAACCTAAACTATTATTGAATTTTACATTTGGAAACGTCCATTCTTGAACATTATTTGCTTAATGTTTCCAACACCCGTTGAAACTTTATGTAACAACTTATCTGATTGACCACCGATAGCTTCATCAGTAACATCCATAAAGTAAACTTCTCCATTTGACAGCCCTATACACATTCGTCTATTCTGATATGTCTGATCGTCCATAGCAACGATATCTGCATCGAAAGAGTAATATTCTATAGGTTTAATTTCTCCCGTAGCTACTCTACTGTAGTAGTACAATTTATTTCCTTTAGATAAGAAAACATTTGTAGAACCGTAACCACCTCCACTATCTGGTACATCAAACACTGTTTCTTCTGTTACAAAACCATCAGGGAAATATCTATGCGTCATTGGATATACTATCATACTTTTAGTAGAGTATGCATCAAATTTAAGCTCCATAATTTGCTCTTTATATTTTCCTTCCTTTGTTTTAAACACAGTATAAAAACCTGTTCTTCCCCATGAACTAACACCAAAACCTCTGGAATACACTAATTCATTATCACCTGTATTATGAAGAGGAATGAATCCAGCTTCATAATCATCATGAACCAATGGCATTATTTCACCACATCTATCAACATCTCTAAATGGTACAAAATCACTTAAAGCCAAAAATCTTTTATTCGCTTTTTCATATACAAGCATGAAATTAACATCCCTATAGTTTATTCCATGTACAAATTGGTCAACATTTAATTCTGCAAATTTACCGTTATCTTTGAATCCTACTGGGAAGTTAGAGAAAACACCTGAGTAGAATGCCTCTTCACTAAAATTTCTTCTACTGAATAATTTACCATCTTCATTTAGTATATAGCTAAAGTTATCAGCAAATAATACATCTTTTGGATTGTAATTAGTTGGCATATCTATAAATTCCTTTTCTGTATTTAAAGATTTTCTTAGATTTCCACCAAATAAATCAACACAGCCTTGGCCTCCTTTTTGAACTACTATAATATGACCATCTTCTCCAGAACTTCTTCTCCAATGCTCATGTATACAAAGAGGTTCTGTTCCTAAATCTGATTTTTCTGCTGTTTTGTACACATCAAGAAATTCATTAAACTCATAAATATATTCTCCATCAACCTCATCTACAAAATCCCTACTAACATAATTTAATGATGATTTTCCACCTTTATCTGACAATATTAACCATCCACTAGAAAATCGTTGAGTTACCATCAATGTAGTAGTAATCTGAGTTTTAAATCCTGTTGATAAATCCTCTACACTAAACAATATATACTCCATTTCCGATGCTGTATCTGGTACAACAAAATATAAGTTTCTTTCTTTACCAAGAACCTTATTCAAACCAAGATTCCATTCATATTTAACAGTTGCATTACTATCAATAGCAAATTCTAATTTTGGTTCTATTTTAACAGTATCACCAACACTACAGTAATATGTACTTAATACTTCAGAAATATTAATTTCATTTAACTCTTTTAAGTCATAGTTCTCTTTATCTTCATAACAGCTAGCTAAAAAGAATACGCTTACTAACAATATTATTATATTTTTTATTCTCATAATCAGTATTATTTAACTATCCAACGACAGGAATTTCTATTAATTTATCTCCATCATAAGAAGGATGTGTATTTAAGTACCTTTTAAAAATCAAAGCATACTGTCTAATTATTGTTGGTCTCACATCCTCTAATGAATTAAGCTTCAACACTTCACAGAATAACAAAAACTTAGCAGCTGAAAATTCTCCAAGGTATATTTCTGTTATTTCTTTATTCCACCACTCTGGTTTAGAAACTACACTTGTAAAATATATTTTTCTTGTAAGATATTCTTTAACCCCTACTTTAAAGTTTTCGTTTTCTTCTATTCTTAATACTAATTTACATGTGTCATTTGCCAATTTCAGTGACTTCTTTACATTCATATAAACAGTGTCAACAGATTTATTTGCTTTGAATACTAACTTGTCTTCAAACTCAAAATCATCTGCTGTTGCAGTTGATGATTCATCTATCGATAATCTAAACTCTTTACCTTCTGTCAGTAACTTACCAGTCAAAGCTAATTCAATTGGAACTCTAATAACATCTTCTCCTGGATGAAAAAAGAAAGAAAGTTCGACACTATCTCTTTCTGAATGTTGAACAAAATTCAAGAAATTTCCTGACTCGTATTTTAAAAGCTCATCTTCATTACATGAAAACAAACTAGCAAAAACTAATAATATCAATATATATTTTTTCATATCTGTATTTTATAAATTAATGTGCTCACTATCTGGTATTGGCATAACAAAATCTTTTGTTTCCATCTTTGAGTATGGTTTTACATTAAATCTTTTATACATATAGAACAATTGTCCTTCACCAATAAAATCGCGCTTTGCATCTCTTAATATTTCTCTTTTAAAATCATCCATCGAATTAACCTCTTCTGGTAAATCATTTGGAACTTTTCTAGCAATACGTACAGCTTTAAGCATTTCAATTGCTTCAGTCGTTTGTCCTATTGAGTACAAATATTCGCCCATAATATAGTAAAGTTCACTTAGTCTGATTATTGGTATCATTTCACTATTTATAACAGTTGTAAAACCAGTGTCATCAGTCTTTAAATACTTCTTAGATACATATGTCTTACGGTAAGACCCTTCAACTCTAATAAAACTATTTCTAACATCACCTTCCTCTCCATCAAATAATCCATTCATATTCAACGCTAGCGATTTATAATTTCCAGTATCATACACATCAAAATACTCTGTAAGCTTTTTATTATTCAATGCAAACAATACTCCATCGTACAATTTAGCTGTTTTATAATCTGAACTAAACTTAAATGTTTTACCTCCAAATTCATCTTCCACAAGTGTGATTTCTTCAGCAGCTTTATAAGCTTTTTCAAAATCTCCTGCATAAGCATAAGCTCTAGCCAATACAGCTGTAATAGCGTAATAATTCATTCGGAATCCTCTATATGCATAAAATAGATCATCAGGCATATCTGAAGAACCTTGACCATCTACAGCCTCTATTCTAAGTCGTGTTCTAAACCATGCTTTACGTTCAGGAATTGTGTCAAAACCTGCAACCAATAATCTTGCTTTCTCTAAATCTCTAATAATCTTTTCTGAACAAGATGTTACTGTTTCTGCACCTTGAAGAATAGATGGATATGTTTCACTATATGGTATATATGGCTTTCCATCATCATTAATAGGAGCAGGAGCAAATAATCTTAAAATATCAAGATGTAGAAAAGCTCTTAATGCCAATGCTTCACCATGAATCATATCCTTTTCCTCTTTTCCCATTGCAAACTTACTTGCATCTTCGTCTTCAATATTGCTTATAAGGTTATTACAATTTGCTATACTCTTATATCCTCGTACCCAAATACCATTTAAAATGGACTTAACATCATTATTATCATAGTTATATTTTCGCACATATTTATAATATGAACTATTTCTACTCATCTTCCTATAATCATAATACTGTGCTATTACATCCTGAAATCCCCATGTCATTTCTTGTGCATACATATCACTAGAAGATATATTACTATATACCCCATTAAGAGCATTCCTATATCCATTTCCAGTCTCAAACAAGACTGTTTCTTCAACTATATCCTCTGGAGTTATATCTAACCAATCATTACATGACGTAAAAATTACAGATAGAAATATAACTAACAATATCAATTTATTTTTCATCTTTTAAATCTTATACAATTAGAAACTAGCTTTTAACGAAATATTCACTGTTCTTGCAAATGGATAAGATGTTCCTCTTTCTTGCTTAACAGATGATATTCTAAATAAATTATTCGATCCAAGTTCGAATCTTAGCATGCTAATATGAGCTGTTTTCATCCAATTTGCTTTAAAATCATAACCTGCAGTAATTGAACTAAGAGATACTACATTATAATCCTGAACAAAACGAGATGATGGTTTTGTATATCCACTATCATCAGCTATACTCTTATAAATAGTTATATCACCTGGCTGTTTCCATCTATCATCGAATACTCTTTTATCTACATTCTCATTATAAATCCTCGCATTTTCAACCTTTGTAACAAGCGTTGAATTATATGTTTGTCCACCAAACTGATACATAAACGAAGTATATAAAGAGAATTGTTTATATCTATAATTAAATCCAAAAGCACCTTGAGCTGTTGGTTCTCTATCTCCAAGTACAATTTGCTCCTTAGGATCCCAGGTTCTTGTTATTTCACCATTTCTCTTTTCAAATATTTCCTGACCTGTTGCAGGATCTATTCCTAATGATTTCATTCCATATATAGCGGTAAGAGATGCACCTTCCTGATATTTTGACAATGGCTTTGATACCTCTATATTACCACTATAGCGTGATTCATAATAATCGTCAACTTTATCATTATATGCTTTTAAAGATTTAGATATTGCTAGAATCTTGTTCTTATTGCTTGCAATATTTGCATATAAAGTCAAATCAATATCTTCTGTTTTTATAACACTACCTCTAACTGTTAATTCTAAACCTTTATTCTCTACCTCACCCATATTATCGTAAAACTGACTAAATCCTGATGAAGTTGGAACTGTTACTTGTGTTATTAGATCTACTGTACGTTTATTATAATATGCAGCTTTCATATATAATTTATTATCAAACAACCCTAGTTCAAAACCATAATCTAATGTATTTGTTTTCTCCCAAGTAAGATCCATATTCCCTAGTGCTTTTAGAGATGTACCAAAACCAGTTCTATACCAGTCTTTAGACAAAATATCATATGTAGTTCTTGCCACATATGCAGGGAAATTCACTTTACCCGATGAACCATATGATGCCCTAACCTTTAATAAACTAATTATATAATTATCCTCTAAGAATTTATATTTATGTATATTGATACCTACACCTGTAGACCAGAATGGTGCAAACTTATTATCACTACCAAATTCAGAAGAACCATCAAGTCTGCACGATGCATCTAGAAGATAAATATTATTATAAGTGTAGTTTAAGTTTGTCAAGAATCCAATTAATCTATTTCTATTTTCACTTTTAGTTGGTTTTTCATAAATTTCTTCTGCAAAATTTATAGAAGATAGTGTACCTGATGGGAAACCTCTATATTCAGATGAAATATCTTCAGATGAATTTGATACTGCATTTAATCCAACAGTTAAATTAATGTTATGGTCTGAAATAGATCTATTATATGCAACTAAGAAGTTTGCATTCCAATCAAGACGATCACCTTTAGTCTCTCTATATGTTCCTGAAGATAGATTTCTTACACTAAGTTTATCAACATTTCTATTAGATAATGGATCTAGAAAATACTCATTAATAGAAGATTGTTTTGTTATACTAAACTGCCCCTTAATGCTTAAATGATTATTTACATAATAGTTAATACTAGTATTATTGATTAGTTCCTCGTAACTATTTCTAGAAAAATTCTTTAAAGTGGATTCATAAAGTGGATTAGTTCTATCTGAACTTAGTGAATGCCATTCATGTAGTAACCTCAAAGGCATACCTTCATCATCCGTATACCTATCATATGGAAGAGCACTTGAGTATTCATTAAAACTTCCATAAGGAGAATCCTGAGCATTAATAACATTATAAGAAATACTATTTCTTATCTGAAATTTATTAACTCTATAATCCACATAAAATCCTCCTCCAATTCTATCTCTATACGAATCCTTCATTACACCATCTTCTTTATTATAGTTGGCATTAACTCCAAAACGAATATTGTCTGAACCTGTCTCAATAAAAATACTATGTTTACTATTAAAAACACTTCTTAAAGGCTTAGATAACCAGTAAGTATCTATTCCACGAGCTAAATTATTATATTTCCCATTAAGTTCTTTAATAAGTTGTTGCTTTTCATGAAATCCTTCCCCTTCATAAAAACCAGCTGCAACTTCTGTTGCTATAAGTTCTCTGCTATTCATCAAGTTATAATCACTTAAGTCTGGCACTGTTACTCTTCCTGTAAAATTATAAGTTACATTCAACTTACCTGCTTTAGGAGTTACTGTTGTAATTACAACTACACCATTCGCAGCTCTAGAACCATAAATGGCTGTAGAAGCAGCATCTTTAAGGATTGTAATACTTTCAATTCTATTAGGGTCAAAATCATAAAGTTTCTGAACACTAACTTGAAAACCATCCATAATAAAAATAGGAAGATTTGGATTATCTTTAAGACTAGATTTACTTAATACACTTCTATCTAAGTCCTTAACTCCAATACCTGAACGACCACGAATATACATTTCTGGAAGTGCATTTGGATCTGATCCCCATTCATTATTTTCTTGAATTCTAAAAGACGGATCAAACGATTGCAATGCTGCAACAATATTAGTTTTTGAAACTTTTAGTAAGTCATCTTTAGTAACAGTTACGGCACTACCAGTAAAACTAGATTTATTGATATTTGAATACCCTGTAACAACAACATCATCAAGCTTCTGATCATTATCTTTCATAACAACAACAATCTTTTGTTGTTTATTATACTTAAGCTCCTGACTTTTCATTCCAATAAATGAAAACAGTAAAACAAGATTTTTCTTTTCAACAACAGTTAGAGAGAAATTACCATCAACATCAGTACTTACACCTAAATTTGAACCTTTTATACCAACAGATACTCCTGGTAGAGGTTCTCCTTTCTTATCTGTTACTTTACCCTTAATAGTAATCTTCTTAACAGGATCAGCTGCTAGCTCCTTTGCTGATTTCGTTGTCAATACAACTGTATTGTCAACAAATTTATAACTTAGTTTAGTATCCTCTAAACACATCATAACAACCTCACTAACAAGCCTATTCGAGACATCAACACTAATTCCTCCAATAGGAAGAACTTCTGCGTCACGATATAAAAAAGTAACATCACTAAGATCTTCAATTTTATCAAAGATTTCTGAAAGTTTTGCATTGTTCATGCTCAAAGAGATTCGAGCATTTTGTGAAAATACCTCAGCAGACAACTGAAAAACTGATACAATACAGAATAAAAATAATAATTTCATTTTCAATAAATGATTACTCCATCTTCCCCACAGAAGATAGCAATTTCCGATTTTTTTCATAAATTTGTAAAGTTTGAATTTAATAATTCTCCCCTGTGCGAGGAGTTTTGTTTAAGGCAGGATAGGTCCAATTATCCTGCCTTTTTATATTTTATCTTGAATATACTTCTTTAATAATTACGGAATTTCCCTTAACCTCAAATTCTACAGCACCTGTCAACTCTAAAAAGTTTATAACATCTTCAAAACTCTGATATCTCTTTAAAGTACCAGAATACTCAATGTCTTTAACAGCTGAATTCATATAAAAGATATTTATATCATACCATCTAAACAAGACGTTCATTATATCCTCTAATCTCTGATGTTTAAATTTTAAACAACCATCTATCCAGGATGTATACAAACTTATATCAACTTCTTTAGCAGACACATTCCCATATTCATCTATTACACCCTGGTATCCAGGAGATAGAATTGTTGATTTATTTGATTTAGATTTTAATTCAACACTTCCTTCAACTAAAGTAGTTTCAATATTATTTTCATTAGGATAAGCACGTAAATTAAAAGAGGTTCCGAGTACTTTAACGAAAGATCCATCTACATTTATAACAAAAGGTTTAAGCTTGTTTTTAGCTACATCAAAATATGCCTCTCCTGTCAAAAATACCTTTCTAGTTTTTTCACTAAAATGTACTGGATATTTAATCGAACTTTCAGAATTCAATCTCACTTTTGTACCATCACACAGAACAAGATTATATTCTCCCCCTCTGGGAACAACAAGAGTGTTATACTTAATTTCTTTAGCCTTTTTATCTGTATGTGATCCATTATATACAGCATCGTACTTAACTGTGCTGTTATCTGACAATATATTCAAACCTTTTTGTCTAAATAATGTATCTTCGACATTATTTGATACATCTATTCTACTACCATCATCAAGAACTAACATAGCTTTATACTCACCAGCCTTTATATTACAAGCATATGCGTTAGTAGGTATATCATTACTTTTAGTTAAAACTACAAAAAGACCTAGTAATAAAGGCAGAAAAATAACAGCTGCATATTGAAACCAATTAACAATAGTTTTTCTTCTTCGTCTATATGCTATACTTTCTTCCACCTTTAAGTATGAAGCAATATAATCTATCTGCTGTTTTTCCTTGAATCTATCCTTAATATTTCTTGAATCACATATCTTCTTATACAATATACGATGACTCTCATCATCATTAAGCCAATAATCAAGAACAGTCTGTTCTTCTACTGTAAGATCTCTTAATACAGAAGCAGAAATAAGATTTGATATTTTTATAAGATTATTCATTATATGTACATTTTATACTAGTATGACACACAAATAATAGAATCGGGTAAAAAATACTTAATTATTATAACAATTTTATAACTAGAGTATCTTTTAAGAAACTACCATACAATATATATTTACCAGAATCTAAGTGTAAATAGCCTTTTGACCACTGATTTGGACCTAAATTTAAATCAAACCTTTTTATCACAGACTTAGGCTTACCAAACCTCTGAAGTTTAAAAGATACTCCGTTGATAGTTATATCTCTATGATTAAATATTTTAAACTTTCTATTATTAATTTCAAACCTATCTTTATCACATAAGAAATACTCATAACTTGTTATGTATCTAGCCTTATTATTAGCAATATAATACACTAACCGTTTTTTATATCCGCTCTTAATATTTACAAAAGATTTTTGTATAGTTCTCCTAATAGAGAATTCAGCATTAGGATATTTCTTTGATAATATGGGAATAATATTATTATTAATAATATTTAATAAGGAGTCCTGATTTATATTTGGATTAGAAATTATTTCTCTTTTTACATTAAACTCTATTTTATCGTGATCATGTTTTACTAGTATGTAATTTTTATTCACCTTCACAGATTCACAACTCAATATACTTATTACACATAACAATGCAACTGATATCTTTTTCATACCACTTTAGTTTTAATTTTTTCAAAATATTAAATAACATGTAGTTCATACTACATATCATATGACACAGAATAAATTAAATCGGGTAAAAGAATAGTATGTTTTTGGGGAATCAATTAAGCATACATAAAATAGTAAGTAACTTCGAAATTCTATCTTTAAGAATTCTCTTAGCTATTTGTTTTTGTTTTTTTACAGTTTCTATTGCTATATTCAATTCTACAGCAATATCTCTTGATTTCATACCTTTAATACTCAGTCTCATAATCTTCTCACATCTAGGTGGCAACACTTCTAACCCATTGAGAATAAGCCTAATCGATTCTTCTTCAATAAGAAAATCCTCAATATTTCTATTACTAAAGAAGTCAAACTCTCTCTCTGCATCAACAAACCTCTTATTATCTCTAATATAATTATAAGCTTTATTACGTACAGAGCTATATAGATATGAAGAAATAGATCTTATAGATCCAAGACTTCTCCTGTCTTCCCAAATATTGACAAATACTTCTTGCACTATATCTTCAGCTTGCTCTGAATCATTTAGTAACTTATTAGCAAAAAAGATTAAGGCAGGATAATACTCAATAAAAACCTCCTGAAAAGCTATTGTATCATCATTCTTAATCTTTCCCAATAAAAAACTACTCATAAATATCTGCTTTTAAAAGTTTCTCTAAAGTAGCATTTTATTTGTATAATTCATAATCATACAAATAAAATGAGATAGGTAAAAATACAAATACTCATCAACTAATTAACAGTATTCAACTTACGTTTAACACATAAGATTTATAATTATTAAACAAATACTATAACAGTCCTATTTATGTTAATATATATACATTTTGTCTACTTCTTAACAACTTCTATCTTTTTTGAACAATTTGTATAAATATTATATCTTCTAAAAATATACTATAATCTTTGCCTATGCAAAATAAACAAAAGGGAAAGATATGAAAATTTACAAATTCGGTGGTACCTCAGTGGGTACAGTGGAACGAATACAAAACTTAACAAAAATAGTAAACAACGGAGAACAAAATCTAGTTATACTATCTGCTATGGCGGGCACAACGAACATGCTAGAAGAAATAGCATATTACACCGACATATGCAACAAATCAAAAGCACTATTCATATCAAAAGAATTAAGAAAGCAATATAACAAAACAGTTGAGCAGTTATACTCTTCTCATAAATACAGACTATTAGGAGAAAGCATAATAGAATCACATTTTACAACTATCAACAATATAATAAACCATGCCATAGCACCTGATTCTCTTAAGACTATATTGGCACAAGGTGAGTTAATCTCTACCTCTCTATTTCATATATACCTAAAAGAACTGAACATCAAAAGTGTTTTGCTAAACTCTACTGATTTTATAAAACTAAACAAAGATGAGGAGCCTGACTACTTAGATATTCAAATACGATTAGCCGAACAACTATCACAAATTGAAAATACAAATATAATAATAACTCAGGGGTATATATGTACAGACCATAGGGGCTATATCTCTAATTTAAAAAGAGGAAGAAGTGACTATACTGCAGCCATTATAGGAGCAGTGATAAAAGCAGAAGAAATACAAATATGGACTGACATCGACGGATTACACAACAATGATCCACGTTACGTAGAAAATACAAAACCAATTAGAGAGATATCATTCGATGAAGCAGCAGAACTTGCATACTTTGGTGCAAAGATATTACACCCATCAAGTATAAAGCCTGCTCAAGTAAACAATATTCCTGTTAGACTAAAGAACACCCTAAACAAAGAGGACAAGGGAACATTAATATCAGAAAAAACAAAGAGTGATAATATAATAGCTGTGGCATCAAAGGACAACATAACTAGTCTGCGAATACAATCAACAGATATGTTACTTGCCTATGGATTTCTTAAGAAGATATTTGAAATATTCGAAAGATACAAAACACCTATCGACCTGATAGCAACATCAGAGGTATCAGTATCACTAACTATAGATGACACCTCAAAACTTGACAAGATTGTAAAGGAACTAGAAAAATACGGTATAGTAAACATAGAAGATAAACAATCAATAATATGCATAGTAGGTAACTGTTCAAATGAAAAGAACGGAATTCTGGCAACAGTTTTCAGACAGCTGGAAAGTCTGCCCATAAAAACAGTATCATATGGAGGAAATACAAACAACATTTCAATATTATTGGATACAATGCATAAAATAGAAGCTTTAAATCTTCTAAACTCAATACTATAATAAAATGGAAAATACTAAAACACCATATTATTACTACGATATCAACATATTGCGGAACTCACTACAAGCGGTTGTTGATGAATCGTCACGATATAACTACAAAGTTCATTATGCAATAAAAGCAAATGCAAATCCTGATATATTAGAAATAATAAGCTCATATAACCTAGGAGCCGACTGTGTAAGTGGTAATGAGATAACAAGAGCTTTAGAAACTGGTTTTCTATCTGATAGAATAGTCTATGCAGGTGTTGGAAAATCTGATGAAGAAATAATTACTGCAATAGAAAATGATATCTTTTGCTTTAACTGTGAATCGAGCTGCGAAATAGAAGTAATAAACGACATTGCACAAACTCTAAACAAGAATGTAAATATTGCTCTAAGGATAAATCCTAATATAGATGCTAAAACGCATAAATACATAACAACAGGACTAAGACGTAATAAATTTGGGATAAATGTAGAGGAGATTAATTCTGTCATCGACCAGGTTAATCAATGTGAGAACATTACACTTATAGGAATACACTTTCATATTGGTTCACAGATAAACAACATGAATATATTTAAAGAGCTATGCCTGAAAATCAATACAATACAAACGATTTTCATCAATAGAAAAGTAAAAATACAACACATAAATGTAGGCGGAGGATTAGGAATAAACTATGAAGAACCTGAAAAAGAATTAATAGCCAATTTCAAAGAATACTTTAAGACCTTTGCAGATAATTTAAAAGTAGCAAAAGGACAGGATATACACTTTGAACTTGGTCGCTCTATAGTTGGACAATGCGGCTTTCTAATTAGTAAAGTTCTTTATACTAAAGAAACAACAGATAGTAAGATTGCTATACTGGATGCTGGAATGAGCGACCTGCTACGGCCTGCCCTATACAACGCATATCACAAAATAGAAAACATCAACTCTAATGGTGATTTAGAGTTATACGATATTGTTGGACCTATCTGTGAATCAGCTGATACATTCGGTAAAGATGTACTTGTTAATGAGATTAATCGAAATGATTTAATAAAGATTCATTCGGTTGGTGCATATGGCGAAGTGATGGCTTCTGAATATAATCTGAGAAGAAAGATTTCAGGGAGACTAATCCCTTACACAACGGATACTTAAACCATAATCTCTACTATTATTATAAACGATTGTATTAGAATAGCAACAATAATAAGCATTATCAGAGTCAGAACATGTACTACTCCAATAACTACCATACTCTCCTCTACACATAAAAAGAGCATCAGAACAATTTAAGAATCCTGCTGCATGGAATTTTAATACTGAATTCCATATTTCTTCTTTATTTTCTACCTTCGGAAGATCTCCCACCACATTTGTCCATTCTGTTCTTGTTGGTAATCGCCAACCTCCTCCTAGTAACAATGTACATGGATCATTTGAATTATGCCACGAAGAATAGTCTGTTTCTGACAAATGCCATGTTGTATTATTAGGAATTCTATTAGCTCCATCGTGAGTATATCCTTGCTTACGATTATATTGCCAATACCATCCAGTTGACTGTTCTGACATATCATCTATAGAAGAAGCCT
>Ga0193964_1000536_pt1 | contig 18383 bp, 18 predicted proteins | sample FB_7_MG_FD_140323 | JGI IMG/M metagenome (GOLD analysis project Ga0193964, IMG submission 140323) | Microbial mat bacterial communities from the Broadkill River, Lewes, Delaware, United States - FB_7_MG | ecosystem: Environmental > Aquatic > Freshwater > River > Microbial mats | place: USA... | reverse complement strand
GCGATAAAAAAAGTAGAGCTTTTAAGTTCTAAGTGATTATTCTTTTATTCTATTATAGAATGATTTGGGTGATTTATAGCCTCTCATACTAATTAGCTTATTTTCTGTAATTGAGTTAATAATGTATGTTGTTGGGACTCCATTTGGTTTGAATCTTAGAGGAAAAGTATCATTATTTATATCAACTTTAGCAAGTATATAATTTTTATTTATATAGTTGATGACTTTTTCATTTTTGAAAGTAGTTTTTTGCATTTTAGTACACCACGGACAATATTCAGAGTAGGTATAGAGTAAAATATTTTTATTTTCTTTTTTGCCTAATGCAATAGCTTCTTCATAAGAAGAAGCGTATTTTAACATGGTAGCATTTAATATAGTTGTTAGTGTCAATAATATAAAAATACTAAATACTTTTTTCATGTTATATTCTTTGTGGCATCTCTTCTTTAAATGCAAGTTTTTCTGCATTTTCTAAGATATCCATAGCACCTTCAAGTATAAAATCATTTGCTAATTTTGAACCTAGCTCATCACAATGTGATATTAAAGCAGTTGCAGTTTTCCACATAATATTTGAACCATCAGGATAACCAACCATTGCTTGAAGATTTATCACATCTTCATCGATTGTTGCATTACAAGCAACAGGTGCAGAACAACCAGCACCTATTTTACTGATAAAGTCTCTTTCTATTTTTGTACAAAGAAATGTATCTGCATGGTTCAAGCTAAGAGCTATCTCTTTTATCTTTGGATTGCCACTTACTATTTCAATACCTAGTGCCGCTTGTCCCATTGGTGGTATCATGTTCTTTAATTTTAATTTTTTTACAAATGGAATATCTTTTAATAAGTCTAATCTATGAAGACCAATGTAAGCTAAAATAATAGCATCATATTGCCCCTCTGCTAGTTTTCTTAGACGTGTGTTTACATTTCCTCTTAAATCTTTTACAACTAAATCAGGTCTTTTTTTAAGAAGTTGCATTCTTCTTCTTAAACTTGTCGTTCCTACAACAGCACCTTTTGGTAAGTCTTTTAGTTTTTTGTATTTGTGAGATAAAAATACATCACTTTGGTCTTGCCGTTCTGTAATAGAAACAAGCTCTAAACCTTCAGGAATATACGTTGGTACATCTTTTAAACTATGAACTGCTAAATCTGCATTTCCAGCTAACATCTCATCTTCAAGCTCTTTTGTAAAATGGCCTTTTCCTCCTATTAGTGCAAGAGGTTTATCTAAAATTTTATCTCCATTACTTACGATTTTATTGATTACTACTTCAATATTTGGGTATGATTTTTCAATTCTTGCTTTTATATGATATGCTTGCCAAAGTGCTAAGTCACTTGCTCTTGTTGCTATTGTTAGTTTTTCCATTGTTATTAAACCTTTTATTACTGTTGATAAATATTTTGTATTTTATCTAAATATTAATTAAGTTCTATTTTTTATGGTATGATAAGATAAGTTTATAAAATGAGATTTGTTGAAAAGAAGAGAAAGAGATTAAAAAAATCTCTTAATTATTAGATGTTTATGATATTTTATCCTCATCAAAATAAACCTCTTCAATTTCAAATTCTTTTTTTCCACCAGGTAATTGTGCTGTAAATTCATCACCTTCACTTTTACCAAGAAGTTGCTTTGCTAAAGGTGAATGGAAAGATATATTACCAATTTCTGGGTTACTATGAGGAGAAGAAACAATTGTATATGTTATCTCCTCTTCTGTTGTAACATCAATAAGTTTTACAGTTGATCCAAAACTAATTTTTTCGTGACTTAGTGCTGATGGATTAATTATAATAACTCTTGTAATCATATCTTCAAGCTCTGCAATTCTTTTATTGATATTTGCTTGATCCTCTTTTGCTGCATGATATTCAGCATTTTCTTTTAAATCACCTAGTTGTCTAGCTTCTTCAATTGCAATAAGAATTTGTGGACGCTGAACTAGTTTCATATCATTTAAATCTTGTGTTAATTTATCATAATCATTATTTGTCATTGGTTCTTGTTGCATTATTTATTCCTACTTTTAGATTTTTCTTTTAGTTCTCTTTTCCACTCTTTTTCAAACTTTTTTCGTTTTAAAAAAGATAGATTTTCTACAAAAAGATGACCACTTAGATGTTCCATCTCATGTTGCCATGCCACAGCTAAAAAGTCATTTGTTTCCATTGTTTGTTTAACACCTTGCCTATTGAAGTATTCAACTACTATATGCTCTGCTCGTGTAACTTCAGCATTAAATCCAGGAACACTTAAGCACCCTTCCATAAATACTTGTTCCCCATCTTTATGAGTAATCACTGGATTGATAGCTTCAATCAAGTTTTCTTGAAGTTGTATATCTTCATCTTCATTCTGTGGATTTTCTACTGGAATATTTATAATCAAAATATTTAAAGGTAAGCCAATCTGAATAGCTGCTAGTCCTACTCCTGCATACTCAATCATAGTATCATTCATATCATCTAAAAGTGTGTGAAGTTTTTCATCGAAAACTTCCACATCTTTTGACTTTTTTCTTAATATTGGATTTGGATAAGTTATAATCTCTTTTATCATATTTAAGTTGTCTTTTTAATCTTTATTCGTGTTTATCAATTACTTTATCTACTAAACCATACTCACAAGCTTCAGCAGCAGACATAAAGTTATCTCGTTCAGTATCAGCTTCTACTTTTGAAAACTCTTGACCTGTATGAGATGCTAATAGTTCATTTAAACTATCTTTTAATCTTTGTATCTCTTGTGCTTGAATCTGGATATCTGTTGATTGTCCTTGCGCTCCACCACTTGGTTGGTGAATCATAATTCTTGCATTTGGTAAAGCAAATCTCTTTCCTTTAGTTCCTGCACTTAATAAAAATGCTCCCATAGATGCAGCTTGACCAATACAAATAGTACAAATATCAGGTTTGATATAATTCATAGTGTCAAACATACTCATACCAGCAGTTACTACTCCACCAGGAGAATTTATATAAATATAAATATCTTTTTCTGGATCTTCAGCTTCTAAAAATAAAAGTTGAGCAACAACTGTAGATGCAACTTGATCGTTAACTTCTCCACTTAGCATGATAATTCTATCTTTTAAAAGACGAGAGTAGATATCATAACTTCTCTCTCCTCTTCCTGTTTGTTCAACAACTACTGGTACATAAGACATTATTATGCTACTTTTTCGTCTAATAATTTAGTGATAACTTTTTGCTCAATCATTGACATTTTGATAGCTGGTAGGTATCCTGCTTCTTCATATTGTTTAATTAAAGCTTGACCGTCTTGACCTTGCATCATTGCTTCATAGTATAATGTTTGAGAAACTTCTTGATCTGTAACTTCAACACCCTCCGCTTTTGCTAATGCATCAACAATAAATGTAGCTTTTACACTTTTTGTAGCTTCTGGAGTAGCTTCTTCTCTCATTTTTTCTATTTTATCTTGATCTTCTTTTAAAGCATTGATTTCATCTTCACTCATCTCTCTTACTTGATTGTTAAGTGCTTGACCTATCTCTTGCTCTAATACTGATGTAGGAACAACAAAGTCGATTTTTTCAACTAAAGTTTCTAAATAAACTGGCTTTAATTCTTCGTTAAAGTATGTATTTCTTTTTTCAGAAGTCATTTGCTCTTTAACTTTTTCTCTTAAAATTTCAACAGTTACGTTTTCTTCTTGAGGTAATACTTTTTTAGCAAATTCATCATCAATTACTGCTTCAGCTTTTGCTTGAATTTCGTGTAATTTAACTTTGAAAACAACTTCTGCACCAGCTAAATCAGCAGCTTGGTATTCTTCTGGGAAAGTTACAGTGATCTCTTTTTCTTCTTCATATTTCATACCAATAACTTGATCTTCAAATCCTGGGATAAATGAGTTAGAACCGATTTCTAAAGTATGTTTTTCAGCTTTTCCACCATCAAATGCAACACCATCTTTAAATCCTTCAAAATCGATAACAGCATGATCTCCAGCTTTTACCATTCTTTTTCTTTTGATTTTTTCTAATGGTGCAGAACTTGAAGCCATAGTATTTAATCTTTCTTCAACTTCTTCATCTGTTGCTTCTTTTGATTCAACTTCTGGTAAAAGTGATTTGTAATCACCTAAATCAACTTCTGGTTTCATTGAAATTTGAACTTCAACTTCAATGTTTCCATTGTCTTGTGTATCAAATTTTGTTATTGCTGGTTCACCAATTAAATCAGTGTTGTCAATTTTTAATTCAGCCATAGCTTCTGCTAAGATTCCTCTTAATGATTCACTTTGAGCATCTTGTGTTAATTTTTCTGCGTATCTTTGTTTTACTACAGCTACAGGTACTTTACCTTTTCTAAAACCCTGTACATCCATAGTTTTAGCAGCTTCTTTAGCCATCTTGTCTAAGTTAGTAGCAATTTGCTCTGCTGTTACTGTTGCAGTAACAACTGCGTTTGCTTCGTTTGTTTTTGTTGCGTTAAATTCCATATAAATGAACTCCATGTAAAAATTTTCGTAGATTTTACCTAAAATTAGCTTATATCTAATATAGAAATAAAAACTACATAATTAAAGTGAGATTTAGATATAATCGCAAAATATACTAAATAACTAAAAGGTAGATTGATGAATGATTATATACTAGTAGCAGGAACTGCAAATCCTGAATTTGCTCAAAAGGTAGCTTCTTTTTTAGGAAAAGAGTTGGCACAAGTTGATGTTAAAAGATTTAGCGACGGTGAAATCAATGTAAATATTGTTGAATCTGTAAGAGGAAAAGATGTATTTATTATCCAACCAACATGTGCTCCTGCAAACGATAACTTAATGGAATTGTTGATTATAGTTGATGCTTTAAAAAGAAGTAGTGCAGGGACAATAAATGCTGTTATGCCATATTTTGGATACGCAAGACAAGATAGAAAAGCAGCTCCAAGAGTTCCAATCTCTGCTAAATTAGTTGCTGATATGCTTGAAACTGCAGGTGTTCAAAGAGCTATTACTATTGACTTACATGCTTCTCAAATTCAAGGATTTTTTAGTATTCCTGTTGATCATCTTGTAGGTGCATCATTGTTTGTTGAATATATTAAGGAAAAAAATCTTCCAAATCCAATCATTGCATCACCAGATGTAGGTGGAGTTGCACGAGCTAGAACTTATGCTGAAAAACTTGGTTATGATTTAGTTATCGTTGATAAAAAAAGAGAAAAAGCTAATGAATCTGAAGTTATGAATATCATTGGTGAAGTTGCTGGTCGTGATGTAATTATACTTGATGATATGGTTGATACTGCTGGTACTTTAACTAAAGCTGCTGATGTATTAAAAGCGCGTGGAGCAACTAGCGTTATGGCCTGTTGTACACATGGTGTTTTAAGTGGTCCAGCATTTGAAAGAATTGAAAATAGTTCTTTAGATGAGTTAGTTATAACAGATACAATACCTGGAAAAGATATTCATCCAAAAATCACTTCATTAACTGCTTCTGAGATTACAGCTAAAGCAATTAATAGAATTTATACAAACGAGTCAATTCAAAGTATTTTTATATAAATAAATAAATTAAAAAAAGGACACACAATGAAAAAAATAATTATATCATCAGTTATAGCCGCAAGCGTATTATTAGGTAATGATTATAACTACGAAGTCTCACCAATGTTTGGTTATGTAGATACTAAAAAAAATGTAGATATAGATGATCATGGTGTCGCTGGGGTTTCAGTTTCAAGAAATTTAGATGAATCATCTACATTTGATCAAATTGAACTTGGATTATTACAAAATATTCAATCAGCTGATTATGAAAATAGTACAGAAGATACAGATATTACAAGAGCTTTTATCAATGGAGTTAAAGAGTATAAATTAAATGATAAGTTTAAATTATATGCATTAGCTGGACTTGGATATGAGTATATTGATAATGAAAAATTCAATAATGATAGTGGTTCTTTTTTTAATTATGGTGTTGGTGTAAAATATGCTTTAACACAAACTTTATCACTAAAAGTTGATGCAAGACATCTTTTAAAATTTGATGGAGATAGAAACTTATTATATACAGTAGGACTAGCTATCCCTTTTGGTGAAAAAGGTGTTAAAATGGCTCCTTCTTCTGAACCAATTGTAGATGCAGATGATGATAATGATGGTGTTTTAAATTCAAAAGATGAGTGTCCAACTACTGCTATGGGTAAAAAAGTTGATGAACAAGGCTGTGTTTTAGATAATGACAATGATGGTGTTGTAGATTCAAAAGATGAATGCCCAAATACTCCAGCTGGAAAAGTTGTGAACGAAAAAGGTTGTCAACTAGATAGTGATAACGATGGTGTGATTGATTCAAAAGATAACTGTCCAACAACACCAATGGGTGTAAAAGTAAATGATATGGGTTGTGAATCTGATAGTGATAATGATGGAGTTGTTGATTCAAAAGATCAATGTCCTACTACTTTATCAAATACAAAAGTTGATAATGATGGGTGTGAACCTTTAGATAATCCAAAAGATTTAGGTATTGTTTTTGAAACAAATAGTGCAAAAATTAAAAGTGGGGACTTAGTAAAATTTGAGCAATATGTAAGTTACTTAAATAGAGTATCAAATGCAAGAGTTATTCTAGAAGCTCATACTGATGATATTGGTGATGCTAATTATAATATGGGATTATCTAAAAGAAGAGCGGTAAGTGCAAAACAACAATTACTTGACTTAGGTGTATCTGCTTCTAGAATTGAAACAATTGGATATGGTGAAACTAAACCAAAAGTTCCAAATGATACTGCTTCAAATAGAGCGCAAAATAGACGAGTAACAGCTAGAATTTTAAAATAAAAGAAAAAAAAGGAAAATGATGAAAAAAATAATAATCTTAACGATCATATTTGTAAATACTCTATTTTCTAATGATCTAAATTTAAAATTTGAAACAAATAGTTATGAGATAAATAGTGCTCAAAAAATGCAATTAGATAAGTATATAGATTATTTGTTTTCAAATTTTCAGTTAAGTATTGTAGTTAAAGGACATACGGATTCTGTTGGTTCAAAAAAAGACAATATTATATTATCTGATAAAAGAGCACAAACTGTAAAAAACTATATTATTTCTGCAGGGATTGTAAATAGTAGAGTGGAGTCTATTGCTTGTGGTGAAACATCTCCAAAAGTAAAAAATAATACAGCCAAAAATAGACAAATAAACAGAAGAGTTGAAACAAAAGAATTTGTTACCTTCCAATAAAATTTTAGATTAGGATAAAAGAATTGCAAAGCAAAATTAGAAACTTTAGTATTATTGCCCATATCGATCATGGAAAAAGTACACTAGCAGATAGAATCATACAAGAGTGTGGTTCTGTAGCAGATAGAGATATGTCAGCACAAGTTATGGATACAATGGATATCGAACAAGAAAGAGGTATCACTATTAAGGCACAATCTGTACGACTTAATTATGTAAAAGATGGTGAGCATTATATATTAAATCTTATTGACACTCCTGGTCACGTTGATTTTTCTTATGAGGTAAGTAGATCATTAGCATCATCTGAGGGTGCTTTGTTAATAGTTGATTCAACACAAGGTGTTGAAGCACAAACTATTGCAAATGTTTATATAGCTTTAGAAAATGAATTGACATTGATGCCAGTTGTAAATAAGATTGATTTGCCATCAGCTGATCCTGATAGAGTTTTAGAAGAAACTGAAGAGGCTATTGGACTTGATTGTACTGAGCATAATCTTATCTCAGCTAAAACTGGACTTGGGGTAAAAGATTTAATTGATTCTATCGTTGATATTATTCCTGCTCCTACTGGAGATGAAGAAGCTCCAACAAAAGCACTTATATATGATTCTTGGTTTGATAACTATCTTGGTGCTTTGGCACTTGTGAGAGTTTATGATGGAAGTATCAAAAAAGGTCAAATGTTAAAAATGATGAATACTAAGGTTGAACATAAAGTTCTTGATCTTATGTATCCCCATCCTCTAAAAAAACAAAAAACAAATGAGATAAAAACAGGTGAGATTGGTATTGTTATTTTAGGTCTTAAAACAACTGAGAGTATTGTTGTAGGTGATACTATGACTGATGCAAAAAATCCAACAGCTGAAATTATTGATGGTTTTGAACCTGCGAAGCCATTTGTTTTTGCAGGACTTTATCCTATTGATACAGATAAGTTTGAAGATTTAAGAGATGCACTTGAAAGACTACAGTTAAATGATAGTTCTATTAGTTTTGAACCAGAATCTTCAGCTGCTTTAGGAAGTGGATTTAGAACAGGTTTTCTTGGTATGCTTCATATGGAAGTAATCAAAGAAAGACTAGAACGTGAGTTCAATCTAGACTTAATAGCAACTGCACCAACTGTTGTATATAAAGTAGTGACGACTAGTGGCGAAGAGTTAATGATTCAAAACCCTTATGAATTACCAAAAGTTAACTATATAGAGACTATCTCTGAACCTTATGTGAAAGCTACTATTTTAGTACCTGATGAATTTTTAGGAAATGTTATCACACTTTTAAACAACAAACGTGGTATTCAAAAAAAGATGGACTATATCAATAAAAGAGTTTTACTTGAATATGATATCCCTATGAATGAAATCGTAATGGATTTTTATGATAAACTAAAATCTACAACAAAAGGGTATGCATCTTTTGATTATGAAGTAACTGGTTTTAGACCTGGAAATCTTAAAAAACTTGATGTTTTAGTTGCTGGTGAAGCTGTTGATGCATTGAGTATCATCGTACCAGAAGAAAAAGCCCAAGCAAGAGGAAGAGTTTTTGTAAAACAATTAAAAGAACTAATCCCTAGACAACTTTTTGAAGTAGCGATTCAAGCAAGTATTGGAAAAGATATTATCGCTCGTGAAACTGTAAAATCTACAGGTAAAAACGTAACTGCAAAATGTTATGGTGGAGATATCACAAGAAAAAGAAAACTACTTGAAAAACAAAAAGCTGGTAAAAAAAGAATGAAAGCAATTGGACGTGTAAATGTACCTCAAGAAGCATTTATGGCTGTTTTAAAATTAGACTAAGGTCTTATATTGTCTGCTAAGAGTCTTATAAAATCACTTGATTTTTTTAAATCATTGGATGAAACTCAGATCGAACTCTTAGTAGATATCTCAACTGTTAAACTCTATGCTAAAGATACTGTTTTTACTTATGAAAAGAGTGAAACAAATCAACTTATTTTTTTAATCGATGGCTTAGCCAAAGCATATAAAATTGACAAGCATGAAAACGAGATATTTTTATACTATATTCATAAAGATAGTTTGCTATCGGAAATATCTAATTTAAATGATGATTTGCTATACTCGTTTTCTAACATATCCTTTGTGGATGAATCTAGAATTTTAAGTATAGATTATTTACAATTTAAGAATAATTTTTTAAAGAAAAATATCTTAAATATGGAATTTTCAAATGAAATCATACTTCAATCAACTAAATTACAAACTTTAATAAATCGAGAGTTTATATTTGATGCTGTAGCAAAAGTTGCTATGATGTTAAGTTCTGATTTAGATATGTTCAATAAATTAAAACGTCATGACATCTCATTGATGTTGCATATTCAACCATCAACTTTATCCCGAGTTTTAAATAGATTAAAAAGAAATAGTATTATAGATATTGTGCAAGGAAAAGTCTCAATATTAAATACTAAAGAGTTAGATTTGATTTTTAAGGAATTGTAAAATGAATAAAATAAAAGTAGTTGGAATAATAGTCTTAATACTATCAATATCCCTAGCAATATTATCATCGTATATTAGAAACGAAAATAAAATAAATAGTAGTTTACTTGAAACGATAAATAAACAAAAAGCATTTACTCAAGAGATATCAAAAAATATATTTTATATATATAAGAATAAAAATAGTTCAAAAGTACACTTAGAAGAGTCAATTAAAAGTTTTCTTGAAAATATGAATAACAGAGATAACACTTTAAAAGAGATTCCCTCTAAGGATATAAAAAAACAAAGTGAAGTGATAGTGATCTTATGGAATAAGTTCTACTTGGATGTTCAGAAATTTAGAACACAAAGTAAAGTAAGTAGTCCTTATTCTAGTATTCTTTTAGAAAAAACAGTAAATAATATCTATACTATTAATTTAAAATTAATAGTAGAGTTTAATAAGCTAATTTCAATTCATCAAGGATATTTTCACAATATTTTACATAATTATAGAAGTTTGCAGTATAGTTTATTCTTATTAATGTGTTTATTTCTTATTTACTTATTTACACAAATAAAGCTAATTATAAATTTTATTCAGCAATTTTCAAAGAGATCAAAAGATGTGATAAAAAATTCTAGTATCTCTGAGTTAACACCAATGGAAGTTAAAAATAGTAACAAAGATTTAAAAATTGCAACAGAGAATTTTAATTTTCTTGTTCAAAAAATAAATGACTCTATTACCTATTCATCGAACTCTATTGAGCATACTTCAAAATCTTTAACTCAAATTGAAACAAATATTGAAGAGTTTTTAACATTGTTGAATAGTATGGATGAAAATAAAGAGATAGATGTACAGATGACTAAAAAAGAGGATGTAGTGATTCAATCATTAGATGAACTTATGAATATAACAGACGCGCTTAACAATTTACGATCTGATTTGGAAAACTTAACTAAAATTAAAAATAAAAATTAATTAAAAAAATCAAATAATTTGCCCTAAGTCAAATTATCGAACTCCTAAATATACTAATATTACACAATCATTTGGATTTTTAATTAAATTCAAAAGAATATAAAGGAGAAAAAAATGAGTAAAACTTTTAGTAAAATTACTACTTTAGCTCTTGGTACTACATTGGCTGCAACTGTTGCAACTGCTGGTACTGGTGAACTAGAAAAAGTAATGAAAAAAAGAGGCTTAACAGAAAATGATGTAATCAGAGCTGCAAAAACTTATAACCCTACTGGTGGTAGAGATGAGTTTGTTGTATTTAGTTCAGGTGGTCAATCTGGTCAAATTATTGTATATGGTGTTCCATCTATGAGAATTTTAAAATATGTTGCTGTATTTACACCTGAACCTTGGCAAGGGTATGGATATGATGAGGATTCTAAAAAAATCTTAAGACAAGGTAACATTAGAGGTAGAGAAATCAATTGGGGAGATACTCATCACCCTGCATTATCAGAAGTTAATGGTAAATATGATGGTAAATGGCTAGCTATTAATGATAAAGCTAATCCAAGAGTTGCTATTATAGATTTAGCAGATTTTGAAACAAAACAAATTGTTGTAAATCCAGTATTTAAATCTGAACATGGTGGAGCTTTCTTTACACCAAATTCTGACTATATTATTGAAGCTTGTCAATATGCTGCACCATTTGATAATAACTATCATCCAATCGAAGAGTACAAAGAGACTTATAGAGGTGGAGCTACATTATGGAAGTTTGACGCTAAAAAAGGTAGAATCGACGAAGCTGCTTCGTTTACTTTAGAGATGCCTCCTTATATGCAAGATTTATCTGATGCAGGTAAAGGTGCATCTAATGGTTGGGCATTTACAAACTCATTTAATACAGAGATGTATACAGGTGGAATCGAAGTTGGTATGCCACCAAATGAAGCTGGTATGTCAAGAAACGATACTGACTTCTTACATGTATATAACTGGGAAAAGTTAGCTAAATTAGCTAAAAATAAAGCAAACTATAAAATTGTAAATAACCATAGAGTTATTCCAATGGATGTTGCTGTTAAAAATAATGCATTATTTTTAATTCCTGAGCCAAAATCACCTCATGGTGTTGATGTTTCTCCTGATGGTGAATATATCACAGTTTGTGGTAAGCTAGATACTCATGCTTCTGTTTATAAATGGAGCAAGATTAAAAATCTTATTAAAAATAAAGAATATGCTGGAAAAGATCCATATGGTATTCCAATTTTAGATCTTAAAAAATCTTTACACGGACAAATCGAATTAGGACTTGGGCCATTGCATAATCAATACTCTCCAGTAGATGGTGAAATTTATACTTCACTTTACGTTGATTCACAAGTTGTAAAATGGAACTATAAAAAACTTAAAGTTTTAGATAAAGAAAATGTACATTACAACATCGGTCACTTAGCTGGTATGGAAGGTAAATCTGCAGATCCTCAAGGTAAATATATTATTGCACTTAACAAACTTGCAATTGATAGATTCCAAAATGTTGGACCTCTTCACCCTCAAAATCATCAGTTAATTGATATTTCTGGTAAAACAATGGATTTACTTGTAGATATGCCTTTACCATTAGGTGAGCCACATCAAGCTGTTGCAATCAGAGCTGAGAAATTACACCCACACGTTAGATACAAAATGGGTACAAACTCTAAAACTGGTAAACAACATATTGGTAAAACTTTAGCTGGTCAAGAAAAAATTGTTAGAGATGGAAATAAAGTAACAGTATATGCTACTATGGTTAGATCTCATATCAATCCAGAAAGAATTACAGTTAATAAAGGTGATACAGTTATCATGCATCTTACAAATCTAGAAAGAGCTCAAGATGAGACTCATGGATTTACAGTAGATCATCATGATGTACATGCATCTTTAGAGCCAGGTGAAACAACAACTATTAAGTTTGAAGCTGATATCGAGGGTGTTTTCCCTTACTATTGTACAGAATTTTGTTCAGCACTTCACTTAGAGATGATGGGTTACTTAATGGTTAAAGATCCAAACAAGAAATATGTTTCGGCTCAAAAACTAAAAATGAAAACAATGTCAAAAGATCAATTAATGGCTGAATACAAAAAAACTGTTGCTGTTAATGACGCTACAGATGCTGTTATTCAATCAGTTGTTAAATTCTTAAAAGAAAACAAATTTGATCAACATAAAGTTGTTGCAAACCTTGTAACTGATGCATTTGACCAATATGGACAAATTCCTGCTCAGAAAAAACTTGCTGATAAAGCTATCAAAGATGGTGATATTGAAAAAGCGATTCTTTTTGAAAATATGATTTGGCAACTTATGGTTAAAACTGCAGATGTTGGTATTAGAGCTAAAGATGCTCTTGTAAGATTAATTGCTACTAAACAATCTTCTTCTGCTCAAAGAGGAGAAAAAGCATTTGGTGAAGGTGGTTGTTCAGGATGTCACGTTATTGGTAAAGTATCATCTGGACCAGATTTAACTGGTGTTCTTCAAAGACATGAAAATGCAGAGAAATGGGTAACTAACTTTATCTTAGAACCTGAACAAATGTATGAAGACCCATATGTAAAAGGTATGATTGATTACTTTAATCTTAAAATGCCTAACCAACATATGAGTAAAGAAGAAACTAAAGACATTATCAACTATTTAAAATGGATAGATGAAAATGCTAACTTATTCTAAAAATTAGAATTAAAAGTTAAAAACTAAAAAAGAAGGACTTCGGTTCTTCTTTTTTTGGTTTATATATAAAAAATAGATATAAATAAGATTAACATAAGATTATAATAATATTGACAATCATCAAGTAAATGATAGTTAAATTAAGATATAATCTAAGATATATTAATTTAGTTAAAGTTATAATTAAAATAAGAATGATTTATTTAAGATAATGATTATTCTTATTTTAAATCGAAAAGGAAAAATATGCATCCAAGTTTTATTAAAGCAAGAATTTTTACAATATTGGCACTAGTTATCTTAACAGTATCATTTACGTTTCCAATGATTGCATTTCACGGCGTTTTAAATAAAGTTCATGAGAACAAAGGGGAAGAGGTGTCTTCTTTTAGTAAATCAGTATGGAACTTTTACAGTCAAGGTAGATACAAAAGTGTTACAACAGACAAAGAAGCTCATAACAATCTAGAAAAGATGATTGAAACTCAAGCAGAGTTAGGTGCTGGTTCATTACCTATTTGGGCTGTTTCATTAGAGGCTCCAAATTATCCAAAAGAGGCATTTCCAGAAGGGATTCCTGTATTTTTTCATTTTGATGGATACAGTGGAGAGGTTCATGAGATGAATACAATTAATCACTATGTTGGTATGGATCCAATGTGGGTTGGTGGAACTATTGAAAGAGAGATTGGTATTTATGCATTATTGCTTTTAAGTTTAGGAATGATTTATTTTATTTTATATAATAAAAAAATATTAAATTATATTATGCTTGTACCAGCATCTTTACCAGTACTTTTTATTGCCGATTATTCTTATTGGCTATATTGGTTTGGACATAACTTACATGACTGGGGTGCGTTCAAAATTAAGCCTTTTATGCCAACAGTTTTTGGTGATGGTAAAATTGCTCAATTTATAACACATTCGTACCCAACTATTGGTTTTTATATGATAATAGCAATCAGTTTATTTAGCTTACTAGCTTTTTTTGCAAAACAAAAAGCTATGAAAGAAACTGGACAGTTAAGTTAATAGATTATTATGTTTAAAATATTTATATTTATCACATTAATCACATTTTCATTCTCAAATGTATTGCAAGATGCTATTGATAAAGCACCAGCAGGTTCAATATTGAAACTTCCAGCTGGTGTTTATAAGGGTAGTATTACTATTGATAAACCACTGACAATTATTGGTTTAGAAGATGGTGTCATCATAGATGGTGGTGGTGTTGGTACGGTTATAAATGCCAAAGGCTCTTATATTACTATTAAAAATATTACAATAAGAAATAGTGGTGAATATCATCACAATCTTGATGCTGGTATTAGATTAGTAGAGGGTAAACAAAATGAGATTAGTGATTGTATTATTGAAGATTGTTTGTTTGGGATAGATGTTCAAATGGTTAGTAATTCAATAATATCAAATAATAAAATCACTTCAAAAGACTTAGAGTTAGGTTTAAGAGGTGATGGTTTAAGACTTTGGTATAGCAATGATAATCTTGTAAAGAAAAACTCATTAATAAAATCAAGAGATATGGTTATTTGGTATTCTCATGGAAATTTAGTAGAAGAAAATTATGGTGAACATAATAGATATTCTCTTCATTTTATGTATGCTGGTAAAAATATAGTAAAGAATAATACATACAAATTTAATTCTGTTGGTATATTTTTTATGTATTCAAAAGATACTATTGCAACGGGGAATGTTATAAAAAGTTCTTTGGGAGCAACTGGTATGGGTATGGGTCTTAAAGATGTTTCAAACTTTACGATAAAAGATAATACTGTAATATATTGTGCTCAAGGTTTATACATAGATAGATCACCTTTTGAACCTGATACAAAGAATTGGATTTTAGATAATAAAATATTATATAATTCAGAAGCTGTGCATTTTCACTCAATGAGTGAAAATAATGTTATTAAAGAAAACGTAATCATGGGAAATATTGAAGATATTGTAAATGATAGTAGAGGTTCAAAAACAGACCAAAACGAAATTGTTGGGAATTATTGGGATAATTACGAAGGATTTGATAGAGATGGAGATAATATAGGAGATACTTCACATAAAGTTTTTCAATATGCTGATCAACTTTGGGTTTATAATCCAGATGTTAAGTTCTTTTATGGAAGTCCTGTAATAACATTATTGAACTTTTTAGCAAAGTTAGCCCCTTTTTCAAAACCATTATTTTTATTGGAAGATGAAAAACCAAAAGTACATATAAAAGGATAGATATGGCATCAGTAAAAACAGATAGAAGAAAGTTTATAAAATATTCTACAATGGGATTAATTGCACTTGCTGCTGCTGGAGGTATGGCTTTTAGTCCATATACTCTTAGAGCTGAGAATAGATTAAGACCTCCAGGTGCAGTAGATGAAAAAGAGTTTTTAGCATTGTGTATTAAATGTGGACAATGTCTGCAAGTATGTCCTTACCACTCTATTAAGTTAGCAGATTTAGGAAAAGGGCATGGTGTTGGAACTCCTTATATAGATGCAAGTGAACGTGGTTGTTATGCATGTGAAGCTGTACCTTGTGTTCTTGCCTGTCCTAGTGGTGCTTTAGATCACCATACAGAAAAAGCTAGTGATATAAAAATGGGAATCGCAGTTTTAGAATTTCCTAATACTTGTATTGCAATGAGCAATACACCTATTCCTAAAGGTTATAATGAAAAAATGCACAATTTCATTGACGATCAAGTAAATGTAACAGAGTTTGAGAAAAAAGCTTTAGAAAAATTTGATACATTTGAAGGGGAACAGTGTACTTTATGTGCAGATATGTGTCCTATTCCAAATCCATTAAGTGCTATTTCTATGGTACGAGATAAAAATGGTGGAAGACGACCAGAAATCTATGATGGATGTATCGGTTGTGGTGTATGTGAAGAGGTTTGTCCTACATTGAAACCCTCAATTGTAGTAAAACCAAGAGTTAGTTTTGAAGAATATTATAAAAGTTAAAAAAGGAAGTACTAATATGTTACATAATTTAAATATAAAAAGAATGTTATTGACTTTAGGTGTGGTTAGTTTAATATTTACAGGTTGTGGAGATAAGCAACAAGAAGAAAAGCAAGTAAAAAAAGTTGAAGCAACTGCTGTTGCTCCAAAAATAGAAATAGTAGAAAATAAGAATGCACAAGCGATAAAAGTTGAAGAAAAAGTTGCACCTAGCTCTCAAAATAAATCATATTATTTGAATTATAATGTAAAAAGTGAGTATGACGAAAATTCAAGACCTGCTAATGCTGATGCATCTGTTAGGGTAAAACCTAGAACAGCAATTGATGCTAACTTGCATGTTCGAAGTCCATATGAAAAAGTTAAAGTATCAATGATGGTAAAAAAGCTTAGCAAAGAATTTATCGTTAAATGTTCAGCATGTCATAATGATTATGCAAATGGTATTATTGGACCATCATTGTTAAGTAAAACTTCTAAGCAAATTGTTCAAAGTATTAATGATTTTAAAAGTGGAAAAAAATCAAATCCATTAATGAATGATTTGATTAAAATGATGAGTGATAAAGAGATAGAAAAATTAGCTAATGAAATTTATACATTCAATAAAGAAATTCAAGAGATAGGAAAATAGATGAAAAATATAATTGCAGGACTATCAACACTAATTGTTGTTGCTCTTATGGCTCTTACTGCTTCAAATGGTGGAGCGTATCATGGTGGAGAGCAAGGAAAAGTTATTGAAGATATTGGTGACAAAACAGCTCAAGCAGCAACTGTAGCCGCTCCAAAAGAGAAAACTGATAGAGATAAAGAGATGGATGCATTATCTGCATTAAAAGACAAAGCTGGAAATGCTGGAGCATTTAAAGTTAGTCAAGAATATAAAAGTAAATGTGCATCTTGTCATGGTGTAAATGGTTCAGGATTTCAAAATGGTAAGCCTATGATGGGTCCTAAACTGTTTGGACAAAGTGAAGAAGTGATTTATAAAGATTTAGTTGACTTCAAAGCAGGTAGAAAAGAAAATATTATTATGAAAGGTCTTTTAATTTCTTTAGAAGAAAAAGATTTTAGAAAATTTGCAAAAGAGATAGGCGAGTTTCCAGCTAGAGCAAAAGCTTTAAATAAATAGTTATTGATAAACGGAGTTTTTTATGGATAAGTTTAATAGCAGAGAGACGATAAGAAATACAACTTTCTGGTCGACTTTCTTTGATAAAACAAAAGATGGTAAATCGATATTTAGTTATAGAATGAAAAGATGGATTTTAGTTATATCTATACATCTATTTTTCTTTTTATCTTTTTTTATTGATTTGCAAATGTTAGAGGGTACATTAAATGGGTCACGATTTTTAGGATTTCATATGATTGATCCTTTTGTTACTCTTCAGATGTTTTTGGCAACATATCATCTTCCTATTAATGTATTAATAGGTATTACTACAATATTGATTGTTTACCTTTTGGTTGGTGGACGTTCTTATTGTGCTTGGGTATGTCCTTATGGAATCTTAAGTGAAATTGGTGAAAAATTACACAATACATTAGTAAAGAAAAAAATAATAAAATCAAGAAAATTTGATCATAGAGTAAGACATCTGTTTTGGGCTGTATTCTTATTACTTTCTTTTACAAGTGGATATTTAGTATTTGAAACTTTTAATGTAGTTGGAATATTAAGTAGAATGGTTGCATATGGTTGGAGTGTTGCTTTTATTTGGGTTGTAGTTGTGTTTTCAATTGAAGTATTCTTTTCTAGACGAGCATGGTGTACTTACATATGTCCTATTGGAACTACTTACGGATATATAGGAAAAGTATCAGCACTTAGAGTTGAATGGAATGATAACTGTGATCATTGTATGGTTTGTCATGATGTATGTTTTGAAAATCAAGTATTAGAGATAACAAAAGCAAAATATGACAAACAAAGAGAAGAAAAAAATATTACTAGAGAATATATAACTGG
>Ga0193964_1000534_pt1 | contig 18402 bp, 15 predicted proteins | sample FB_7_MG_FD_140323 | JGI IMG/M metagenome (GOLD analysis project Ga0193964, IMG submission 140323) | Microbial mat bacterial communities from the Broadkill River, Lewes, Delaware, United States - FB_7_MG | ecosystem: Environmental > Aquatic > Freshwater > River > Microbial mats | place: USA... | reverse complement strand
GGCCATATAGAAAAAACGGAGGGGTTTAAATGAGTTTTTATTGACTCAATTGGCCCCCCTTTTTTTATGGAAATGCAAAAAAGGCATTTTATCGTTCTCTATTTTTAATGTCCTTTAGGTGCGTGAGCCTTAAAACGGACAAACAATGATACTGCTATAAATAACAGTGAATATATGACGTAGGTTGAAAAAATAGCCGCCCCCCCTAAGGGTTTAACGGCTATTAATGATAAACCGACAACTGCTTGAAAAATACCATACCCTGCTGCAACAAGCCAATGAGGAGTTTCCATCTCATTAACCAGTAATTGATATATATGTCGTCGATGAGCAATAAAAAGAGACTCTCTCTCTTTGATGCGCACCACCATTGTCGATATCTCATCAATATAAAATGGAAACATAAATCCAGCCATAATGAAAAAATCCATTGCAGAATGGGCCATGAAAATAGTCAAGCAGGAAAAGACAAACCCTATTAGTATACTGCCGATATCTCCTAAAAAGACCTTTGCTTTTGGAAAGTTAAAAAAAAGAAAACCGACACAAGAAGCAGAAATGCAAACACAGAAGGTTATATAATTGGGCTCCCCATCAATATGTTTACTGTAATTTGCCAACAAAAGAAAACCAATTAAACTGGTTACACCTGCAATTCCATCAATTCCGTCCATAAAATTGTAAAAATTTGAAGTGCCTACAATAAATATGGCCAGAGGAACGCTTAGCAAATAAACAGAACCTTCTATTTTTATGGTTTCAGATAAGAATAAAAGAAAGTATAGGCTACAGCTGCAATGAATAAGTAATCGCTGTTTTACAGTGAGTTTGTAAAGATCTCCACCCCAAAGACTTGCAACCGAAATAGCTATGGCTGGTAACCATAAAAAATGAGCTATCTTTAAAGAAAATGCCGCAACCAAAATAGCAAAAAGAATACCGATTCCAGCTCCTTTACAGATACTTTTGTTATGGGAACTTCTTGCGTTTGGACGATCCATCATTCCGATTTGTTCGCCATATCGGATTAGTGTCCAGGAACCTGAAAGGCCTAAAAAAAAGCATAAAAATATCAATATAATTTCATTCATTTTTGTTTTGTTTCAAATATCTTTGTTATTGTGTACTTGGGTTTGAATCCTGTTTCCAGCATGCGTTGATTATTAATTACTATATCCCGAATAAGTTTATGGTGGCAGGAAGAAATAAATTGTTTTTTAGTGGGAAAACAAAGCTGTGCTATCTGACTTGCTATATTAATTGATTGCAATGGGACTGTAAAGACAGGCTTCCTGTAGCCAGTTGATTTTGGGTTCATAAGGTCGATCATCTCATTAAAAGAGCAGGGTTTAGGATCAGAGATGTTCATAATACCGCAGATGCGTTTTGAAGTGTCAGTCAAAATACGATATTGGATAAAATCAGCCAAGTTTTTTCGGGCGAGAACAGAAAGTTTTTGTTGGCCGGAACCATATTTAAAATAAAACCGTTTTCCAGGTGCACAGATCCGTTTTTCCAAATTCATGCGCCAGTCAGATTCATAGACCGGCGCTAATCTGAGGATATCAAGCTTTCGGATACATCTTGTTTTAAACAATTTCTTAAGTATAGTTTCCGCCGCTAATTTGCTCTTTGCATATGCACTGCTCGGATTGCATCGATTCGCCTCATTAAAATGAATGCCACCATTTTCACCATATACACAGATTGAAGACAAAAGAATAAAATAAAGATTTGGATTGGCTTTTCCCCCAATCTTGGCGAGGTTCATGGATGCATGATGATTAATTTTGTCATATAAGATATCCGGTAGGGGACGAAATGTCCTTTGGTGAGCAATACCTGCACAGTGGACAATCACATCCGGTTGCTTGTCATTACATATTTTAGCCAATATTTTTGTGTCTGAAATGTCGGCTTTTATGTATTCAAAATTTTTTACGACTTTCTGCTTCGGGATTTCCGACCGGCCGGTTCCAATAACCTGATACCCATATTGGCACAGATTTCTGTATATAATCTGGCCAAGAAAACCTGTTGCGCCTGTCACGAGTACTGTTTTTATCGCCGAGTCTCTACATCTATTTTGCATATTATTTAAAGTCAGAGCTTAATAAAATTTATATCAGGATCAAAAAAACTGTTTTGAGCGTATGTTTATAATGGAATTCAGTGTACCGATAGTACGCATACTTTCCAGAACTTTCACAACCCAACAAGAATTTTAAACGAACCATATAACGCCTTCCGGGACGTTCTCTATACGGTTCACGCGAATATGCAGGTGAGTTTGCCAAACAAGGATAGCGCAGAGTGTTGTAATGCGTATCCATTCACCAAGTGCGGTTAAAATATCAATTGGGTTTTCAAAAAAATCGTTTAAAACAGGATGTGTATCAATGCTGTTTTTTCGGGTAGCCCAGTACCGCAGCGTCGATCGATCGACCCCGTTTTTTTTCTGCAAATTCAGGCTGGCTAATGGTGTGTTCTCTTGCGTCAAAGTTAAATACGAGATTGGCCGTATCGGGTCGTTCCCATCTTTTAGTGCCTCTTGCTACATTCAGTGGTTCGTTATATGGTATTTTCACAGCTTGATTTGGTATTTGTTGTCGAGAATTGAGTTAGCTGCGCTTCTTTGTTTTATTGTATCAGATTGATTTTAAAATGTTCCACAATTTCTCAAGTTGATTTTTTTGTTATTACTATAGCGATTGAGCGAAGTTAGAATCAAGCCCAAAATGTCTTACGGCAAAATATATTTTAAAAATTAACATTATATGCTAAAAGACGCCAATATTTAAGATGGTAATGTGGATCTTTATCCGCACTTCTTCAACGATTAATCCTACGTTCAAGTCAGGAATGAAATTATTTAATGGATAAAATACAAATCAACGGGGGCCGACAGCTAAAAGGGGAGGTCTTTATCAGCGGAGCCAAAAATGCTGCGCTTCCACTAATTGCATCAAGTATCCTTGTGGATGGAGTCTCTACGTTTGAGAATGTACCCCGCCTAATGGACATCTCTTCAATATTTATGCTCCTTGAAGATCTTGGGGCTTCCTGTGAATTTGAAGGTCACACCTTTACTGTTGATGGGGCCGGGATCAATAAGATAGAAGCCGAGTATGAATTGGTCCGAAAGATGCGGGCCTCTATTCTGGTATTAGGTCCGCTTGTGGCGAGGTTCGGTCGGGCCAAGGTTTCCATGCCCGGTGGGTGTGCCATTGGTGCCCGTCCTGTAAATATGCATCTTTCAGGTCTTGAAGCGCTGGGTGCTACCATTTCAATCGCCGGCGGATACATTGAAGCAACGGCTGAAGGGGGGCTGACCGGAAATGAGGTTTATTTTGACATCCCCACGGTGACCGGTACGGAAAACCTTATGATGGCAGCCGTTTTAGCCCAGGGTCAAACCAAGCTGAGGAATGCGGCAAGAGAGCCTGAAATTATATGCCTGGCTGACGCATTAAATAAGATGGGGGCAAACATCCGTGGTGCCGGTACCACTATTATCACAATTGACGGGGTGAGTCGCCTTCATGGTGCGACCTGCCGTGTGATACCGGACCGGATTGAAACCGGCACTTTTCTGGCGGCTGCCGCAGCTACTAAGGGTGATGTGGTCGTCCGAGACTGTGTGCCGGATCATTTAGGCGGTGTTATCAGTAAACTTAAGGCCACAGGGGCGGTAGTTGACACCTTTGAGGATAGGATACATATTAAAGGCAGTGAAATTATTAAACATATTGACATAAAAACCTTACCGTATCCTGGCTTTCCCACGGATATGCAGGCCCAGTTCATGGCACTTATGACCATTGCCCAAGGCAACAGCATGATTCATGAATCCATCTTTGAGAACCGGTTTATCCACGCCAACGAATTGCTGCGCATGGGTGCTGATATTAAAATTTCCGGCGGGAATATTGCCAACGTCCGGGGCGTGTCTCATCTTCAGGGTGCACCTGTTATGGCATCTGACCTTCGTGCTAGCGCTTCCCTTGTGATTGCCGGCTTAATTGCACAAGGAACCACGGTTATCAGCCGCGTTTATCATATGGACCGGGGGTATGAGACCATTGAAAAAAAATTTGAAGGTCTGGGAGCGGATATAAAAAGACTCTCATCCTGACAAAATTTATATATAGTGTCTGAGAGCCTGTTTGGGCCAAAGGTTGCCCAGATGCAACGCCGCAGATGGGTGACTTTTCGTCCAAACACTACTAAGGAGGACATAAGTGAACATAAGGCATAAGCTAACACTTGCGCCAATGTTTTTTGTCCTCTTGTCCTTTGTAACCGGTGCCATTGCAGGTAGCTGGACACCGGTTTCGCTCTGGATATACTTTATTGCGGTGTGTTTGCCTACCGCAATTATCTTTATTTTATTCAAACCTGATAAATTTATTTTCCTATCATGCCTTGCAGCGTTTGGTTTGACTCTATTTCGCATGGCAGGCATCTGTGCGCCCAATTACTCTGATGATCATGTTGTCAGGTTTTGCAATGGTAAACCCCACCGGATTTCAGGTGTAATTAATTCCCTTCCTAAAAAATATCAAAATAAAACCAGATACACCCTAAATTGCACCCGTATCGATGCCGATACAGTCGTTGGGAAATTAATTTTAACCGTGTATCATGATTCTCTTAAACAAGCAGCAAACCCCTTGCTTTTTGGCGAACACATTACCATTACTTCAAAAATCAGAGCCATACGAAATTTTTCAAACCCCGGGGGGTATGATTATGAATTCAGGATGCGTCTTAAGGGTATAAACGGCAGCGTTTACGCCAATTCGCGTACCATTGTTCAAACAGGCAGGGTGAACAGCAGTTCCTTTGCCCGGGTCATACGATTTTTGCAAAGGACCCGGGACCGTTTTTCAAACAATGTTGTCAAAGCAACCCAAAACACAGATGAAAGTCATCCTGATTTTTTTTCCAACCAGGCCAGGGCTGTGCTCAGCGCCCTGGTTACCGGGCAAAAAGAAATGATCCACGAAAGGACCCGTGATAATTTTTCCAAAGCAGGTCTTTCACACATTTTAGCTGTTTCAGGGTTGCATATGTCCCTTGTCGGGCTTGGTTTTTTTTCTATTTTTATTTTTGTATTAAACCTGCAACCGTCTTTTGTCATAACTGGTCGAGCAAAAAAAACGGCAGGTTTTCTTACGCTCTTGCCTTTGACGGCTTATGCCTTTTTTGCCGGGTTCTCACCATCCACCCAAAGAGCCTTGATCATGGCTGCAGTTTTTATAACGTCTTTTCTCATTGAAAAGGAAAAAGATCCTTTAAATACCCTTTACTTTGCCGCAAGTCTGATTCTTCTTATTGATCCCGGCGCCTTGTTTTCCATCTCTTTTCAACTCTCATTTGCCTGTGTCTTTTTTATTATTTCAGGCTTTATTTTTCTTGGGAGAACCTTGGGCGTGCCTAAACATAAATGGATCAAAAGATTCTGTTTCACGATTTTGACAACGGTCTTTGCGGGGATTGGCGCAGCCCCTGTAACAGCATTTTATTTTAATATGTTTCCCATGGTCCAGGTGGGGACCAATTTTGTCATGATTCCTGTTATCGGTTTTTTATGCCTTCCTTTGGGGTTGGCAGGGCTTTTGTCTATGGACTTTTGGCCGGGCCTTACCCAGCTCTTTTTAACGTTAGATATCCACATTCTTTCATATTGTCTTCAATCCATTCATTGGATTGCAAGTTTTGACTGGACCTGGGCCAGGGTCGTCACGCCCCGGCCAATTGAAATTATAATCTATTATGCATTGATACTTTGCCTTGGATTTGCAATCATGGAAAAAAACAAGGGGGCCATATATCTGACCTTTTTCCTGATTGCGGGCGGTATCATATCCACAGGCCAGGGGATGTTAAAAAGATTTTATCCGGGGATACTTGTGGTGCACACCCTGGATGTAGGGCAGGGCAATGCAGCTGTTATCATTACGCCCGGCGGAAAAACTCTGCTTATTGATGCCGGTGGATTTGGCGGACGTTCCAGTTTTGACACCGGCCGGTATATTGTGGGCCCCTTTTTGTGGAAGAACTGGATTCTGGCACTTGATGCTGTCATTCTGACACATCCGGACAGTGATCACATGAATGGCTTGAGCTTTATTTTTCAAAATTTCAGGGTCAGACAATGGATAAAAAATCATGATACGTCCTCATCTGTTGTTTTTAAAAATTTGATGCGTACCGCTGAAAAAAAAGGTATTAAACGCAATCTTATAGGCCCTGATCCCTACCGGTTTTCATGGGATCAGGTCAATATAAGTATTCTTGGTGGAGAGAACCTGTACCTCGGTGGCGATAATAACAGCAGCCTTGTTACCCGGCTTGATTTTTTATCCTTTTCTATGCTCTTTCCAGGCGATATTGAAGAAAAAAGGGAAAGGGAGCTTGTACACACAAAGAATTTCAGCCTTAAATCAGATATCCTTATGGCACCCCATCATGGCAGTTGTTCCAGTTCAAGTGAACTTTTCCTTGATAAAATAGGCCCGTCAGGCGTAATAATATCATGCGGTTATATGAACAGGCATAAGTTCCCCTGCCGGACGGTTTTACAGCGGTATCGGCGAAACAGGATCTCAATTTTTAGAACGGATTTGATGGGCGCTGTTACACTGCAGTCTAACGGCGTTGGTTATGCCGTTAAGACCCATAGGCAAAATTAACCCCATAGGAAATTTTAACGCGTGTATTATATTTATCTCCCTTTTATTTTTATTTTATCCGGCCTGATGTTCTTGGAATGCAAACGTCGCAACCTTCCTAAATGGTGGGCTGCCATTGTATTTGCAGCGCCTGTAACCACCCCGTATTTCATCTTTCAATCCCGAAAAGGCCAAAGCCTGATCCTGTTAATGATTTTTGGAGTCTGTTTTTCTCTCGTAACTGCCGGCGAAATTGTTATCTATTCCAAAATGAAGGCAAAACATAAATATGCTGATTTGCCGCCTATTACCCGGCAGCTTATCCGTTACAGTGAGATCCTCAAGCAGACCACCCAGAATCTGGACAACGATTTAGTTGAACTTGAGCAGCAGTCCAAGGTTCAGTCAAAGGCGGATAAACTTAAACAAACCATTGTATTTATAGACGAACTTCGTCAGAGTATGCATGATAATCAGGCCGCCATTAAACAAATGGTTGCGTTTGTGGAAAATCATAGGGATTTTTTCACCCGAAAGGATCTGCAATGGGTGTATGAAATCAAAAGATTTTACAACAACCGCATTGTGATTGCACATTTTAAAAGCCTTGAAAATTATCTGAATAATTTTGAAACGCTGCTGCGCTTTTGTTACCGGAATTTTGACGCCATAACCAAGGCGGAAAGTACAATTCATCTAAAAAATTATGATGAATATTATCTGCGTTACCGCAGGGCTGTTGACTCTCACAACCGGTTCAATGTCAAACGCATTGAATTTCAGAATGCATTTATAAAAAGATATCCTGAAATCAAAGCGTATCTGCCGGCCAAACGTCAGACAGAGGCCTTCCGGCTCTGGCAATAGGGCGGGGGGCTCAAATATTTCAAGAAAGGCACCACCGCCTTATTTTTGTTTCCTCCAGACAGATCATAGGTAATATTAATAATCGGTACACCAACCTTTTTTTCAATCTGTGAGGCCATGGCCTCGGTGATAAGGCCCGGACAGCAAAAGGCCGGATTGACAGCAACTAAAAGGGCTAAATTGGGATGCTCATTAACAATGTAGTGGATCTTGAGCAGGTTGTCCATGGACTCGCCGGTATGTTCGGGCAGCATGCCGTATGTTTCAAGAATATGTTCATAGGACGTGTTTACCTTGAGTTCGGTTTCATTAAAAAATGGTGCAAAAAATGGATAATATTTTTTTTCCATTGTTTTTACGGCTGCCAGGAGTGCCTTGTTTGAAATCAGGCTTAAGTATTTGCCCTCCTTGAACCATTTTTTAAAATAGGCATTGGCGATGATTTGAACATATTGATAATAAGGCGTGGTCACCACCTCACCGCCATTATCCTCAATGAACTGGATCAGATTTTGATTCATTATTCGATTGTCTCTGACATACAGATCCCCGAATATTCCCACCTTGGGTCGGGTCTCTTTTTTTACAGGGATCTGTTTAAATATGGACATGATTTCTTTAAGGGCTTTTTCCTTTGATCCGCCCGTGAGAAATGCCGTTCCCATGATGGAACCGGCGGTGCGCAACGCCGTATCGGTTTGCCCCTTATTTATTTCATAGGGTCTCATTTTGCATCCGATGCTTCTGAAAAGTCCGCCGAACATATATGCAAAATAGGTGTTGGTTGACGCTTTGATCCCCAGGTCAAAAAGTGAAAGTTCCCCTAAATAGACACCGGCTTTTTCAAAACCTTTTCCGTGGCGACTAAAAATTTTCTGAATATGGTAGGGATACATTTTTATATTACAGGCAATATCGGACTGATTAAGCCATAAAACCGTGTCTTCCGGGGCAAGCCCGTACTTTTTAACTGTATGGATAAATCCAGACGCCACGGCATTTAAGGGCAGGCACTGACCTGTATTTGTCAGAAGCGCTTTTTTAAGGGTTTCCTGGTTCTCTTCCATCAATATGGCATTGTACCCTTCATTTTTGAGGATATTGACAATGAGGTGGCCTGAGATGGCATCCCAGTTGGGGAAAATGATTGTTTTTTGTTCAATGCTTTTATCAAATTTTGGGATAAATAAAGATGCGTCTGTGTTTTGGGGCGGCTGATCCTGGCGCATGTGATTTTCAAACGCCCTGACAGCCGCTTCAATACGGGTTTCATATCCCACGCTGGAGTCGTGCTCATCCAGCTCCAGCACCAGATAGGGCTTGTTTGCCGATGCCATGATCTCCTTGAAGTAATCCACAGCAAAGGCATCAGGCGCACATCTGAAAGATGAGATGTAAACCGGATACAGGTTTGGGGTTGTGGCGGCAACCAAAGCTGCTTTTAGATTCAGGGCCGCATGTTTCCAGTGAATTTGCTTGAGCAATGGTTCAATGGGCGAATAATCAATTCCTTCCAGGTCAATCATGTCATTGAAAAATGTTTTGATGCCCAAATTGGCAAAAATGCCTGGGATATTATTGTTCATGTCAGAAGATAAAACCGTATATGGGCGGCCAAGCAGCAGAACGTTGGCCTTATCGGGAGATTTTTGGGCCGCCCACAGCCCTGTGAGGGCGCTTTCCATGTTCTTTTGGGCAGACAGTGCCCTATCCCAGGCGGATGATATGTCAAAAAAGGAGAGGTCAGCACCGATTTTTTTAAATGTGTCATATAGCTGCTTTTTTGTATAAAAGCTTGTATACAGATATCTGACTATGGGAGACAGTATTTTTCCCGGTTTTGTCAGGCTGCTTAAAATTGAAGGTGCAAACTGCGTATAGTAGCAGTGGTGACGGCGAAATCCTTTTTCATTGGTTTTGTCTTCAAAATAAAAGGGCAGAAAAATATAATCGCATTTATTCTCAAGAAATTGTACATGGCCGTGCAGTGCGAGGAAAGGTGCACAGAATTCGGCGCCGGCAATCTGTTTGCCTTGCTTGATGGGCTCGGTGCATTTGCGGCTGGTTACCACTTGCAATCCAAGTTCCTTGAAAAAAAATTGCCAGAAATCAAGGTCCTGGACCATGTGAAGGGCATTTGGCAGACCGATGGTTATATGGTTTTCGTTGTCTTTAAAAACGGGTGGCCCGGAAAGAGTTCTGTGGCGAACCTCTTTTCTAAGCCCTAAAAGATCATAACGACCGGAAGACTTTACTCGTTTTTTTGTTTGGTAATCCCTGCCACACAGAAACCCATATGCCAGGGTCTCTCCTTTTACTTCGGCAATGGTGATCTTGCAATGGTTGGTGCAAAACCGGCAAATTTCCTGACGCACCGGGATCTGTTCTTTCCACAGGTTAAAACCCCTAAAATTCGATTCCGACAGCTCACCTTTTTCCTTCATCTGTCTGACCATCAGGGAAATGCCAAGGGCGCCGGTGAGATGGCAATACCGGGATACATGGATGGGTTTATTTAATTTTTGCTCAAAGGCTGCCACAAGAGCCCTGTTCCGGGCCGTGGCCCCCTGGAACACCACCCGGTCACCGATCTGGGCAATATTTGCGACCTTGGTCAGGTAGTTGTCGCGTACAGAATGAAGTACAGATGCCAGAATCTCGTTTTTCCCATACCCCTCGGCAAAAAAATAATTGATGTCTCTTTCCATGAACACTGTACACCGGTCACTGGATACCGGTGCCGCAATGCCCTGTGCCCTGTGGGAATACTCGGATAACGGGCAGTTAAGACGCATGGCCTGTTCCTCAATAAAGCTGCCGGTGCCTGCGGCACATACCGCATTCATGACCGACGAAGTAACCTGGCCGTTTTTTATCAAGGTAAACTTGGCGTCCTGGCCCCCGATTTCAATGATGGTATCCACATCCGGATGAAGATTCACGGCTGCTGTGGCATGGGCCGTGATCTCATCGGGTTCTAAGTCCGCACCAATGATTTTGCCGGAAATGCGTCTGCCGGAACCTGTGGTGCCACACCCCTGGATCCGGAAAATAACCTTTTTTTCGGCCATGAGATAGTCACAGGCTTTAAATATGCGCTGGACAGCTTCCACAGGTCGTGATGCGGTCCGGGTGTAAAATCCGGCAACAGGTTCACCATCCTGGTCGATAATGATACTTTTGGTGCTGGTGGAACCCACATCAAGCCCTAGAAAACCGTTTACAGCAGATCCGTTATCAATGGGTTTGAAAATTTCAATTTCAACGGATTCAACATCAAGGGTTGTAACGGATGAAAAGTCAGGATAATCAGACAGGGTCAAGTCAAGGGCTGGATTAAGCCCCTCTTTTGTTTTTGTCTTTTCCAGGAAAAAATTACTGATGTCATTAAATGACCGGGCAGGTTTATGGCAATTTATCAGTTCATCAGCAAGACACAATGCTGCGCCCATGGCCCCATAAACCAGGGCATGTTCGCCTTTGACAAGGGGTTTGCCGATAATGGATTCAAGGTGCTTTTTAACGGCATTGTTTTTGGCAACACCGCCGCAGAATATGATCTTTTTTTCCGGGATATCCTGCTTGAACAACGTATCGGCAATGTTCCTGGCAAGCCCGTAGCAAAGTCCATCGCAGATTTGCTTAAGATTGTAACCCTGCTGCTGGGCATGGATCAAATCCGTCTTTGCAAATACCGCGCACCGGGTGGCGATATCCGGCCGCTGTCCGTAGTTTTCAAAGGCCATGGATGAAATTTTTTCCGATCCCTGCAGATCAATCCGTCCGGCTTGCTGGTCCAGGAATGCACCGGTGCCTGCAGCGCACCCTGAATTCTGCCGCTGGCCTCTGTAGTTGCCATTGTTGTCAAACAGGCTTAGGAAAAACTTTTCGCCACCCACATGCAGAATAGCGCTAAAATTTTTATGGATGTGACGTGCGCTGCGTATGACCGCTACCTGTTCGTCAACACTGATCGTTGCATTGATATCGGCCGGCGTGGATGCCGTTTTAGCCACATGGGTCACGGATGAAAGGGCCTTATGGGCGAGCATTTTTGCCAGGCATGCCCTGACATCGCCATGGTGATATTCAGATGCTTTATGCAAAAGATTGCCGTTCATATTAACAATTGCAAGATGAACGGATACGGACCCGGCATCAATGCCAAGTATCGTGGCAGATTTTTCCATGTTTAAATGTACTCCCTAACTTCGTTCCAGAATGCGTTTACCCCGTCAAACCAGCCTTGCAGAAATTTTTTTTCATGGTCAACACCACCTTGCTGGGCGTAGCGGGTCAAATCGTGGGCATCGTAAAGATCCTCAAAATATGCTTTAAAACGACTGTGCCGGACAATTTCTTGTCCGGAATCACACGTATCGTCACAATCAAGTACGTATAACAAGTCCTGGTAATGGGCACCCTGGGCCCAGCCAAAACCCCGCTTCCGGCCTGCATTGTAGAGACTTTTAAGCCACTGCTCCTTCTCCTGGTGAAGCCGGTTAATAATCTGGGTCATGTCAAATTCTTCACATAATTTTTTACTGAAAGCCTCTTTTCTCTCAATGGCGTCACTCAATGCGTCCTGAAACATTTTTGAAAGATTAAAAGAGCTTCTCCATTCATTGAGTTTTTCATGTAGTCTGTCCGGTATACTCAGGGTTATTTTTTGGGTCATGGCATTTGTCCTGGATGAAAATTTGTATAATCTTTGAATAACAGCCATGGGCTGACCTGACATATCAACACCGAGGAACAGCCCACAACAAAGCAAGAAAGTAATTCAACAACTTTTTGAGACTTCCTTATGAGTACGTATTAGAATAATGAGTACGTGTCAAATCTTTTTGTCAAGTGGTATGGATTCCAAACCAGGTTCATCAAGTATGGGGATCCGCTTCAAACCGCTTGTTTTTTGAAAAAAGAACGCCTATAAGATATAGACTATGTTCAAACTGCGTATCGAAAAATTAGGATTGGCCTGCATTGACGATACCCGATCCATTGGCCGCATGTCGATTTTCTTTTTCCAGGGTATCTGGCGGAATTTTGTGCCTTTTGTCCAGATTTCCAAGATTATGGAACAGGTGTGGTTTATTGGTTACAAATCTGTGTTTGTTATCGTTTTAACCGCCATGTTTACCGGCATGGTACTAGGCCTTCAAGGGTACTACACCCTGGTGGATTTCGGTTCCGAAGCGACCCTTGGATCAGCCGTCGCCATGACGCTTATCCGTGAGCTTGGGCCTGTGTTGTCCGCCATCATGATTGCGGCCCGGGCCGGGTCAGCCATGGCTGCGGAAATCGGTGTCATGCGGATTTCAGAACAGATTGACGCCCTTGAAACCATGGACATCCATCCGGTGCGTTTCACTTTTTCACCACGCCTTTCAGCCTCTATTATTAGTTTCCCCCTTTTAACGGCACTTTTTGATGTAACCGGCATATTCGGCGGGTTTCTATCCGGCGTTGTGATGCTGGATGTCAACCGATATATCTATATGGATAGAGTGATCCGAAGCATTGAGCTTGCGGATGTCACCGGGGGATTTGTCAAGGCCCTGGTATTTGGTGTGATTGTTTCTACCATGTGCTGCTACAAGGGCTTTTTTGCCCATATTTCAGGGTCCGAGACAGGGCAGGGTGCTAAAAGCGTATCCTTGGCCACCACTAATGCGGTTGTTAATTCCTGTATCCTTATTCTGGTTTCCGATTACATCATCACCTCTTTTCTGGTTTAATCATGGATCAGCCTTTCATTGAACTGATAGATATTCACAAAAGTTTTTCCGGCAATCATGTGCTTGATGGGGTCAATCTTTCCATTGAAACGGGTCGGGTGACTTGTGTCATCGGCAAAAGCGGCACCGGCAAATCCGTTTTGCTCAAACATATCATTGGGCTTATGCAGCCTGATTCAGGTCAGGTCTGTGTGAATGGTCTGCCCACGAATCAAATGGACAATATTCAAAGGCATAGGTTTTACAGGCAGATCTCCTATATGTTCCAGGATAATGCCTTGTTTGATTTTTTAACGGTGTGGGAAAATATTGCTCTGCCGTTAACTGAGAAAAAAAAGATACCCATGGATCAGATCCGGCAGCGGGTAAAGGAAAAAATGGAGGCGCTGGAGATCAGCAACCACGAAAATAAATATCCCGCTCAGCTGTCTGGAGGTATAAGAAAGCGTGTGGCCCTTGCCCGGGCCCTGATTACCGAACCTGTTGCCGTACTTTTTGACGAACCCACGTCTGGGCTTGATCCAGTGAGAAGAAACAGTGTTCATGCCATGATTACCACATACCAGAAAGAATTTGGCTTTACTGCGGTTATTGTCAGCCATGACATCCCGCAGATTTTTACCATATCACAGCGTTTGGCTATGCTTGACCAGGGTAAAATTATCTATTTTGGAAAAAGTGATGGGATCTTTCAGACTGATAATGACGTAGTAAAGGCATTTATCTCAGGAAAAGAGCCCTGATATGTAAAAAAATTAAGGACAGGTTCATGAAATCAATCAATAAGGAATTATATGTCGGCGTGTTTGTGATTCTCGGCCTTTTGTGCGCGGGGTATCTTACGGTTGTCCTGGGCGGTATCCCGATGTTCAACCCAAAGGGGTATACACTGTATGCATATTTTACCTCTGTGAGCGGTTTGAAAAACGGTGCCGGCATTGAGATGGCCGGTGTTGAGATCGGCAATGTTTCGGCGATCATGCTGGACAAAGAACGTCTGGAAGCAAAGGTTGTCTTCAGGATCAACCAAGGCATTCAGCTCAGCGAAGACAGCATTGCCTCTATTAAAACCGCAGGCATCATCGGCGAAAAATATATATCCATTTCTCCGGGCGGATCTGATATCATGCTTGACGAGAAAGAGGCGTTTAATAATACTGAATCTGCCTTGGATATTGAATCACTGGTCAGAAAATTTATCTTTAAAGATGATAAGTGAGTCATGAACAGATGAAAAACACAGGAGCAATATCTATGAAATTTTATCTGGTCCTTGTTGTTGTGATCCTGATATTGATTGCAGGTCCGGCCGTTGCCGGTAACACAGTTGATCAAACCGGACAAACGGCATCTTTTTCAGTCTCAGATCCTGCCCCTGACCCGTCAGTCAGTACCGTCGGCCAGCCAGACATAACAGAAGATGACGGATTTGACGCTGATATTTTTCAAGCGGCTCAGGCAGATCCGGGCACCCATACCATGGTCGCAGATCCCCTTGAAGGGCTTAACCGTGCCGTCTTCGTCTTTAACGATAAACTTTATATGTATGGCTTGAAACCTGTCGCAAAGGGGTATGCCCGGGTGGTTCCCCTCTTTGCCCGTAAAGGGGTTAGAAATTTTTTTTATAACCTGTTTTTCCCCATCCGTTTTGTCAATGACCTGCTCCAGGGTAAGGGAGAAGCGGCAGGCATGGAATTCTCTGCTTTCTTTATCAATACAACCCTTGGTTTTGGCGGATTAAATAATTTTGCCCAGAAATATGTGGGCATCCAGCTTGGGGATGAAGATTTTGACCAGACTCTTGGATCATACGGCATTGGTAACGGATTTTATCTGATGCTGCCCGTTCTTGGGCCTAGCTCTTTGAGAGGTGTCGTGGGCCGGGCAGGGGACTGGTTTATCAATCCCATTAATTATGCACAGCCCTGGGAATTGTCCTGGGGGGCCTGGGGGGTTGAAAAGGTCAGCTGGACATCATTTTATATCGGAGAGTATGAAGCTTTCAAAAAAGCCTCAATAGATCCTTACACAGCCATGCGTAACGCATATATCCAGAACCGCAAAGCCCTGGTTAATGATGTGGTTGGTGCGAAAAAATTCAGAGATAGTAAAGAATAAAAACGAAACGCCGTTGATTCCGAAATTGCCGTTTCAAAGGCTTAGGGATCCGGGAAAATAAGGAATTTTTTTTGGATCCCTTATTCATCAATGAGGTTGGCTCGCCGGTTGGGCAGAAAATATCTCATTTTATGGGTGCGGATATGTTCAAGTAACGACATATCCAGCACATGGGTGTCCATCTTATTTCCGTATGCAATGTTTTCACCTGCCAAAAATCCGTCAGGACCAAACATCATGGAAATTCCGGGGAAATTAAGGCCTGCACTATTTTCGCCGACCTGATTAACTGCTGCCACAAACACAGCATTGTCAAATGCCCGGGCTGTTAAATGGCGCTTCCAGGATGCGCTTTTTTCCCCAGGTGTTCCCCTTGGAGATGCATGGGGGAAAAAAATAATATCCGCCTTTTTTAATGCCATGACCGTGGATAATTCCGGGAAATGAGCATCGTAACAAAGTTGGATTCCGAAATGCACCCCTTTGAATTTAAAGATCCCTGTATCGTTTCCACAGCTGAAATAGGGTGCCTCAAATGGAGATAAATGAATTTTTCTGTACCGGGCCACAGGCTGATCCGGTCGAAACACCAGATGCGTGGCGTATATTTTTCCCGAAGTCGCTTTTTCAACCAGTCCGGTTAGTATGGCGATATTGTGTTTTTGTGCAAGCCGGTTCAGTTCATCTATCCATACGGAATCAAGACCAACAGCATTGCTTAAATCTGCCGGGGCATAACCTGTCAGGTTCATCTCAGGGAACACAACAAAATCACAGTTTTGCCGTGCTGCCGCAGAAACATGTTTGACCGTCCGGGTAAGATTATGCACAAATCGGTTCACAGGGCAGTTTTGGATGACCAGGGTCACACGAATGTTTTGCATGATGACACCTGTAGTGGATTTATAGTATAAGAGCTTCCATTCTTTAACGGCTATCGGCTAACAGTCCGACCAATAATTCAAATGGGTCAGACTTTAAAATTGGCTGCTATTTTAAATACATGGGTGGCCGGCAGATTGAGAATCTCGGTCACTCCGGTTGTTTGTGAAATGGTTTCAAGGCTTTCTTTAATTTTTTGAACTGAAGGTGCGATAAACGTGAACCAGATATTGTATTGATGATCCCTTTGATAATTATGGGTAACGCCGCTGAAACTATTAACGGTCGCGGTGAACGACTCAATTTTGTCAGGGGGCACCCGGGCCGCGCACAGGGTGGAGTAAAACCCTAGGCGGTCAGGACTAAAGTTCCCGCCGATCCTGCGGATAATCATCTCTTGTTTCATCAGCTCGATTTCACTTATGAGTTGGTCTTCACTTAGTCCCAGTTCTTCGGCCAGAACTTTGTAGGGCCTAGGATGAATGGGGAAATCGGCCTGGATCCGGTTAAGTATGTTTTTGCTTGTCTGGTCTTCTATCATCTATGTGGGAAGTTTCCAAATTTATAAATATTTGACTAACTCTGTAAATATTTGACCCAGTACCTTGGATTTGACTATTTGGGACTGCGTAGCATACTAATGTTATGTGAGCAGGCCAAAATAGGAAAATATGAGGTGCCGGTCGAACATTTACGAAAAATAAAGGCCCTGTTTGGTTTAAACAGGGCCTTTATCAATTTAAGTTAAAAACTTAAAATATCTTTAACTATACACAACCGGTCGGTTTCGGAAGGCCGGCCATTTTGCAGGCACCTTTACCAGGTCCGGAGGGGAACAGTTCATAAATGTGTTTCAATTTGAACTTGGTGAGCTTGGAAAGAACACGAACCATGGGAGCAATACCGTTTTTCTCATAGTAGTCCTGGAGAACTTTAACGAGCTGCCAGTGTTCGTCAGTCATCTCCTCGATGCCTTCCTGGCCTTTTACGTAATTTACCCATTCTTCATTGTACATATTGTAATCAAGAAGAAATCCGTCTTCATCTATTTCGAATGTTTTCCCGTTAAACTCAAGTGTTGCCATTAAATCAATCCTCCTAAAAAAGTTTGTTGTAACTGCTCGTTTAACCTATCTTAAGACAAACCGTCTTCACTATCAAAATCACCATTACAATTGGAGACATACCTTATCTCAGCATTGTATCCTTGTCAATAAAGAATAGCCGCCGTTTGGTAAAAAAAACGAAGCGCCCGAATCCTGCGTGGTTATTACTCTTTTGGGCTCTAATTAATTATGTTCACGCGTAAAAACAGGCCCGTCCTTGCACATAAGTTTTTTTCCTGGTAGATCGCTTCTGTGAAAACTTAAATTAATTCTCATTCTCTAAGAATCGTGATATAAAATGTTTCGTTGAATATTGTCAACCCTGGTTGGTATAGTAGCCATGGGCTGATCTGGTTTTTCACCGTGGTATGGCCCACAACGAAGAATCTGTGAGGGCTATACAGACTTTGCTATAAAAATCCAGACCCCCTTTATAACTAAACATCGGAAAACAAAATTATTTTTGTATGACAAAAATTATTACCATCTGCGGCCCCACAGGTATCGGAAAAACAGGCTTTGCCATTGGTCTGGCCCGGGAACTGAATGGCGAAATCATTGGTGCAGATTCCATGCAGATCTATAAATATATGGATGTTGGGACTGCCAAACCCGATGAAACGGAGAGGCGACTGGCCGTACACCACCTGGTTGACTTCCTTGATCCGGCGAATAATTTTGATGCGAAACGATTTACCGCTTTGGCGGATCAGGTCATTTCCGACATTGCAAAACGGGGCAGGGTGCCTGTGGTCGCCGGTGGAACAGGGCTTTATATCAGGGCCTTAATCCACGGTCTGTTCAGAGGGAAACCTGCTTGTCCGGCAACCCTTGATAAACTGAATCAAACCCTTGAAGAAAAGGGCGGGCAGGCACTTTATGACCAATTGGTAAAATGTGACCCAAAGGCAGCAGAAAAGATTCATCCCAATGACGGATTCAGAATTGTAAGGGCCCTTGAGGTGTTTTTAACCACGGGGATTCCCGTTTCCCAGTGTCGGCAGACCCACG